>OGYC01001749.1_pt1 | contig 17131 bp, 35 predicted proteins | sample 1576461 | NCBI WGS metagenome assembly OGYC01 (sample SAMEA3541569, study PRJEB24748) | human gut metagenome | biome: human gut; feature: human-associated habitat; material: faeces | place: China | collected 2012 | reverse complement strand
GCGGAACCGCCCGACTTTTACGGTCAGGCGGTTCTCTTTTTTGTCTCTGAAAACGGGTTTTTGACGTTAAATTTTTTTTGGGGTACATTTGGGGTACAAAGATTTTTTTGCTTTTTCGAGGGCGCTTTTTGCTTGTTTTAGATGGGAGCGTAACAAAACCGCCAAACAAGCAAAAAGGGCTTGAAAAAAAGAGGAACCCCGAAAGCGAGCTTTCGGGGAGGAGGAGAAACCGACAAAAAGCAAAGAGAGTGCGTAAAAACGCACTCTCTTTGCAAAACAGTCGAGTTTCGACGTTGGTCGAGGCGACGGGACTTGAACCCAATCCCATTACCTGTGTTGGGGCGTAAACCACAATATGTAGTGGTTTGACGACACTTAAAAGTACAATATGTAGTTTTACGAGCAATATGTAATGGGAAAAATTTGGGGTATTTTTTGGGGTACAACCTCAAAATTTTGGGGTACAGCCCACTCAGTAGCTGAATTTTTCTCCCTCTTTAAGCAGGAAATCGTCCGAAAAATCCGTGTATGCCGCTTTGAGTTTGCCTATTGAGTTGCCCATGAAAAGCCCTATGACGGTTTCATTTATGCCGCACTCGGTGCAGCGCGTTTGAAAGGTCGTGCGCAAATCGTAAAGTCTGTGGTGGGGTAGCACAGCTTTAAATCGATTGTTGAGCTGTCGTTGGTTAGGCATTTTCAATTCGGTAACGCCCTGTAAGTACGGGCGCAGCATGGGCGTAATGGGAATGCGCTTATAGACAATCTCGCCATTTTTACCGTGCTTGCTGTTTTGTGACTTAATGAAATCGCCGTCAATCGTGGCGGTGGTGTATTCATTGGGGCGCAGCCCACAATAACAGGCGATAGCAAGCGGCAGTTCCCACGCCGTCCCTTTGTACGCGTCAAACAGACTTTTTTCTTCCGCCTTTGTGATTAGCGTTCCGTGCTTTTGGTTGTAGCCGTTAATTATGCACATACCCAACGGGTTTAGCTTAATCAAGCCGTGTTTTAAGGCGTAGGTCAATATCTGATTGAGCAGATTGAACAAGTCTTTTGCCGTTTTAGGGCGGTCGGAAAAGCCGTCTAAAAAGGTTTGCAACATGACGGCGTTGACGTCCTTGATTTTAAATTTCCCGAAATGCTTGCTTACGTGGCGTTTGTACAGCTTGATGTCATGGTCGAAAGTGCGAACGCAAACTTTTCTTTTGTGGAAGTTATCAAACCAATAGACGGCGAAGCCCTCGAAAGTGGACGGAATGACGGGAGCGGCGGGAGTTTTCTGTGGTATGTAAGAGTTGAGCTTTTCTATAAACCGCGCTTTTACCGCTTCCAACGTCGTTGCACTTACGGATATGGGGTTTTTGTCGTATGGTTTTTTGGAGTACCTTATTTCATAGGAACATTTATACCTCCCGTCAGTCCTTTTTCGCACATGGACGGCGTTGCCATGAATGCGAAATGTTTTTCTTATGTTTTTAGGCATTTGGATAATCTCCTTTTCGGTGAATGCCAAAAGCCCATTTTCAGATTCTAAATTATCAACTTCTTTAACCTCAGTTTCAGGCGCGGGCGCGGCGACGACTTCTTGCACGTGCGATTCCATTAAATCCGCAACGGTCATTTTGCGCGGAATCGGGTCGTTATCGCTATAAATTATTTCGCTGTCAGGCGCAATGCGCGAAAACGGCGACTTATAAATAAAATCGTCGTAATCTTTTTTCGAGCTGAGTAATTTTAAAACAGTTTCATAAAGGTCGTTTAATAAATTATCCTTAACGTATGCCATAACATTTCCCCCTGTGTGTAGTGGGGAATTATAGCATAAATTCAGTTAATTTTCCCAATGTTGTCAACAATTTTATCATTATCGGGAAATTCTGTGACTTCCCCCATTTGATTTAGTAACAATTCTGCGGTGTGCATAAGAATATCTTTGCGATTTGCGTCCAACTTGTCATAAATCTGTTGGAGAGGGGACGGCTCGGGAGCAGGGACGGGGTCAATATATCCTGCGTCTTCAAGGAATTGGCGAAAAGGATAATGGGTTTTGTCGCATATTTGTTTAAGCAAGTCAATAGAGGGGTGAGTAGTGGTGTTGCCCGAATAGGAAATTTCCCTTTCTAGCAGTGACAGGTGAGTATATCCCACTTCTACTAATTCACCGAACTTGCGTAGAGACATGCCTAAACTCTTGCGTAAGTTTTTAATAGCGTTGCCGTAGCCCATAAATACCTCCGTGCTATTTTTAGAACATTGTAACATAGAGGATAAAAAAATAATTCAAAAAAATGTTCTAAATTTAGTACAAACGCTTGACAAGAGCAAACCGACCGTGATAATATAGGCACAGCGATAGGGAGAAATCTATAACAGATGATTAAGGAACCAGTAGTAAACGTAGAAGAATATCCAATGCAAGGCGAAAATGGCAACTCAATTTTTGTCATAGGTGGGTACAAGTTTACAGTTCCGCAAGAAGTCAATAACACGCTTCTAGAAAAATACAGAAAATATGACGAGGATTTTCCGGCAGTAGAAAGACTTTTGCGACTGTTTGTGAATAGGCGACCTTATATAGGGCAATTGCTTGCAATTCATCTTGTCTCGGAAATTATCTCAGAGGCATTTTAAACAGAGGGGAAAAAATGGACATTAAAGATATATTGTATATTTTAGTCTTAATACTTCAAAGCGCGACAATAGTTCTTCTGCTTGTTCATTTTGCTATACAATCCCGATTAAAAAAGAATAGTCGAGATAAGGATATTCGAGATGACGTAATAGACGAACTAATGAAAGAGAATGAAAAGTTAAAAGCTGAACAATTTCAGGTAGCAGCAGACGCGCAAACGTATGAAGAGCTGTTTAAAGAGTTAAAAGACAAGGGATTGATAAAATAAGAACGAGAACAAGCCAGCGAAACAAGGTGCTAACGTCAGTTAAACAGCTTCACAATATTTACAATAATTGCGATAATGCTTCCCACAATGGAGAGAATACTAACAGCAAATGAGACACGACGAGTTAAACGTTCTTTAATATAACGCTCGGCAATTAGGATTGCACGTTTGGATAGTATTATGTTTAACTTATCTTCCGGTTGAGTATTTGGGTAATAAAAAAAACCTGCATTTATCAAATCGTTAAAAATATCATCATGTTGATAGCTGGCAAAATCAAAAACGAAGTTGTTTTTTTTAGACAGCTTATAGCATTTAACTAAAATATCAATTTCGGTTTGGGTTAAATCGCTGATTATTTTATCGTTCATGGACACATTATAACAAACACATGCCGCAAAAACGGCATTTATTTTGACAGATGATGTTCTAAAATTAGAACAAGGGAGAAAAATGGACAAACTTAAACAGTTGAGAATAGACGCAAAACTAACGCAAGAGGAATTAGCAAAAAGGGCAAAAGTCGGCAGAGCATATTTGACGCGGCTTGAAAACGGCATTGGCAACCCGACGCGCGAGACGCTAACTAAAATAGCGACTGCGCTTAACTGCAAGGTAAGCGATTTAGTGGATTAGAAAATGAACAGACTGAAAGCTCGGCGTAAGGAACTGTTACTTACGCAAAAGCAGGTGGCGGAAATGCTGGGCATAAAATGGCAAGTTTACCAAAGATATGAAAACGAAACAAGACTGCCGCATGTTCGCCTTGCTATAAAGATTGCAAATACGCTTAAAACGCCCGTAGACGTATTGTGGTGTGATTAGTCGTCAACGACGAATATTTCCTCGACGGTAGCGTTTAGTGCCCGTGCAATGCGAATAGCGGTGTCTACTGTGGGTGTACGCGTTTCGCGTTCATAACGCTGGACAACAACATAACTTGCAAGGCTGCACTTTTCGGCAAGTTGGCTTTGCGTCAAGCCTTGTTTATGGCGATATTCGGCAATTTTATTTTTCATAAGAAACCTCGTGAAAATGCTTGACACTACCAGACGGTGGTATTATAATAGGCATATACCACCAAATGATAGTATAAAAAGATAAACAAGATATAAAACTAATAATACAACAACTTAGTTGTGCAAGTCAAGTGCGGGCGAAGGATTGCCGCACACCCCCGACAATAGAGCGTTTTTAAACTCGTCATTACACTATCCTCCTTGATGTGTTTGAATGCGGCTCATTACGAGCCAAAGGGGCAATCAATAATTTTTGGTTCTATTGTCGGGCGTGGGTGTCAATCAGGCGCCTAAAACAAAACGCCGCAGTCCTTTGAGCGGCTGCGACGGTTTGCCCTAATTTGTTTACCGAAACTACTCTGCGCCCAACATGGTGTACCCCTTGAAAAGGTGTCTCCACCTTTTCCTTCTTTGAGGGCGTCCATTTAGTGGGGGAGTGTAGCTCAAAGCACACCCTTCTTGAAGTAGCGTTGTACTTATAAGCGGTTCAGGGTTCCGCTTTTGCTTGTTAGCCCATTAGCTACAACGCGCCCGATGAGACGTTTCGGAACGGGCAAAGAAAAAATTGCTTCGCATGCAATCAGCTCCTTTGCCCCAAGCATTTTGCCCAGCAGGTGATTATTCCGTCTGTTGGGCATGGGGCAATAACCATTATAGCACCACAAAAAGTGGCAGGTCAATTATATATGGAAATGAAAATACAGGATTTAATAATCGAGCGTATCAGGAACGCAAAAATGACGCACGTCAAACTTTCAAAAGCGTCCGGAATAAAAGTGAGGACGATTGAGAATTGGCTTTATTACGGGCACATGCCGACGGTAGACAAGGCAGAGCGGGTTTTGAACGCGCTGGGGTATGAATTTAAGATTTGCAAAATCGCCGACGAGGAGTAAGCCGTGAACGAAGAAAAAGAAATCAAGATAGAGCTAATGGAAGAATGGCTGTGCCAAATGCGGATATGCTGCAATCTTTCGCCCGATGAGATGAAGCGGCGTAAAGAGGAAGTAGACGCCAAGCTACCGTATACGGGCTTAGCGTCGAGGTGGGAGATTAACATGAAAGACTACCCGCCCTCCAAGTGCAACACAAACGAGGGCTGTTGGCACTACGTGGCGGAGTGTTAATTAAAGTCTATATGTACCAAACAAAATTGACGGTTCAATAACTGTCGGTGCGCCCTATAAGGTAATCGGAAGAAACGTCGTAGAGGTCACAAAGTTTAATCAGAACATCAATGGACGGTTCACGGTCGCCCAATTCATAGTGGTTATAAGCCATTAGGCTCAATCCTATTTCAAAAGCGACATCTTTAATTTTAAGTGATTTAGAAAGGCGTAATTCCTTTAAGCGTCTGCCGAAAATGTTATCTTTCATGAAAAAAATATAACCAAAATGGTTGTGAAAATCTTAATAACAACCAAATTGGTTGCAAGATAGGGCAAATAAACCATTAAAAGCGAGAAAAAACATGACACTGAAAGAATTGAGAGTATCGGCAGGCAAGAGCCGAGCCGAAGTAGCAAGCAAATTGAATGTAACGGTACAAGCTGTTGGGCAGTATGAGAGAGGTTTTCGCCGTTTAGGCATTGAGCAGGTAAAACCTCTCTCCGAATTATACGACGTAGTAATTGATGAGCTTGTAGACGCGGCGATATTGACTGCTAATAGTTGTCGGTAAGACCGATAAGGTAATCGGAAGTAACTTCAAAGAGCATGCAAATTCTTTTTAAAATTTCCATAGAAGGCTCACGTATTCCTATTTCGTAGTTGCAATAGGCGGCACGTGTTATTCCGAGCTTGTCTGCTACTTGTTGTTGAGTGAGGCTTGATGATTTGCGTAAATGCAAAATGCGATTTGAAAAAGTATCCATACAAAATAAATAACACAAAGTGTGTCAAAACACTTGACTTGAAACGAAGTGTGACATAGAATAATGACACAATGTGTTTCAAATAAAGGAGGAAATCCCATGATAAGTAAAGAAGAATATGCAGCCCTCAGAGAGCAGATAATAGCGGAGTTGAAAGAGGAGAAGAGGGCGAGAGACCAAGCGCGAATAAAGCTGAACGAGGCGGTCGCCACAATGTTTGACGAAACGGCGCGGACGTATCTGCCAAAGCTGATGACGGAGTTTTACGAGGACTTGCGCAAGAAGTACCCGACGGACAACGAGACGGGGATTGCAAGTCGGTGTAAGGGCATTGTGGAATCCTCCGTAAGCGTGGTAATCGAGCTTCTGTGCGAGCGTAACGAGATGACGCTGTACAAGAACGGGCGAGCGGAAGAGGCGAACAAGCTGCTTGCGCAGCTGCTTGAAGAAAAAATCGAGAGGCACAGGAAAAATGCAAAACAACAGTAATCCTACCCAATGCGACATGATATTGGACTACTTAAAAGATTTTGGAGAAATAACGCAGCTTGACGCGTTAAAGGACTTGGGAATAATGCGTCTTGCGTCGCGGGTGTCGGAGTTGAAGAGAAAGGGCTACGCCATAAAAACGACAATGAGGACGGCGAAAAACCGCTATAACAAGCCTACGAGCTTTGCGGTGTATACGCTTGCGGAGTAGCAGTAACAGAAAATCAAGAGGCGCGAGGCGCCAAAGGAGATAAAAAAAGATGAGCAAAACAATCCCCCAAACATCGGAAGAGCTGTTTAACGAGCTTGTTCAGATGAACGTGAACAGCAGAACGGAGACCAAGAACGGGCTGACCTACCTATCGTGGGCGTGGGCATGGCAGGAGTTTAAGCGTATATGTCCCGACGCGGCTTATGAAATTAAGAAATTCCCCGACGAGAACGGGCAGCTGCGCCCTTATATGGACTGCGGCGATGACTTGGGCTATATATGTTGGACGAGCATTACGGCGTTGGGACAGACGTATGAAATGTGGCTGCCGATTATGGACGGCGCGAACAAGGCGATGAAAAGACACCCGTACACATACGTCGTCGGAAAAGGGAACGCCGCCTATGAAAAGACGGTAGAGGCGGCAACGGCGTTTGACATCAACAAGACCATAATGCGCTGCCTTGTTAAGAATATCGCGATGTTCGGACTTGGATTGTATATATATGCAGGCGAGGACTTGCCCGCCGAGATTGAAGAGCTTTGCACTCCCGAGCAGGTGGCGCGCATGAACGAGCTTGGCGTGAAGCTGTCGGGCATTAAAGTACAGTTCGGAGTCAACGAACTCGAAGCCCTTACTGCAAAGCAAGCGGAGTTCGTGATTAAATCAAAAGAAGCCGCGTTCGTCAAGAACGCGCAAAAGAAAGAGGAGGCGGCGACGGCATAATGGGCGAGACTGAAACCTTGACGTATTGGGATTTAAAGAGATTAGGCGCGACGGACGCGGAATTGCAGGAGCTTAAAGAGATAGAAGCGCGGTATGCGAGCGGCGAAATAAGGCTCGGAACAGCCTTTGAAATGACGGAATCGCTCAGGAACAGAGTAATAGAAGAAGGGGGCGGGAAGTCATGATAATCACCTTTGACAAGCAAACCCATACATATGCGGTGAACGGCGACATCGCCCATATATCCGTGACGGAGCTGCTGGCTAAGCACGGACTGTCGCCCAATTATGACGGCATAGATAAGGCGACGCTGACCGACGCGGCGGAATACGGGAAAACAATCCATAAAGACATTGAGAACTTTGTAAACAACCCCGCTTACGAGCCTATAACGCCGGCGGGAGAAGAATTTGCCGAATGGGCGAGAACCAACCTCGATTGTGCGGTAGCGGAGCAAATGCTTGCGTATGAGTACGCGAAAGACCTTGTGATTGCGGGGACGTGCGACCTGCTCGGCTACCTGAAAGACGGAACGCCCATAATGGGCGACCACAAGACGACAACGTCGCTTAATAAGGAAAGCGTGTCGTGGCAGGTGTCGCTGTTGGACTACATGGCGCGAAAGTTAGGGAAAGAGACGGTGAACGACCGTCCGCTCAATTGGAAAGGGGCTGCAAAGTTCTACTGCTGGCACCATGACAAGAAAACGCAGGAAATGAGCGTTGTAGAAATTGAGCGCGTGCCCGACGGCGAGATAGAGAAGCTGTTGGAAGCGGAGTTCAAGGGCGAACGCTACATGCGCCCACTGCTCGTTATAGACGCGGAAACAGCCCTTAGGGCGGAGAAAGTCGAGGCGCAGCTGATTGCCCTTAAACGGCAGGAAGAGGCTGCTATGGCGGAAGCGAGGGCGTTGAGAGAGGTGTTGTGTGCCGCTTTCGAGGCGCAGGGCATAAACTCGTGGACTTCGCCCAACGGCTTAATCAAGGTAAGCTATGTACCTGCGACGACGAGCTTTCAGGTTGACGGAACGAAGCTGAGGCGGGAGCAGCCCGCGCTTTTCGAGAAGTACGCGAAGTGCGTTCAGAAAAAGGCGTATGTGAGAGTATACGACAGAGCGGGAGGAGACGAGCAGTGAACAAAAAGTATGAATTGACCGAAGAGTTTAAAGAAATAGAAACTTTGAGAGAAGGCTGGTTGCAAAAGATAAAGGTGTACCGCATACGTGCTCTTAGGGCGTTTGCCGATGTGAAAATAGGAGATTTGGGGGGATTTGTTGAAACGAAGCAAAATCTTTCAAATATGGGCAACGCATGGGTGTACGACAACGCTAAGGTGTGCGACAACGCTGAGGTGTACGGCAACGCTAGGGTGTGCGGCGACGCTAAGGTGTACGGCAACGCTGAGGTGTACGGCAACGCTGAGGTGTGCGGCAACGCTAGGGTGTGCGGCAACGCTGAGGTGTGCGGCAACGCTAGGGTGTGCGGCAACGCTGAGGTGTACGGCGACGCATGGGTGCGCGACAACGCATGGGTGCGCGACAACGCATGGGTGTGCGGCGACGCATGGGTGTGCGGCGACGCTAAGGTATGCAACAACGCTAGGGTGTACGGCAACGCTAGGGTGTGCGACAACGCTAAGGTGTACGGCAACGCTGAGGTGTGCGGCGACGCTAAGGTATGCGACAACGCTAATATTTTTTGGTGTTCGAGTATTGGTTCCAGACATGCCACTACGACAATGTTCCGAAATAAGGATAACGGTATTACCGTGACTTGCGGTTGCTTTATGGGGACGCTTGAAGAATTTGCCGAGAGAGTGGAAAAGGAGCATGGGGAAAATATCTTTGGCAAAGAATATAAGCTCTTAATAGAGCTTGCAAAAATACATTTTGGGTTGCAAGACGAGACAAAAGGAGAAGAGGAAAATGGCATATAGAATCAAGATTGTCAACCTTGACACAGACGAAGTGATGATGGACGCGGAGACCAACTGTGTTTTTGCCGCAATCAACGACAAAAAAATGCTGCAATCAAGTCGCATAGTTTTAATAGATTGCGACCGTACAACGCTTTTATCCACATATACGGACTTGCAGTTATTGGAGTACGAGCTGTCAGTAAGGAATCCCACTATCGCAATTTCTAGGGCGAGGGATGCGGTAAGCGACATGTTTGAAAAAGCGAAAGCAGAAGAAACGTCAAAAACCAGCGAAAAAGAGCCAGAAAAGGACCTTAAAGAGCTTTTCGACGAATTCTTATCCAAGATATTAAAGAAGATTGAATCATGAAAATAACGCACGTAGTGCAGGACACGCGCGAGAAACGCGGGAAGCACAGGAACATCGAGGAATACTTGCGCCAAAGCGGCGTGAAGATAATCCGGGATAAGGTGTACGTCGGCGACTACACGCTGCCGACCGACAGGCGCGTAAGCATTGACATAAAGCAGGACGTAGTAGAGATAGCCGGAAACATATGCGGAGCGGAGCATGCGCGGTTTCGGGAGGAGCTGAGACGGGCGCAGGAGACGGGGACGCAATTGTACGTTCTAATCCAACAAAACGAGTGCAGCGGCAAATCGATTGCCTGTCCCGAAGACTTGCGGCATTGGGAAGCTCCGAAGTTCCGCTACGGCGCAAAGCGGGGCGAGCCGAGAACGCTGGTCAAGGGCGAGCCGCTCGGCAAAGCCATGAGGACAATGGAAAGCCGGTACGGCGTAATATTCCTGTTCTGTGCTCCCGAAGAAGCGGGGCAATACGTATTGGAGTTATTGGGAGGAAAGAAATGACATATACGGAGTTTTTGAGATTTTGCGAGACGTGCCGCAGGTTGGGGCTTAAAACGCTGCGGGACGTAAAGAACTACACAGAGGCGACGGGGACAAGCCCCCGCGACCTTATAAACATGCAGGGCGGCGCTAAGCGTCTTCTTAGGAGCGTCAAATGAATAAGATAGCGGTTTTGGGCAGACTGACTGCCGACGTAGAAATGGGCGAAACGGCAAGCGGGCTTACTTTTTGTAAATTCAGGCTTGCCTCCCGCTCGAAAATGAAAGACAGGGACGGCAATTATACGACGGATTTTTTTCTCTGTACGGCATGGCGCGAAAAGGCGGAAATGCTTGCCAAGTACACGGGCAAGGGAAGTCAGATAATAGCGTCGGGGTCAATGCACAGCCGCCAATACGAGGACGGCGACGGGAAAAAGCGCACGGTGTGGGAGCTTACCATAGAGGACTTCGAGTTTGCGGGGTCGGGACCGGGCGAAGACGAGAACGAAGAGGGCGACAAAATAAAGCCCATAGGGCAGTCGAAAAAGAGGTCGCCAATAGACAAGCTGCCGTTGCTTGACGACGACACTGAGTTGCCTTTTTAAAGGACGAAAATAAACAAAAATTTACACAATCGGGAGTGCAAACGCGAAATGAAGCATGGATTAAGAACATTTCCGTTGCCTGTTGATTTGGACGATAGTGTAAAACTTGTAGAAGCCGAGTTCGGTATAGAAGGATTTGCGGTAGTTATAAAACTGCACCAAGCGATATATGCGCGCGGCTACTATATGAAATGGGATATAGACACGGAGCTCTTGTTCATGCGAGATTACTGCTTATCTGCGGTGGGTCGGTCGCTCCTGTCCGAAATAGTATCTTGTTGCATAAGGCGTGGAGTATTCGAATCGACGATGTTCGAGAAGTATCGAATATTAACAAGCAGGCGGATTCAAGAAACGTTCCTGACCGCAACGAAGAGAAACACAGAGGTCGTTTTTAATAAAGACTACGCCCTTGACGTTGTATACACTTTTATCCAAAATGCAGACAAAAACGGCAAAAATGTAAACATTTTTTTCAAAAATGCAGACAGTCTGTATGCAGAATGCGACAAAAGAAAAGAAAAGAAAATAAAAGAAAATAAAAGAAATATATATGCGTCGTCCGAAACGCCGACGCCGGCAAAAACGGTGCAAAATCTCATTATGTGTAACGGACGAAATTTTAGTGTGACGCAGGACATGGTGGACGAGCTTGCGCCGCTATACCCGGCAGTGGACATCGAGCAGGAGCTGCGTAAAATGCAGGGGTGGCTGTTGGGGAATCCGCGCAACAGGAAGACGGAGCACGGCATGATGAGGTTCGTGACTTCGTGGCTGGGTAAGGAGCAGGACAGAGCAGCGGGCGGAAACGGACGCGCGGAGAAGAGCGACGGTAAGCGTGCACGAAAGACGGGAACGGAAAGGGAGTACAGCAGCGAAGAGTTGAACGCGCTGTTTGATAACCTTGACGACGTGAAGATATAGCGAGAGGGGAGAAGGGCGCAAGCGCATGAGACTGACCGCCGAGCAACAGGGACTTATAGAAAAATCGCAATGGATAGTGAACGACGTTCTCAAATACTACGGCGTAGGGTATGACAACGATTTAAGACAGGCGGCAATGTTGTACATGTGTAAGTGCTTGGAGAGATATGAGCCGGAGCGGGGCAAGTGGGAAACGTATGCGTATACGAACGTCAAGTATTACGTGGTGAAGTATATCAGGCGTGAGAAAGCGGATAGGGCGCGGACGGTAGCGCAGGACGAGGACACGAGCGAGCTTCCGAGCACGGAGGCGGACGCGACGGAGAGGCGGGCGGACGCAAGGTTGCGCGTCAAACGGATATTGGAGTGCTGCGACGTGGAGGAGCGCGGGGTAGTCATAAGACTGCTTGCGGGGCACAGTAAGAGCAGGGTGGCGCGGCGCATTGGGAAAAGCCCGCAGACGGTGAGCGGGATAATAAGGTCGGTGCGGGAAAAGTACATACAATCGTGTTTGGCGGGCAGAAACGGACACAGGAGCGGCGAAAACATCTTTTTCGATAAATGTATCGAGGAAAACGGTTTTGACGGAAATAGCGGCAAATAAAGGCGTGAAACGCGAAGAGAGGATTTTGAAAAATGGAGCTTACGCACATGAGCCTGTGCAGTGGCATAGGCGGGATAGACCTTGCGGCGGAGTGGGCGGGGTTCAGGACGATAGCCCAATGCGAGACGGACGAGTACGCAAGCAGGGTGTTGGCAAAAAATTTCAAAGGGGTGCCTAATTTACATGACATACGAACAGTTGGAAATGAGTGGCTTGCCGAGTACGGAATCGACAGAGGAGCAATTACGGTGTTGTCGGCGGGGTTTCCCTGCCAGCCTTACAGTCTTGCGGGAAAGGGTAAGGGCGATGGTGACGAGCGTGACTTGTGGGGAGAGGTTGCAAGATGTATCGGCGAGATTAAACCGCGCTGGTTCGTCGGTGAAAATACGCCCGGTTTGTTTGCCCGAGCTACTCAGAGATACTTCACACGAATACTTGCCGACCTTGCCGCGCTGGGGTATAGCGTGTCATGGGGAATATGGGGAGCTTGCGACGTCGGAGCGCCTCATCAGCGAAAGCGGGTGTTCATTGTGGCTTACGCCGACGGCGACGGACGCAATGCGGAGCAATTTCAGTCTGGAAAGTCTGGCGAAACGCTGGATAAAGCACCCAAACGGGAATTTGGCGGAACAGGTTGGCTATATGGCGGTATTCCCGACGCCAATGGCTACGGGGTGGGGCAATTCGGGGAGCAGAAAAAAATTGAAAAAGTTAGAAGACGAGAAAATAATAAGCGAAGACGAGCGAAAGAAAATGCAATCGGGCGGTGGTGGCAAACTGAACCCGACGTGGGTAGAGTGGTTGCAAGGTGTCCCCATAGGGTGGACAGACTTAGAGGTTTAGGCAATATGGTAGTCCCGGCGCAAATTTACCTACTTTTCGAGGTAATAGCCGAAATTGAGAGAGGAGACGAAAATGCGTAAAAAAACAATAACGGACAGTCTGACCGCGTCACGGGCTTACAGCGGGCAGGTAAAAAGGGCGCATACGGCGTTGGACGAGTTGACGGGAGAAGCGGCTGCGCTCGGCTTGACTTACGGAAAATATAAAGCGTTGCTGTCGTCGCCCGAGCTGCTCAGAACGGTTGCTGCTGCGCGAGGAATAGACGTCGGGAACTGCGCGAGCGTGGACGAGCTGCGCGGGGCTATAAGGGGCATAAAAAATGGTAAAATTGACGAGCCGATGAAGGAGGTACTGAAATGAAGAACTTTTGCGAGAGCTGCTTAATTGACTGCGAGTGGCGCGGGGACGTTGTTTTTTGCGACGACTGCAACGAGCTGTCTTCGTGCAACAAATACTGCATGTGCCCGCGCGAAGAGTTTGTGTCGCACAACGATTGCTACATACCGTATGAGTATCCCGAAATAAAGGAATGCGAGGACGGTTATAAGCCGCCAGAGAAGGAAATACAGGAGCAAGACGAATGAAAGCTGTAATGATTAATATTTCGCCGAAATATTGCGAGCTAATCGGTGGGAAATACATTTAACTCGTCCGCCGCAGTCGTGGTGTTATGTGGAGCAAGCTCCGTAGTCGCCAAACCGATTTATATAAACAACTCCTTGTTGCTACACAGGAATAAAGGAGGGGGCATAATACCCCCTCCGAAACGAAAATATTTGACGCTCAAAAAAATGACCCCCCTCGTTTTTCAAGGGGGGATTTTCATTGCCGGAAAAATAAAATTCGGAATTTGTGATTTTTTTGCCTATATAGGTAAATGACGAGCAAGTGACCACTGTGCGTTGTGATTATGGTTACCATAAAAAAGTTGTATGGAAAAATGCTTGCCGACAGGGCGGAAAAATGATAAAATAAGCATGCGAAGGTCGCGGTCGCCTGACTGTCGCAAATATTAAAAGGGAGGCAAGAACGAATGACTAAAAAAGGAGTTGAACGCATGACGAATAAACAATTCGCCGCCGTTCTGGAGCTGCTCGCGCGCCTGATTGAAGAGGGCGCAAAGGACAGTCAGGGCGCGGCGGAAATCATAAGAGCCTTAAAGCGTGAAATGACTACATAAAAGGAAAAGACCGCCCCACGCGGGAGCGGTCAAACAAAAATTAGGCGCAGGGGGGAGAAGCCTCCGCCCCTCTGCCGCCTTTAATTCTAACGGGGGGCGAAAAAAAAGTCAACTAAATTAAAGGAGATTAAAAAAATGCAATTTAATAAACAAAATGCAAGACGGTACGGACGCCGCGGCGGGTTAGCCGCACAGGCAAAAAAAGCAAGGGAAAATTTTGACGGCAACGCGAGGGGAGCGCGCCTCAGTCAGGAGCTGAAAGCATTTGAAGATTTTGAAAATGCTGAAAGCGGTATTTTTGACGGTTTTGAAATGGCTGAAATCTTTCACAAAAAATACAGCAAATACAACGCGATAGAATGGGGCTACGCCGACGACTGCGCCGACTTCACATCAAGCGCGGGGGCGGTTATTCACACAGGCGCGGACGGTGTCAAGGTTTACTTGATGACCGAAAGCGCGGTCAAATCGGGCGGATGTAAGCAAGTGCATTTCAACAGAAGTATATACGTTTTTTAAGGAGGTTAAAAGAATGGAATTTTACAATATTAAACAGTGCGCCGCAGACTTGGCGCAAGCGGATTATATCGAAGAGCTAAGCAAGCCGGCAATTAAGCATTTCCGCATTTTCGATAAACGCGACAGCGTTATTATATACGCGCTCAACGTGCGCGGGGCGATGCAGGCGCTTGCGGACAGGCTGAGAGTGCGCGGGGACGATAGGTGCGCGCCAAATAGCGTTGACTTGCGAATGTATTCAGATGGCTATCACTCAAAAACGGCACACTATACAGACGCGGACGAGCTGACCGCCGAAGAATTGACCGACGTGGAAACGGACGAATTAAATGCCGCGCTTGATTGGGTCGAGACTTTTAGCCGAGAGATGTCAAAAGAATTTTGGTATATGGTCGAATGGGGAAACGGTTATGACGAGCGGACTGCCGCCGTATACAACCTTTTATCATATATTCAACACGAAAACAAGACGCCCGACGGAATGCCGGAAGGCGTGAAAAATTGGATTTTCACCGTTTGCCCATATATGGCGAAGGTCGTGGCGACAGATATAGAGCGCGAGCAGGACAGGCGCGCACAGTTGAAGGCGTTTTATGCGGCGTATGCCACTATTTTTGAAAATAGCCTTCGCTTTAATATCGACATGGGTTTTTATAACGAGAAGCCGGGAGGGCTTGCGGAGAAAGCCGCGCTTGATTTTGTTTCAACAATTAAATATAACAGGTTTTCGGTGCGAGAATTTGAAGCAATAGTTAATTATCTAAACGCGCATTTTTGGGCGTACTACCGTCCGGGAAATCCGAATAATTATCAAAAAAACTACACATTGTTTTTCGGGCGCGAAAGTTCCGTCGTGCTTTACATCGAAGCGAAGTTCGAAAACGACGTTGAAATCAAAAAAACGATTGCGGATTTAAAAAGGATAGCCCGCCCCGACGAGATTGGCATAGAAAGCGAAATGCCGACATGGGACGGCAAGCGGCGTGCGCGGTTGCGCTTATGGTGGGATTAAAAGGAGGCAGAAACATGGCGATAAACTTATCACCAAGAGATTTTAACGAGATTTTCCGGGAGCAAGAAGAGAACGAAAACGAGCTTGCGCGAATAGAGCTTGACCAAGCGCGGCAAGAGCTGCAAAGAGAAAAAAACGAGCTTGCGCGGGCGAGGAACGACATTGCAAGGCGGCGCATAGAGTTAGCCGAAAGAGAATTGCGGGAAAAAGAGTCGAGACAGGAGCGCCGGCGGCAACAGTTAGAACGGCAACGGAAAACGGACAATTTCGCGCTGATTATGTCATACGTGATTAGCTTTGCCACGCTTGCCGCCTCTGTGGGCATGCTGTTGGCGTTAATGCTTTGACATTTAGTCAAATAATGTGTATAATCAAACGAATAATCAATTTAAAGGCGGGGGGACATTTCCCCCCGTTTTTTTTAAGCCGGCTTGCAAGCGGCGAAAGCCTTTGCCCGTCCTTTTTCCCGTTTCCGCTTTCCCTGCCTTTTGCCTTTCCCCGCCCGCCTTGCGCCCCTGCTATATACTACTTTCTTTTTTCCCTTTAAAAAAATATCTCTTTTGATATAATTTTCTTTTTTCTTTCAATTGGGAACATTTCACATAATTCTTCAAATCTCTGCTGGTCCCATGTGGAATAAATATTTTTCAATAATTTTCCCATATTCTCAACTGTGCTGTCGTTAAAGAAAAACGGATAATCCGCAATATAATAACAACGCTCTTTTATTTTATGATTATCGAATGCAGGCTCTCCATCTATTATAACCTGGCCCTCATCTGGTTCATAAACACCTGATAATGTTCTTAATAACGTACTCTTTCCACTTCCATTACTACCTGCCAATCCAAAAATTGTGCCTTCACTAATAGAACAATTCATTCTATTTAGGGCTACATTTGAATCAAATTTTTTAATCAAATTCTTAATTTCTATCATTCTATGTCTACTCCCTCTATTATCTGTTCTATCATATTCACTATTTCTTCTTTTGTGACACCTTTTTTATACGCTTTCTTCAAAGCTATTTTCAGTTCCTGCCTTGCGGCAATTTTTTCAGCCTCATCCTGACACAACTTATCTGATACAAAACTTCCACGTCCAACTGTAGAATATATATACCCATCAGCTTCAAGCATCTTATATGCTTTCGACACTGTGTTAGGATTAATTCCAAGCTCTGTTGCCAAAACACGCACAGGTGGTAATTTTGTATTACTTTTTAACACTCCAAGAGATGCCAGTCTTACAACATCATCGTAAAGTTGCTGATATACCGGCGTTCTTGATTGAAAATTAACAGTAAGCATATTCTTTCCCCTTCACTATAATTGTACTACTACAACTAATACAATTATTATAGTATCTGCAACAGGAAAAAAAGTCAAGTGAATACTAATAGAAATTAGGACGCGTACCTCAAAAAACGAAGTTTTTTAAATATCGGAGTACATCT
>OGYC01001742.1_pt1 | contig 17250 bp, 16 predicted proteins | sample 1576461 | NCBI WGS metagenome assembly OGYC01 (sample SAMEA3541569, study PRJEB24748) | human gut metagenome | biome: human gut; feature: human-associated habitat; material: faeces | place: China | collected 2012 | reverse complement strand
CTTCTGATAAAAAGTTCCGACAGGGATTTTAATCTATACGAGATTTACATGGATATAAACTACCGGTTAAATCACAACTTCACGTTAAATATCGGGGGCAATTACCAGTATTACCACGGGGATACCCGAGCTCACACGTTCTCCCCCCGGGCAAAGATCAGCTATACAAATAACAAAACCACCCTGTGGGCTGACTACGCGAAAACGGTGCAATATCTGAGCCTGTACCCTTATTTCACGGTAAAAACCCCTATCGACATCTGGTACCCGCTGGCAAAAAACACGAAACCCGCGATCTGCCACCAGTACTCGATCGGCGTAAACCAAGAGATCGGACAAACTCTTTCTTTTTATGCCGGACTGTTTTATAAAGACATGAGTAACGTGAAAGACTTCGCCTCGGATATTCAGACGGAATACTCTGCCTTGACCGACAACCTGATTCAAGGCAAGGGATATGCCAAAGGCATGGAGTTTGACCTCACGTTAAACCACCATGCCCTGTATGCACGTGCCAACTACACGCTCTCGGAATCCAAACGCAAGTTTGCCGAAATCAACAACGGGCGATCCTTTTTTCCCCCGTATGACGTGAAACACAACGTCGTACTGAACCTGTCTTATGAAATTTCACCCCGTTTCCTGCTGAACACGCTATGGACATTCTCGTCGGGCGTGTACACGACATTCCCGAAAGGGATGGTCGTGGCACAAAACATCACGGAAATCCAGACAGGGGAAAACCCGGTTCTGATTCCCGTGTACACGGACCGTTATAATTACAAATTACCGGACAACCACAGGCTGGACGCCAGTCTGGATTACAAATTCAGCGGCAAGAAAACCTTTTACAAATTAAGCATCGGGGCATACAACGTGTACAACCAATCCAACCCCTCGTTTGTTTATTTTCAAGCGGAAACCACCCGTAACTTAACAAAAATTATCCCGAAATCCAAGGTAATGTTACCATTTATTCCTTATCTTTCACTGCGCATTAATTGGTAAAAACGAATGAGGAAAATCATCTCCATATTCATATTAACAGGTCTGTTCTCCTGTATGCCCGAAGAGGAACTCCCGATCAAAGACATGGGAGCCATCTCCGGATATTTTATCGAATGTTATTGCATCCCCGGAGAACCTTATATTCTAAACGCGGCAAAGATTTTACCTCTTACCGAAATGATTGACCCGGGAGCCGTTGTCGACTTGGATGTATCTATCAAAGCCGACAGCGTCATTCAACTGGTGCCCGTGCCGGGAGCCCCTTCCTTTCTAGGCAATTACCAACACATGACCCGCATGGAGAATTACGGGATAGACTCTCTCTTCCTGAGCATCCTTACACCCGAGAACGAACACATTACAGCTAAAACAGCCGTTCCCGAGGCTATTGAAATTTCTTCTTACACGGTTTCCCAAACAACCAATTCCGTGTCAATTACATTCCCGACATCCCGGAACCCGAGGCAAAACTACTATATTTTCAGTATGCAAGCCCGAAAGAGCGATCAGGATGATCCGATATTGAAAAAAGAAACCATCTACATGGATCTGTCCGACCATACCCCGGGAACATCCATCGAAAAAACGATAAAATGCCCGCAGATAGAGCAAGCCGACGCTGTTTTTATCACGTTAATGCGCATCACCGAGGCATGCTATAATTACCAGATTTCCCTTTACGAGGCGAACAGCGCCAACCAAGGAAGTATCACCACTCCCGTTCCCCTCGTCGGTAACATACAAGGAGCTTTGGGCATCTTCACGTGCTACTCGAAATCCAACAAATACATTCCAAAAGAGAAATTCAATTAACGACTGAAGACTTCAGTACCAATAAGACTGATAAACAGTAATAAATCCTACCCGAATACTGTATCATTCCCGTATGAATTCCGGTTCACTTCCGTGTAAAACGCTATTAGTTCCCTATTAAAATGCTATTAAAACCCTATATTGTAATAGCGTTTTAATAGCTTACTAAAAGCTTATAAATAACTTTTCAAGTACTACTACACCGGAAGTGATGTGGTATTCTACTTGAATTCATGTAGGTTTAGGGTAGCAATACTTCTTAAACACTCATGGTGTCGGTGTATATCGGGGATATTACTGCTCTAGGGAGAGGAGAATGTATCCTCCGTTCCGACATTCGATTTGCAACGTGGGATCTGCTTTCAAGTACGAACGTACCCGACTGGCATATTTTTTTAGTTCGGATTCTTTGTTGGCGCTTGCTTTACCCCATATCCCTTGGATAAGGAAGTCTTTATCGGCGATTTCATGATTCTTAACGCACAATAAGTGCAGCAAGCGACCGTCCACGCTTGGTATTTGTGTCCCCTCGCCCCGAATGGTTATCACACGAGTCGTACTGTTGTAAGTGGTGTAGCGAGAAAGTTGATATAAGTTCGGGCTGTTTAGTTTCTTCACGATCCTTTCCCGAAGGCGGTTGAGATGTTTTACTAACATTTCGGGCTCTTTATCTTTGCCGAAAAATTCGTCGGCACCGGCGTCAAGGACGGCGATCTCGTTTTCCTGTTTGGCGTGCGAGGTGTAGATGATAATGTGAGTCCCGGGGTCTTTTTCACGGATAAGCCGGGTGAGTTCCAAGCCGTCTATTTCAGGCATATCAAGGTCTAGGAGCAGGATGTCCGGCTTCTCATTTTTATAGGCTTCCCATGCTTTCTTCCCGTCGGGGGCGATCTCAACGGAATAATCGTGCAGTTCGAGGATTGCCCGGGTTAAATCGGCTCCTTCCTTGTCATTTTCCGCGTATAAGACTTTGATTTGCGCTTTGTTTTCCATCTTGTCAGTGATTTTTCTTTTTGATATTTTTCGGCAGCGTGATGATAATTGTTGTCCCTTCTCCCAAGGTGCTTTCTATATTGATTTTACCCCGGTGAGCTTTAATAATCTGGCGGACGTAGTACAGGCCTTGCCCGTGTCCCTTGATTTTTTTGTTCTCTTGATGGTCTCCCCGGTGATAACGTTCAAATATGTGTTTCAAGGCTTCGGGGCTAATCCCCAGTCCGTTGTCTTTTATTTCTACCCGCACGTGTTTATCACCCGAGTCGCTACACGTGATAATAATTTCCGTTTGTTCCTTTGAGTATTTCAAAGAATTGTCAATGAGGTTTTGGAAAACGGCATGCAGGAAGTTTGGATCTCCGGTAATCATCTTGTCGGACACGAGGAAGCGGGAGCGGATGTGGAATCCCTTACCTTCTTCCACGCTCCATCGGTCGGGCTGGGCTAGCGTTTCAATCATCTCCTGTAAGTTGAATTCTTTCGGGTTCAATCGTAAGCCGTGTGCGTCAGTAGATTGGAGCAACATTCGGTTAATGGAACGCAACATTTCTTTGGATTCCCGTTCTCGTTGTTCGATGATTTTTGCTTGTGCTTCTCCTTGCAGATGGCGTAGGAGGTAATTCGCTTTGATCTGATTCTCCACGGGACGTTTCAAGTCGTGAACGATGTGATGGATATATTGCTCTTGGTTTTCCCGGCTTCTTTTCTCGTCGCGGAAACTGAGGTAAAGGTTGATGATACAGAGAATGAGTATAGTGGCGATTAAAATAATGATTGTAATTTGCCAATTTGCGGCTTGCAAAAAGAGAATGACAGGATAATGATACGTGGCAAATAGTGTATCTTTAGAGATAAAACCGAGCGGGACGCTGTATTCAGAAGAAGACGGCAGTTGTTTGGCTTGCTCTGGATAGGCATCTTTTATTTTGCCTGTACTGTCTTGTATAAAAAATTGTATAGCAGAATTTTGAATAGAGGAGGAGTCTTGTTTTGCTTGTAAATATTGATAGAAATTACTTAAAGTCCATGATTCGGGATCTTTGAGGTCATAAACAGCCCGTGTTCTTATTTCCGAGATATTATCTCTTGAGTCTAGCTGGTATCGGGAGATATTTCCCTCTTTGAGATAGCTTAAAATATTATTTTTTGCATCGAAACTAAGTATATTTCCTGTTTTTTCCACGTTTGTAGACTTTGCATTGAATTCGTCTATAGTATTCCTAATTTGGGCGTTTTGCTCGTGTGTGTAAATACTTTTCTTTTGTTTGTACAGAGTCTGGAAATGCAGGAGTTGTTCACATAGGACAATAACTCCTGCAAAAATTGTTATATACCAAATATATTGTAGACGCAAATTCATCTAAATCATTTATTGTTTCAAATTTACAAAACTCGCAACATCCACGCAACCTTTTTGTTCGTTTTTTTATTCAAAAAGAAACATTTTTGCAATAAACCAAAATAATTTGTGTTATGAGAAAAAAATGGTTAAAAATCGGAGTTTTTGTAATACTGTTGTCGTGGATGATAATGAACTTGAATATGGGTATTAATACGCGAAAGGGAGAATCGTCCTTGAAAATGACGAATTTGGAAGCTCTTGCCGCTCCTGAATCCGGGGGTGGGAATCCATATTACCCTTGTGTTAAAGCGAAAGGCTTTTGTCTTTTGGGTGGTCTTGATATTGAGGGAATAACATTGATACTGGAATGAAACAAGTGTTATTGAATGTGCTACTCGGAAGTATCTTGCTCGGGTGCTCCGATCGTTACACGGGTGACGATAGCATAGATTCGGTAAAGAGCGAAAGGACAACCGTGGTGCGATTGGCAGATTTATCCCGAAGCGGGATAAATGATATGAATGGGTTTGTCAAGAGAGGGAATAAATTAGTAGTGGGGACAACCTATACTTCGGAAGGGGTTGGGCGTTCTCTTGATTTGGAGCATCCGGAGCGGAGGGATGTTGGTGCGAGAAGTTCTGTGGCTTCGAAGCGTGTGCGTTCGTTGAGTTCTTTCAATTCATTTGACGGTTCCAGCGTGACGGCTTTGGATTTCGAAAAAGGGGAATTGATAGAAAGTCCGGTTGCCCCGCTTTCACGAGGTGAAAGTCAAGAGGTCGTTATTCAATTGCCTAAGGGGAAACAACATCTTGTTGCGGTGAAAGCGAAGGATTTCGTGATTTCCACGGGACTTTATGAAGAGGGACGCTATTTGCTTTATTCTTTAGCGGACGGTTCGGCACGCTATTTTCTCTCTTATCCTGAAACCCCGGGGTTCTCGGATTTGCGGGAAAAAACGAAAGCAATACTTTATGCCAGTAGTGTTTTACGTGTTAGTCCCGACCAGTCCGCTTTCGTGTGTGCCGATATGTATAGCGGTGCGATTGATTTTTGCCGTATAGTGGCGGGTTCTATCGAACGGGTAAAAACGGTTCGCTTGCACTACCCGAGTGTGCAGATCACGGAAGTTCCTTCTTCCCGGGTGGCATACACTCAAGATAATCGTTTCGGGTTCATGGATATTGCCGTGACCGGGGACAGGGTGTACGCTCTCTACTCCGGGAAGACTTACCGGGTAGACCGTGGACGGGCTTTCGAGTGTCAGACATTGCTCGTGTATGATTGGGAGGGGAATTTGGTGAAATCCTGTTTGTTTGATACACCTTTGGTAAATATAAATTTTGATTTGGAGGATCAAAATATTTATGGTGTGACGGTTGATGGGACTTTGGTAAAAGTAGGATGTTTATAAAATGAGGATATATGTTTGCACTTAAAAATGTACCGTTATATTTTATTTTGATACTTGCTCCCGTGCTACTCCACGTGGACCGTTCTTTACCGGGGATTACGGCAGGGTTCGCGGGCATGTTATTGTTGCTCGTCTGTTTGGTCGTGTTTCCCGGGAGCAGGAGGTGTCGTTTCAATTTGTTAGATTTGTTTTTCTTGTTGTTCGTGACGTGGTACACGGGGCGAACGGTTGGGATTGGCTCTTCTATATTTGCCTGGAAGTTGCTGTTAGGTGGTGCGGCAATCATGTTGTATGTTTATATCCGGAATACGGGAGTGAGGGTGTATTATTTTGACGTGTTGTTTATTGCCGGAATTTTTCAGGCGATGTGGTTTTTTGCTCAATCGCGAGGCTGGTTGCCGTCGTATCATTATTTGTACCCGGGAACGGGAGGGTTTATGAATCCCGCTATATTGGCTGTTTTTCTTGCAATCGCTTGTTTAGCCGGTTTGGTCGGTTTTTATCGGAGGGAAAAGTTTTATTCGCGCTGTTCGAGGGGAATAGGGATCGTGTTACTATTGATTACCTTGGGATTCTTGGGTTCCCGTGCGGCGTGGGTAGGATTGGGTATTGGAATTTTATGGATCGTGTTGACGGGGAGAGAATGGGGTGTTGCTCGGTTCTTTGGAAATATCCGTGAAAAGTATCGTATCGGGAAATATATTTTCTTGCTGCTCGCGATTGTTGTTCCCGTGAGTATGATATATGTTCTTTATCTGGTGCATCCGGCGTCGGTGCAAGGGCGTTTCTTGATTTGGCGGGTTGCCGGTACGATATTTCGTGATGCACCTTGGTTTGGTTGCGGTTCTTTTTCTGCCGCCTACATGCCTGCGCAGGGAGCGTGGTTCGAGATGCATCCCGATTCCCCGTTCGTGTCGGTGGCGGGAAACAACGAGTACGCTTTTAATGAATTTTTGCGAGTGGCTTGTGAAACGGGGAGCGTGGGGTTGTTGCTTTTCGTGGGGGTGGTCGTGATGGGGTTGTATTTCGCGGCGAAAGGGAATCGGGTTTCTCGTTTTGCCGGGGGTGTTTTGGTTGTGATTTTGGGATTCGGGCTGTTCAGTTATCCTCTCTCTGTCGAGCTCGTGAGTGCTGTTGCCATTATTTCACTGGCAATTATTGCCCGTGATGCCCGTCACGCTACGGAATGGATTGTTGACTTGGACATGAGTTTTGCTTTTATATTGAGAATAGCGGTTGTTTTATTCTTGTTTGTCTTGTCTATCGAGTATTATCACGAGAAGAAAGCGGATATTCTTTTGACAGAAGCCCGGGAGGTTTCTTCCCGGATGAAGACGAGTGAACTGAAGGTGTGTTACGAGCGTTTGGGGGGTAATCCCGATTTTGTTTTACGTTACGGGAGGACTTTGTACACGAGAGGGGATTTGCTTAATGCGCAGCCCGTGCTTGAGAAGGGATTGAGCTTACGTCCCACGTCTGAATTGGCGAGTGATTTGGGGAAATGTTATTTCTATCAGGGGCGATGGAAAGATGCGGAGCAAAAATATCGCCTTGCGGCGAATATGATTCCTAATTATATAGTGCCTCATCATCTCTTGTTCAAGTTGTATCGGTTGAAGGGGATGCCGGAGGAAGCAGGGCGGGAAGCGAGGCAGATGTTGACGATTCCCGTGAAAGTGGTGAATTCCTCCGTGATACGGGCACGAGGAGAAGCGAGAGCATTTTTGGAGGAAAATGGAGAGCAGTCATGACGCTAAATAAAAGAGAGTTTTAACTTGTTTAGAAACCATTAAAAAAAAGTGATTATGAGAAAAACGAAGTTTTGGATTTTGGGAATAATCTTGGCTTTGATTTATTCCTGTTCAGATGATTTCGGAGTCAAGGAGCAAGCACCTCAAGGTATTGACGTGTCGGAAGCACGAGCTTATTTCGAGAAGCACGCCACGGATTTGGCCCCGCTTACTTTCAAGAATCCTCTCTCGAGAGCTTCTAGTTTTGTTGTGCCGGAGTTAATTCCGGAGTGGGATGATGCAATAGAGTCCGAGAACGAGGATTATTTTATCACGGAAGTTCCTCTTCACTCGCAGTCCAATGCAATATGCGTGGAGCGTGTAATTAAAGACGCTGAATTCCTTTGTGAAAAAAAGATACTTTGTCAGCGTCGTTTAGTAATTGCTCGCCAAAAAGATTCGGAAGAAACCGATATGTTTGTTGCAACATTGGTTCCTGATGATGATTTTGTGGGTGGAGAGGGAACTCCTTTTACCGGGCGAGTGTTTTACTCGGAATTGAACGGGGATTTTAGGAAAGCTGTTGGGTATAAAGAGGGGCAGATGCAGGAACCTTTGTTGATAGGAAAGGCTCTTAGTTTTGCTGTTTATACGCGAAAAGGGGCACCTTTAGATTATTCCACTTTAACCTTTCAAGAGGGACAAACTTCACGTTCTGCAACGTATTCGAATAGTGAAAGTGGTGGAGGCGGATGGTATCCCGGTTGGGGCGGTGGAGGAACTGGTGGCGGTTCCATTGGTGGTGGAGGAACTGGTGGCGGTTCTACTGGAGGAGGAACTGGTGGCGGAGGTTCTGGATATGATCCTGATTATGAATTAGGACAGCAATATTTTCAAGAAATAACAGAAAATATAGAGAGAGGGAATATAGAAGCAACATATGTAAAAAGGCGGGGAAGTACGCCAATATATGACGCAACAAGCGGTTTTTCTATTGGGATTAATACTGCCTCAGTGCTGACCTCTTGGGTGGGTTTTCTGAATCAGCCCGATGTGAAAGTATATGCAAAAAATTTTGGTAAAGTAATGGGAGGATTAGCTGCAGGGATTTCGGTGTTTCAAACTATTGTGGCTTTTGCTGATCCAGATGTGCCTGATCCAGATGTTTGGGAGGTTATAAATACAGCAGTTGGGGTTGCATGTTTTTTCTGTGCTTTTGTTCCATGTTTAATGCCAATTATGACAGGTATTGGTGTGTTGAGTTCTATTGTAGGCATTGTTTCTGGTATGAAATATTATAGTCATGCATCGTTAATTCAAGTACCTTTGAAGAATGGAGGTAATGTTTATGTTTACTTTTCAGCGAGCATGCCATCTATAGCTTAAAGTGTTAAAATACAATATCTCGAGAGAGGTTATATTTTAATTTCTATTCGAGATATTGTTTAAAAAGTTACTTTTGTTTTATCTAAATATTAATCTGATTTTTTATGAAAATATTTCGTCGTCCTTTTTGGCAAGCAAATACTTCTAGAGTTTTTATAAGAATGGCTATAATAGCAGGGATATTTTTTGTTCTTTTAATGTATTGGGCAACTAATTCTTTATGGTGTTGTTTATTAATGCTATCAATATGGGGTATAATGTGTTTTCCTGCATTTTTTACGCAGTATTTTTACGTGACCTTAACAGATGATCAATTGATACTTAAAAATGGTGTTTATACTTTTTGGCAGAAGATATATCTTTACCAAGAGATAGAAAAGGTTGAAATTAAGCCAAGTCTTAATTTTTATATGAAAGTTCTGACAAAGGATCGAAAAACATTCGTGTGGGATTATGTTATAGATTTAGTCGATCCTAAAGATTTTGATGAACTTGTAGAGGTGATTAGAGCCAAAGGGATTGTAGTTGAAACTGCTGGTTTTGATACAGTTTATCCTAATAGGAATCAATATAAAATAGAAGAAACATGTAATGTTCTAGATGTAGATGTGAAAAAATTTCGTCAATCTTTGTGGAACACGAGTTTAATCAGAAAGAATCTTACATGTACAGTTATAATAACGATATTACTCGCTCCATTTGTTCTTGTTATCACGCAATCGGTTTGGGCGTGTTTGGGAAGTATTTGGGTGTTTTACTTGTTATTCCCGATTTATTTTACCCGACATTTTTACGTGATATTATCAGCGGACAAATTGATTATCAAGAACGGTGTATACTCTTCTATGCAAAAGGAATACTTGTATGGAGATATTGCACGGGTTAAAATAAAACAGACTAATAATATATACATGCAAGTTTTCACTAAGAAGGACGAGGTAGAAGTGAAACGATATTGTATAGATGTTGTTGCACCTAAAGATTACAAGGAACTTGTGGAGATGATTAAAGCTAAAGGGATTGCCGTAGAAACGGAAGGGCTTGAAGCGTATTTATCTTGAAAAGAATTTGTTGTATGAAAATATTTCGTCGTCCATTTAGCAAATCTAATACCGTCTTTGAAGTTAAATTTTTTACTGTAATTTTTGTTTTATTGGGACTTGTTGTTCTGCCTAATACTGAATTTACAATACTAGGCTTTCTGTTTTTAGTTGTAGTTTGCTTTTGCGTGATGCATATTTTTATATCACAATTATACTATATTATTTTAATCGATACGACATTAATTATACAAAATAGGGTTTATTCATTCTGGAGGAAAGAAGTACGATATATAGATATTGCAAAAGTAAGAATAAAGTGGCACGGGGATAAATCGTATCCATACATGAAAATAATCACAAGAAAGCCTTCTGGGATATCATGGCGCTACACGATAGACCTCGTTGATCCTCAAGATTACGAGGCTATAGTAAAGGATATCGAGGCAAAAGGAGTTACGGTGGAAACCCAAGGGATAGATGTCTATGCCCGTATTTTTAAAGATGAAGATAAATCTAAATGAGGAATGAATTGTTATGAAAATATTTCGTCGTTCTTTTTGGAAATCGGAAGAAATTCGAGCATCGAAATGGGGTTTTGTTTTTATTTTGTTATTAGGTTTTCCTATTTTTTATTCAATGGGTTATCCATGGGAAATGTGCATGGGTGTTATTTTCGTGTTGATATTTTTATTGTGCTTTCATCCATACTCTTTTTTTACGTAATATTATATGATGATAGGCTAGTTGTTCAAAATGGAGTCTTCTTTTTTTGGAAAGGCGAGTATTTTTATAAAGATATTGTGAAAGTAACGCTCGTGTGGTTGGGTGGGATGTCAAATCATTACATTCAGATTTTCACGGAAAAAGGGAAATCTAGGCGTTATTTTATCGATTTAGTAGCCCCGAGTGATTATCAAGAGATTGTAAATATAGTTCGGGGTAAGGGAATTTTGGTTGAAACAGTCCATCTTGATGAGTGGGTAAAATAGAAGTTGGGTTATGAAGATATTTCGTCGTCCCTTCAAGAAATCGGGTACAGCATTTGATATTAAATTTGCCTTGATAACATTTGTTTTGTTGTGGGGATTTGCAGCCTGTACTGTTGGATTTACTATTCGAGGCATATTAGCCTCGATTGTATTCGTGTTTATATTAGTACAACTTTATATCTCAAGGTTTTACTATGTTGTCTTGCGGGATGATAAGTTGATAGTGCAAAATGGAGTTTATTCATTCTGGAGGAAAGAGGTACGATATGTCGATATTGTAAAAGTGAAAATAAAGTGGTGGCAAGATCGAACGTATCCATACATGAAAATAATCACGAGAAAGTCTTCCAGAATATCATGGCGTTACACGATAGATCTCGTTGATCCTCAAGATTATAAGGCTTTAGTTGAAGCAATCGAGGCTAAAGGTGTCACGGTGGAAACGAAAGGAATTGATAGGTATCTCTCTTGAAAAAGAATTTGTTGTATGAAGGTATTTCGTCAATCATTTTGGAAAACAACAATTGGATTTCCTTTTGCTGTAGGTTCTGTTTTTTCACTTTTAGTGATAATACCCGATGGAATTGCAGAAGGTTTTTCGTGTTCGAGAATGGTGAAAATGTTGTTTATAGTTTATTCATTTCCTTTTTGCATGGCATTGTACATGGGGTTTTGTGTCGTTTTGTTTGATGATATTTTGTTCGTGAAAAATACTATTTTTCCATTTTGGAAAAAGAAAGTGTATTTCAAGGATATAACGAGAGTAAATATTGTTGATTATGGAGGGAATGCGATACCTTATATACAAATTATAACCTATGAAGCTAAACTGGCTTGGCGTTATTATTTGGATCGTGTAAATCGTAAAGATTTACCAGAGTTAGTTGCTATTTTAAGGGAAAAAGGCATAGATGTTAGGTCGTGTTTACCAGAATCTAATCTTGCCTTTTTCGTAAGTAAATATTCTTTCCTCGATGCCTGTTGTATGGTTATGGAGCCAAAGTAATGCACCTTGGGGTACATTGTCATACTTAAGATAATAATCTTTGGCAATTTGTCGCCCTAGTGACTGCCAATCTTTTGAATCGTGGTAAAAAAGTTCATATTCGTTTCCTAAATATATTCCGTTACCATCACTTTGCGGTATACATATGATTTTGGATATTTTGACCGGGGTTTTGAAATCAATAACGATATTATTGTTTTTTTCGAGATAGATATTGGTCAAAGGGTCATCATCAAAAACTGCTTTATATATAGTATCGATTTCTCCTTTTAACCTTTCCCCTGAAGAATCGATGAATGATAATTCTGCAAAACTCGTTTCCTTGGGGTGTGAGGTTCGCCAGTATCTGTATTTCTTGTGGGTTTTTACTTCTTCCCGGGCATGGGTTATCGCGGAAGTTTCCAATTGATGCAGGATGGTATCTTTGTCTAGAAAATCAGGAAGATTGGAAGCTTCAACGATGATTTTTTCAATTTTTAGATTGTAATAATGTAAAGTTCCATTAAACGGATATTTCCTTTTAATAAGCAATGTTTGGCGATGACAAGTGTCCGGAATAAGATATTTGATTTCTCCTTTAAGGTTTAATATGAATGGATAATTTATTGGTTGCATTTTCTTTTTGGAGTAATAAATAGGTAAATAGACGAGATTTTTCCCCATGTTTTTGAATTTGATTTTGGAGTCCTCTATATTTGCGATAGCAATGGGATTCCAAATAAGATTATTAAATACACATAAGTAGGCATGCGGAGAGAGTTTTTGTTTTTTTACTTTTGAGTTAATGGAAACATCTGTCGTATATAGGTATTGTTCGCTAATATCTTCTAGAAAGGGATCTAGGAAAAATGATGGAATGTATTCATCTTTATCAACTTTTGGAATGTTGTGGCGAGAATACGTTTTTCTGAATATCTTGGCTGCTTTCCGTTCCATCGCTCCTCTCACCTCTGTATCCCTGTTTTCGGAAGAAATAATTGTATTCCAATAGTGGTAACCATTTCGGTTGGCGTAATGAGGAATAAAATCGATGGTGGTAGGGAGGTTTGAAACTCGTGACCTAAAATTGTCTTTTAAAGCAATATGATGGCAGTCAGAATAAATATTGTAATTGAATAATGTAGATATAGACTGGTATCCTATATTAGTTAGAGATTCGGAGAGTGTTAGGTTCGTTCCGATTTTTGATATACTGTACATGGTATTATCTTTAAAGGCAAGTTCTTTTAGTGCTTTAGGAGAAATATGCAGAGAATCACGCCACAAATCCAGTCGTTCGTTTTCGAAGCGATAGGGTAGAATGTATTCTAGGAACAGGTCGAAAGGAATGTCTTCGAGCCACGTGTATTTGTATAAATGTTCGAAGGATAGATCGATGTGACGGATGAGAAAATCTGCTTTGATATGTTTCACGTCTTCTTCTTTGCGAGAGGCCTTACGTATCTGGTCGATTTGGCTTAACGAGATATCAAGTGTTTTTTTGGCAAAGTAGGAGCCAATGGTGTCGGCGTCTATCTTTGCCCGGTATTCGTTGATAAGGTCGCCTTCTAGCGTGTAATGCCCGGGCATGTTGGCGATGAGGAATTCGGCGGCTTGTAGTTTCAAGGAATCGGCGGGGTTAAGCGAGTAGTGGTCAAGGACTTTCTCGAGTTCGCTTCTATTTTCGCCTGCTAGTTGTAAGGCTGTTTCTAATGCCTCGTTGCGGGTTTGGCAAGAGAGAGTGGCTAGAAAAATGATGTAGATATATTTTAGTTTCATGGTATAAATCGTTTTACCGCGAAGTAAATAATTGTAGGGTAATATTTCGAGAAAAAAGGTTGCGTGAAGGTTGCGAGTTACGTTTGTTATTGTACATATTCGGGGGATACACAATTTGTAAAGATATTTGCCGCATATATTGCGGCAAATATGGTGTTTAATCTCCGCACCATGGCAATGAAGCCCCGTGAGCAACTTTAAAATTATAACACGAGTTCATAGTTCGTGCTTCGTCCTCCTTCATCCGTTTTGCGTAATACATCTTTATTTATCAAGTCTTGTATATCACGCAATGCGGTATCGGGAGAACATTTAGTAATCTTTCCCCATTTGGATGAGGTTAGTTTTCCATTAAAACCATCCCAAAGTAAATTCACCATTCTAATTTGCCGTTCGTTCATTGAAACTAATCGATGTTTATCCCAGAAAGTTGCTTTCTGTAAGACGATGCTGATGGATTTCTCGGTGTCAAGCAATGCGGCTTCCAGGCAATCAAGAAACCATTCAAGCCAACTTGTTATATTTAAATTACCCTTTTGTGTTTTCTCCAATATCTCGTAATATTCTTTGCGTTGTTTCCGTATTTCAGCAGACATACTATAAAAACGATGTGGCATTTCATCTGCACGTGCCAAAAATAAGTCGGTTATCGTTCTGGATATGCGTCCGTTCCCGTCATCGAACGGGTGGATGGTAACAAACCACAAGTGAGCTATTGCTGCTTTCAGAACGGGATCTATCCTTTGATTACCATTTGCCCACTCCAAAAACAGTTTCATTTGGTAAGGTATATTATCCGAATCAGGGGCTTGGTAATGTATTTTCTCTTTCCCCATGGCTCCTGATATAACTTGCATCGGTTCTGAACCTTGTCGCCAATCGGCAACCGTTATTTTGTACATTCCGCTTCGTCCCGTGGGGAACAATGCGGCATGCCAGTTAAAAAGACGTTCGTCCGTCAATAGGTGCGTGTAATTTTGAGTGGCATCTATCATCACGTTCACCACGCCATCTACATAACGATCTGCTTCGGGTAAACCTTCTATTTCTATTCCCAAGTGGCGAGCAATAGAAGAACGTACCTGGTCGGGATTCAAAATTTCGCCTTCTATTTCTGATGATTTCGTGATGTCAGCAGTTAGCGTGTCAAGTATGGTGCTGTTTTTTATGTCAAAACCGAGAGCACTCATTTTACCGACTAATTTGCCTTGTAGGCTTCGAACTCGACCTAACTTGTAAGATAGTGCCGTGTCGTCCCAGCTAAAATTAGGCCAGTTTTTTTGTTGCCAGATGTAGATAGCTTTCATATTCTCCGTGTATTTCACGGTAAATATAGTCGATTTTATCGGAATTTGATGACGAAAAGCACGTTAATTACTTGTTTGTCGAATAAAAGGGTCACGTGGATGTTGTGCAATTGTTGAATCTTTGTGGATAAATATACAAGGAAAAACAAGGAGCTACAGCAAATAGTCGGGATACCGGAGGGGTATGTGGTGAAAGATGATATTGAAACCGGGTACGCTAATGTAATTCCTCTTTGGAATTTTGGGATGAATTATTGATATTCAGAACCGGGTGAAGTTTCTGTCCACGAGGTAATCGAAACCTTGGTCGGTTTCCACGGGGATATTCTTTTCTTTGAAGGTGTCGAGTAGATCGGGGAAGTCTTTTTCCGCGACAAGTTCGATAACGTAGTTCCAGGCATGGTTGGGGTTGTTTTTCGTGAAGACTTGGATGTAGGGACCACAGTTATAACCTCGACCTCCGAAGAGTTTGACTTTGATGATGTCGTTGTAGTTGTATGTGCGCTGCCAGCGGGTGTAGATGCTGTTTCGGAGGAGGAATTGGTCGTCCGTGAAGGTGAGGTAGAAATACTGGGTGAAGATTGCCAGATAGGGCAAGAGAAACATGGAAATGGGAATTAACACAAGGGGATTGAATTCAAAAGAATCACTGTAAACTTGATGTGTGATAAGGCCTACTAAACCTATGGATATATAAATATAAGGTTTGAGCATGGTTCTTGAAGTGTCGGATTGCCAAAAGGGTTGACGAAATTCTCGCATAACAAACGCTGTTTTGTGTTTAAGCAAATATAGAAATTTTGGACGTGTTTTCCAATTTTTGGAGAGAAGTGTTTTTTATGCCATATTCGCATTATAGAAATGGCTGTTTCGGATTAAACATGAATTGATATGTAATAATAGTAATGCCGCCCATGAGGCGGCATTACTATTATATGAATTTTTCCCGGTGGCGGGTGTTGTTCAGACCGATGATGATAAAGAGGGCAGAAGCGATCAACATGTTTATCCGGCAATGGAAAACGGCGTTGAAGAATATCTGCGGGTTTTTATAGAGGGGAACATCGTAAGGGTTGAGGAAGATGTTCCATTGGCTGGCACCGAGGCTTTCTTTCATCATAAAGAGGATTAACCCGATGATGATAATGACCACGGAGGTTCCGTTGCCGTTCTTGATGGTGGTGCTCAGCATGAAGGAGAGCGTACCGATAAAGAGGGCGGGAACCATAGCTTGCAGGGCGAGGTTCATCGGCGGAATGGACACGATGGCGAGATCCGTGAGCAATGCGAGGAGCAACGTGATGACGAAGCAGATGACATACGAGATCAAGAGCCGGAATAACCAAACTTTGTAGCTGTAGTTAGGGATCCCGAAGATGATTTCGACGATTTTGGCATCTTGGTCATTTTGTAACCCGAAGCACATGGGGTAGAAGACGAGCAGGATGCTCGGCAGCATCAGCATCGAGTAGGCGGTTGCTTGGGTGATCTCGTCATCGCCCAGCAGGTACACCACCACGGTGATGATAAAGAACACGAGGGCACTCAACATGAAGTACAGGAATTTGTTCCCGAAGATGATCTTGATGTTGTATTGTACCAGTTTCTGTATCGCTATCCAAAATTGAAGCATAATTGGGGGTGCGTTTTATTGGGTTATAATTTGTTCTTTGTTCTCTATTTTGACGGTTCTCAACAGCCACAAGTAGGAGTCTTCCAGTGCGGGGAGTATCCGTTCGGCGTTCTCGGCGGGCTTGCGCTCGCTGAGGCAGCGTACTTTGATCATATCGCCTTGGCGGATGTGGTGAACGACGAGCAGGTCGGACGGGAGTTTGGCAAAATCCCGTACCGGTACTTCGAATGTCCACGTGACATCCTTGGCTATGTTGGCCATATCGGAAGGAGTCCCGTGATATTTCAGTTCTCCTTTGTTGATAACGCCCACTTGATTACAGGAGCTGGCGATATCCTCGATAATGTGGGTGGAGAAAATCACGATCCGGTTACGCGACAATTCCACAAGCAGGTTCCGGAAGCGGATTCTTTCCCGCGGGTCGAGTCCCGCCGTGGGTTCATCTACCACGAGGATGCGCGGCAGGTTGAGCAACGTCTGGGCAATACCTATACGCTGTTTCATACCACCGGAGAATCCCCCGATTTTCTTATCCTTGTTCTCGTACATGTGAACGGCGGAAAGCATTTCTGCGATCCGGTTCTGGCGTACACGCTTGTTGTAGATGCCTTTCAACAGAGCCTGATATTCGAGAAATTCCCAAGCCGTGAGGTTCTCGTAGGTTCCGAATTCTTGCGGCAGGTAACCGATCAGACCTTGCAACTCTTCCCGTTTCTTCTGGGTGTCGATACCGTTGATAAATATCTTGCCGTAGCTTTGCTCGAAAATACCGCAGATGATACGCATCAGCGTGGTTTTACCCGCTCCGTTGGGACCGAGGAGTCCGAA
>OGYC01001731.1_pt1 | contig 17367 bp, 14 predicted proteins | sample 1576461 | NCBI WGS metagenome assembly OGYC01 (sample SAMEA3541569, study PRJEB24748) | human gut metagenome | biome: human gut; feature: human-associated habitat; material: faeces | place: China | collected 2012 | reverse complement strand
GCCGCGTGGTGGACCGCCCCATGCGCCCGCTGTTCCCCAAGGAGATGCGCAACGATGTCTGCATCACCATGACCGTGATGAGCCTGGACCCCGATTGCAGCCCTGAGATCGCCGGTATGATCGGTGCGTCTCTGGTCACCGCTGTGTCTGAGATCCCCTGGAACGGCCCCATCGGCGGTGTTCAGGTGGGCCTGGTGGACGGTGAGATCGTCCTGAACCCCACCCAGGAGCAGCGCAAGGTGAGCGACCTGGCCCTGACCGTTGCCGCCACCATGGACAAGATCGTGATGATCGAGGCCGGTGCCAACGAGGTGGACGAGGACACCATGCTGAACGCCATCAAGGCCGCTCACGTGGAGATCAAGAAAACCATCGAGTTCATCAACAAGATCGTTGCTGAGCGCGGCAAGAAGAAGATCGACTTCCAGGTCGTGGGTCTGGATATGGACGTGTTCCACGCCATTCAGGACAAGTATCTGGACGACTTCAAGGCTGCCATGGACACCGACGACAAGAACGTGCGTGACGCCGCTCTGCTGCCCATCATGGACAAGATCGCCGAGGAGTACCCCGACCTGTCCGCTGCCGACCTTGACCTGGTCAGCTACAAGATGCAGAAGTTCGTCGTGCGCCGCTGGCTGCTGGACGAGGGCAAGCGCGTGGACGGCCGCGGCATCAACGAGATCCGCCCGCTGGCCGCTGAAGTGGGCATCCTGCCCCGCGTGCATGGCTCCGGCATGTTCACCCGCGGCCAGACTCAGGTGCTGACCACCTGCACCCTGGGCGGCACCAAGGACAACCAGCTCATGGACGACCTGACCGACGAGCAGACCAAGCGCTACATCCACCACTACAACTTCCCGCCGTACTCCGTCGGCGAGGCCCGCGCACCCCGCAGCCCCGGCCGCCGTGAGATCGGCCACGGCGCACTGGCTGAGCGCGCTCTGGTGCCCGTGCTGCCCTCGCTGGAGGAGTTCCCCTACACCATCCGCTGTGTGTCTGAGGTGCTGAGCTCCAACGGCTCCACCTCCCAGGCTTCCATCTGCGGCTCCACCCTGGCTCTGATGGACGCCGGCGTGCCCATCAAGGCACCTGTTGCCGGCATCTCCTGCGGCCTGATCACCGAGGGCGACCGCTGGATGACCATGCTGGACATTCAGGGCGTGGAGGATTTCCACGGCGATATGGACTTCAAGGTGGGCGGCACCCGCAAGGGCATCACCGCCATCCAGATGGATATCAAGATCGACGGCCTGACCTACGATATCATCGCAGAGGCCTTCGAGAAGTGCCGTAAGGGCCGCCTGTATATCCTGGACGAGATCATCAAGCCCGTCATCGCTGAGCCGCGCCACGAGCTGAGCCGCTACGCCCCCAAGATGTTCAGCATGATGATCCCCACCGATAAGATCAAGGACGTCATCGGCAAGGGCGGCAAGGTCATTCAGGACATCTGCGCCACCTGCAACTGCAAGATCGACGTGCAGGAGGACGGCCATGTGTTCGTCTCCGCCGTGGATCAGGAGGACGCAAAGCGCGCCATCTTCACCATCAAGACCATTGTGGAGGATCCCGAGATCGGTGCCATCTACAAGGGCAAGGTCACCCGCCTGATGAACTTTGGTGCCTTTGTGGAGATCGCACCGGGCAAGGAAGGTCTGGTGCACATCTCCAAGCTGGACACCAAGCGCGTGGAGCGCGTGGAGGATGTGGTCGCTGTGGGCGACGCCATCGTGGTCAAGGTGACCGATATCGACCAGCAGGGCCGTATCAACCTGAGCCGCCGCGACGCCATTCTGGCTCTGGAAGCCAAGCGCGCCGAGCAGGCACAGCAGCAGTAAGCGCCCGATCCAATAAGCAAAAAAGAGGACCCGATGCAGACGATGCATCGGGTCCTCTTTGTATAACGAGATGAAATTTATACCATGCGGCACCGGCGGTCCAACGTCCAGCCGAAGGCGAACAGCAGCAGGCCGCTCACGGCCATCACCGGCACGGGCCAGTTCAGCTGGCCGGTCTTGGGCAGGGCGGGGTTCGCCGGGCGGCCGGGCTGAGCCGGAGTATCCGTGTCGGCGGGAGTGGACGGCTCATTGGGTGCGTCCGGGAAATCCGGCGTGGCCGGGGTGCTCGGGCCGTCGGGGGAGACGGGCGTGCTGGGAGTGTCCGGCGTTTCCGGGGTCTCCGGCGTGTACGCGCCCACCTTCGGGCTGGCGTCCACATCGTAGAGCCACTGGCCGTCCTCTGCCAGCGGCAGGGAAACCAGGAAGGGGTTCACGGCCTTGTAGCCTGCGGAAGCCTTGGTCTGCGCCACGAGGTACAGGCCCAGCTCCAGATCTTCAAAGACTGCGTTGCCGTCGTTGTCCACGGCCTGCACCGTGCCTTCCGAACCCGGGGCCAGATAGTCCAGCAGGCGGCCTGCCAGAGAGCTGTCGCCCAGATCGTTCAGGTCGCCCAGCTCGATGCCGCAGCCGTAGAAGTCGCCGCAGTATTCAAAGCGCAGGTCGCCGTTTTTGCGCTGGACCTCGGCCACGCGGTAGATGGTCAGCTCGCCGCCGCGCAGGGCCTTCTGGCTGGCTTCGTCGTACAGGCGCACCCGGATGGTGCCGGTCATGGGGTCGCCGTTGCGGTCGGTCAGCTTGATGTTGGCGCTGGTGGCAAAGGCGGGCAGTGCGCTCACCGCCAGAAGACACAGCATCAAAAGCAGGGCCGCAGCGTGCTTTTTGAACTCAGTGCGTTTCATGATTTTCACCTCTTGAAGATTTGCGTTTGCGGGTGGAGAACAGCAGCCAAATCAGCAGTGCCAGCAGCAGCGGCAGGGCGATGATGGGCGCCGTGATGATAGGTTCGATCTTGGTGGCTTCGCTGGTGACGCGGATGTGCTTGAGCTTGTCCGGCGTCTCGATGCGTCGGCCGCGCACCAGCAGGCGGTGGGAGTTGATGCCGTAGGGCGTGCAGGTCATGAGGGTGACGTAGTCCTTGCCGTCCACCACCTGCAGGTCGTCGGTCTCGGTGGGCAGGACGATGGAGATCTGGTCCACCTCATAGGTCAGCACCCGGTCCAGGATCGTGATGGTGAAGGTGTCGCCTACTTCCAGCTGGTCCAGATTGGTGAACAGCTTGGCGCTGGGCAGGCCCCGGTGGGCCGAGATGACTGCGTGGGTGCTCTCGCCGCCCACCGGCAGGCTGGTGCCTTCCAGATGGCCCGCGGCCACCTGCAGCACGCCGTCGCTGGTGCCGTGGTAGATGGGCAGCTCCACGCCGATCTTTTCAATGGTGATGTAGCCCATGATGCCGGTGCCGGTCACGTCCAGCGTGCTTTCGTAGCTGGGGAAGCGGTCCGGGTGGTACAGGGCGTCCGGGTCGGCGGCGATCTGGGCGTTGAAGGCGTCTGCGGCGTCAAAATAGGCGCTGTAATCCGCGTTGGTCAGCTTGTCCACATCGGCGGCGTAGGTGGCCACCGCGCGGGACTGGTGCCGCTGGTTGACGTAGTCGCTGAGGGTGGGGTATAACATCACGGATAGACCCACGAAAAAGACGAGGATCAGGATCATGGTGCTTTTGTTCTTTTTCATGGGCTACTCCCTAATGTTATAAGGATAGGAGCCGGAGGCCTTTTTGGCCCCGCGCTCCGGTGCTGTGGGGGATAAAGGAGAAATTACTTGTTCTCCATGCGCTTCTTGGTGACCAGCAGGACGATGGCTGCCACCATCAGGCCGCCGCCGATGACATAGAACAGGGTGGTGCCCATGCCGCCGGTGCTGGGCAGCACAGTACCGGCCTTGTTCTCAACGCGAACAACGTGGTCGTCAGCAGTAGTATCGCCGTACTTAACAGTGTAAGAAATGGTCTGACTTGCAACCGTGGGCAGAGTACCGCGATCAATCACAACGGTGATAGGATCGGGCAGCTTGTTGTAGCCCACAGGTGCGGTGGTCTCTTCCAGATAGTAGGTACCAGAGTCCAGACCCTCAAACGTGATATTACCGTCAGCAGGGGTCTTGACCTTGTTGGCCTCAGCTGCTTTGGCAGTCCAGCCGGTCAGCTTGTAAATGCTGGTGTTAGCGCCGGTTTCGGTGAACATTGCGTACTTCTGGGTGTCGCCGTCCTTCTTGTACAGCTGGAACTCAGCATCTGCCAGAGCGTGGTCAGAATCACGCTCGCCGAGGTCTGCAAACTTGCGCACGCCCATCCCCCAGACGTAGGTCTTGGTGGTGGAGGACTCGGTGGTCGTGGAGTCGTTACCGTACGTCAGAACGGCTTTGTTGTCGTTGCCCGCAGTACCAATTACTGCATCAGCAGTAACAGTGGCACTATAATCTACTTGGATGTAATCATAAGGTTTCAGAGCCTTGAGGAACTTGATCTCAAAGGTGCAGGTATCAGAGGTAGAAGTTACCAGCTCATAATCAGTACCAGGGGTGAGATTACCACCGTAGGTGCTGCCACCGGTCTTAGGGTCACGCACGAGCAAAACCGTAACGGACTTTTCATTGAAGTCCAACCCTTTGGCCATGGTATCGTGCAGAACGTAGTTGGTGGGATTACCATCGGTCACATGAATGCGGGTTTGGAATTTCACCGTGTCACCAATGCCGGCATCATTGCTGTAGCCAAGAGAATCGCCTTCGTAAACTTCCTTTTCGATAGTGGGCTTGCTGTTCTTCTCTCTGATTACTGCGTTCGGGTCGGTAGTACCAATGGAGCACATAGCGCCATTGTTCAGATCAGAAACCACCAGATACCAGCCGAGGGGCAGATTGCTAAATGTAAGAGTAATGCCGTTAGCCTTGGCAGAGCCATCTTCATGGACACCATTGGGAAGATGTTTAGCATATTCACCGGCACTGTTTGCAATTTTCTGAATAGCAGTGCCATTATTGTCGTCATTGGGATTGCTCCAGGTAACAGCACCGGTTTTTTCGTCTAACTTAAAGTTATGGTTTTCGTTGCGAATGAAGCCTTCCCAAGCTCCATTCGCCGTATAACGGTAAGCTTTGGTATCTGCGTGGTACTCCAGATTCAGAATACGGTAAATTTTATAAGTCTGGTTCGTAACGGCGTTCTCGATGGTAATGCTACCAGTGCCAGTGGCAGCAGCAGCGGTAGCATCACCATCAGTCGCAAACGCCGGGATCGCCATGGCGCACACCATGGCAGCTGCCAGAAGTGCAGCCATGAGTTTCTTCATTGCTTTCTTCATGGTTGAGAAAGTCTCCTTTCAATTTAAATATCTCAAAAGTTTCTATTCGAGTCCTGTCTGCGGCGCAGAGGGTTTTGCGGCCGCAATGGAGGGTGCAGCTTGTTTTAATCTGCCCTCCTCTCGCGTCTGCGCTTTTGACAGAAACCACACACCAGTGCGGCAAGCACCATGGTGCCGCCCACTGCTGTATACAAAGTGGTACCGGCTCCGCCGGTAGAGGGGAGTTCGTAGCCGGGGGCTTCCTTGCTCATGTTGGTGATCTCCACGCGGTAGGTCAGGATGTATTTTTCACCTTTCTTCAGCCCGGGCAGGTCCTTGACTTCAAAGCCGTTGCCGCTGAACGTGGGCGAGTATCCGGGGATGGAGTTCCCGTCTTTGTCGGTCAGAACAAAGCTGTTCTGATCATAGCTGCCGCTCAGGCCATTGGACGCATTGGAATTGTCCAGCAGATCGTGGATGGAGTTCCCGTCTTTGTCGGCCAGAACAAAGCTGTCCTGATCATAGCTGCCGCTCAGGCCATTGGAATTGTCCAGCAGATCGTGGATGGTGATCGTTTCGCTCCAGTCATCCTTGGAGGTGACGGTAAGCCTGTAATATGCATAGGTCTTACCGTTTTCTTCTGCATCGTACAGGTGCTTCTTTTCCAGATCAAGACTGGCCTTGTCGTGGACTGTAATGGTGACGCCGGTGCCGGGGAAGGGGATGGTCCCGCCATCGCCGATCTGGCTGGTCGTTACCTCTGCCTCCAGACCAAAGGAGCCGGTGAAAGGCTGATCGGCCTGAAAATCGCTGTTGAAGGTCAGCGTCACATGGCCGTCCTTGGACACATTGAGGGTGCCGACCTGCTTTTGGTCCTGCGTGATGGGGCGGTCCGCGATGGCAGTGCTGAGGCAGATGCCTTCTGGCAGCTGATAGGTCAGGGTCCGGTCGCCGTCTGCCGTGATCGTGTTGGCGGGAATGGAATAATCGTAGTTCAGCTTGAGCTTGTCTCCATCAGTCAGCTCCAAACTGCCGATCACGGTCTGCTCATTCACCGTGACCGTGATGCCGGTGATGGAACCGCCGGGGGTCATGGTGCCCAGCACCACGGGAGCTTCTTCTGCCCGGGAGCTCTCCTCCTCCTGCACGGCAGCCAGCGAGATCAGGCCGGTGAGCTGCGAGATGCCCACCTGCACGGTGTCCACCTTGCCGTCCACGTTGCCGGAGATCACGGTGAGGGTGTCGGAAGTCTCGTCCACGTCCGACACGATGCCCAGCGTCTCGGAGACGGTGGTGCGCTGTTCGGTGCGGGGCGGGTCTGCCGGGGTGTTCAGAGAGGACAGGACCGGGTCGCCGGTGTCTGCATCGCTTTCCAGAGACAATGTTTCGATCTGCGGTTCATTTTCCGCTGCGACAGTCTCGGTGACAGCGGCGTTGTAGAACACGATATCGCCGGGCCGGATGCTGCAGAAGGACGATGCACCGTCCGCAAAGCCAAGGTCATCGGCGGCATCGGCAAAGCCCTCTTCGTCCGGCATCTCCTCATCGCACAGGGCAATGGCGTCCTGCTGCGCGGCGGGGATGCTCTGGGGGTCCATCAGGTAGCCGGTGGCGCGCAGGTCGCTGCGCAGGGCCAGCACACCGGCGCGCTGCGGGATGGCAGACTGCGGGATGCCCGCGTAGTTCAGGCAGTAGGAAAGGAACATCACGTCCCATTCGCCGTAGGGGTTGCCGTACCACTCGCCGTAGCGGGTGTAGTGGCGGACGGTCACGCCGTCGTCGGCGTCCAGTTCAAAGTTTTTCTCGCTCTGCTCGTAGCCCAGCTGGCTCTGCGCCACGGTGAGCAGGTCTGCGGACCAGTCGCCGCTGAGGGCGGTGTTGGTCTTTGCCAGCCAGTCGGACTCGTCTTCCACATCGGCCAGCGGGTCGGCCAGGCAGTTCACAGTGTGGTGATGCTCCTCCAGGCCGCAGGTCAGCACTTCCTCATAGCAGTCGTCGGTGTGGTAGTGGATGGGTGCCTCGATCACCGGGCTCACGACTACGGGCTTCGCGGCCACCGGCGCCTCAAACGCCGCCACAGCCGTGTAGGCCGGGTTCAGCTCCTCCACCAGCTCGCCGTCTTCCAGGCCGCACACCAGTTCATAATCGGTGGTGTAGCAGCTGTCGTCGTGGACGTGCTCAAACTGTTCGCAGATCAGGCTGCCGTCCTCGGGGTCAAAGCAGCCGTCGCCATGGACGTGCTCCTCCTCGAGACAGGTCAGAGTCTTCACTTCCTGATAGCAGTCGTCGGTGTGCTCATGCGGCACATAGATGTACTCCGGTTCGGCAGAAAACAGCGCAATGCCGTCGTCTTCTGCGTCCACGCCAAAGCTCTCGTCAAGCGAAGCGCTGTCATCGAAGGTGGCGTTCCAGTCCTCGGGCTGGCCTTCCTCATAACCGCAGACCAGCACTTTGGTGTAGCAGTCCGCCGTGTGCGTGTGCTCCTCCTGGTTGCACTGGTACTGCGCGGTGGCCGCAATGCCATCGCTGTGCAGCTGCCAGTTCACGAACAGCGTCGTAATCATGGCCAGCACAAGCAGCAGCGCCGTGTAGCGCCGCAGTGCTTTCCGCTGCAGACGGAACCTTTCCCGATAATCTCCCACAATGTCTTTCATTGCCCCAAAACCCTCCTAATTTAATGGATCAATGAGAAACTGGACAAGGGCCATACCCTTATAAAGACCTTGCCCACGATCTGATTTTTTTCTACGCAGCCAATAACGCTGCTGCGGCTGTCGATGGACGTTGCGCGGTGGTCGCCCAGAACGAAGTACCGGTTCTCCGGCACCTGATAGGGGAACTTGATGTCGCATTCGCCCAGGGCCAGCTCGTCCACATAGGGCTCGTCCAGCACCGTGCCGTTCACGGTGACCACGCCGTTCTCATCCAGCGAGATGATATCGCCCGGCAGGCCGATGACCCGCTTGAGCAGGAGCTTGTTCTGCCAGTAAAACCCGCACAGATCGCCGGTTTTCAGGCTGCCGCTCTTGACAAGGACGATCACGTCCTTGTCCTGCAGGGTGGGGTTCATGCTGTCGCCGGACACCTGCAGCACCGGCAGGAACAGGGTGGCCAGCAGCACCGCAACGGCTGCCACCACCACCAGCGCGTAGATCGTGCTGCGCAGCACCCGGGTGTAGCGGGAGCGGTAGGCCAGCCGCTCCCGTTCGGCCTTCACTTCCTCGGTGGAAGGAATGGCCGCGAATTTGATGTCGTGCTCTTTCATGTTGTGTGCTGACCCTCCGGCAGAAAGTCGATCTTCTGGTAGTTGTCCAGCACCTCGCTGGCACGGCGGTCGAACTCGGCCCAGCGCGCCCGGACCTCCTGCTCGGCCTTGGCGACCATCGCCTTGCAGTCGGCTTCGGTCTGTGCACGCTTGCGCTCGGCCTCGTCGGTCATGGCCCGGCAGGCTTCTTCGGTCTGCCGCTTCATGGCCTCGGCCTGTTCGCGGGCCTGCGCCAGGGTCAGCTGCGCGTCAGCCGGGCCGTCCGCCGCAGCGGCTGCGCGGACCGATGCAAGATATTCGTCCGCTGCGGCCTGTGCTGCCTCGAAGACTTTATTCAGTTCCAGTGCCGCCTGCGCGATGGAACCGGCGTTCTGGATGTGGAGCTGCCGGTCCTCCAGCTGCGCGGTCAGCGCCGCGTTTTCGGCTTTGAGCTGGTCTTCACTCTGCTTGAGCGCAAAGATGATCTCGACCAGCTCGGTGCGGCTCATGTGCCGCAGCTCACGATCTGGCATAGTGATGTGTCTCCCTGTGATTCTTCGGCACGGCATCTGCACTGCAAAAACCGGTTTTTGCGACACCGGATAGATACATGGATTTTTAGGTCGCCTGCCGGAAGAACTGATATATCAATTTGTGACCTGCCTTCGCAGATTTAGACTTGTCGTATCAAATCATATGATAGCACAAAAGAAAGCATTTGTATAGGAAAAATCCATATATTTTACATCATTTAATCGAAAAAGATATACTTTTATCGAAAAAAGCGGAAACGCTCATGCCGTTTGTAAAATATGTACAAAACGGGCAGCCGAACGGCAGCGGGCAACAAAAAAGAGCCGCCCCCGGCTGGGGACAGCTCTCAGAGAATGCTTATGAAAAGAGCAGGCTTAGGCCTTTGCGAAGCCCTTCAGCAGATTGTTCAGGCTCAGGAAGGACTGATAGATCACGTTGACGTTGTTGATGATGGAGCTTGCGCCGGAGAAGATGCGGGCGATGTAGTTGAACACCTTACCAACATTCAGGAAGCTGTTGTAAGCGTCGCTGGCACCACCGTCCAGGTAGACCATTTCTTCTTCATCAACGACAGCGTAAGAAGCGGGCAGTTTCATAGTAGACATAGTAGTATCCCTTTCCATTTTTAAAAATTAAAATTAAATTTTAAGAGCAGCTGTGGGTGAGATCAGAGCAACGAAGCGATGGCCAGCGTGCCGAACAGCACACCTGCCACAACAAAGCCGCCCAGATGATTCAGGATCTCCGGGCTCTGCACAGGCTCGGTGGGAGCAGCAGGCGTCGTGGCCGAGGAGACATTCTTGACCGTCCAGTGTGCATACACGGTGGTGTCACCGGTGAACACGGTGGAGGTGCTGATCTTGGTGCCGCCGACAGGCTCCGTGTACCAGCCGTCGAAGGTGTAGCCTTCCAGCGTGGGCTGCGCGGGCAGAGCCGAGAGCTTGCCGCTCAGGTTGGTGGTGACGACCACCACAGAGGTGGTGCCGCCCATGGCGTCCAGACCGATGGTGTAGATCTCTGCTTCCTTTGCGTCCGCAGCAAAGGCGGCGGGCACGGCGCTGCACAGCAGCACAACGGCCAGCAGACTGACCAGCAGCGTTTTCAGAACCTTTTTCATAAAATTCCTCGCTTTCCTGACAGAATCGGGCATGGAACCAGCGGTTCCAGAACAGACCTCTGCGTCCCGCAACGAAAGCAGACGAATCAGCCGGGGAAGGGAGGTTTATTCAATCTATTTTTACCATACGATGCGCAACAAAAGAGCAACAAAATGGGCCGTTTTTCCATAGGAACACAAAAAAATCTTCATTTTTTTCTTAAATTTTTTCAAAAAAGCGTAAAGAGCAATTTGCCCTGGAAAAATAGAAGAAAAAACCGGAAAAACCGGGAAAATTCATCTCCCGGAATAAGGGAAAGTGCACACGGATTCAGAAAAAATCCTGCCCCGTTTTCACAGGGCAGGAGGTAACTTTATTTGACGACTGTATTTTTAATATCCAAGTTTTTCGTGGACGGCCTGCGTAATAAGGTTGGCTCTATATTGTGTTCCATCCAGCTCGTTTACTTCCATAAAAACGCTTCCCCAAAGCATATAGCTGCTAACCGTGTTTCCGCCAAATCCGTTTTGTGCAGATACGGTAAACATCCATCTGCTGTTGGCACCTGTTCCTAAATGTGCATACCCGCGAACATCTGTAAATCTTACAGATTCAGGGTTCTTGAAGTTGTTCATATAGGGAAGCACATCATTCACAAAGGATTTTTCGTCAGCTGTCAGCTGCTGCCATACACTCATAGGCGTAACTTCGACAGAATATTGGGCACTTACACCATTTTCGGCCGTTGCAATAATAATGGTTTTTCCTTCGGATTTGGCTTCCACTTCGCCTTTGTCATTAACAATTGCTACGGACTCATCTGCAGAGGTCCAAGTAATACCATAGTCGCTGGCATCTGTATAAGTGTGGTGACAGATTTTACACTCACTCCCGGTATGTACCCAATCCGTAGGAACAACAAGCGCCAAAAAGATAATAATAGCTATTGCAATCAGGCATCCTTTTCCGGGGCTTTTCTTCTTTGCTTCCACACTTTCCTCCTTGAAATCCTTATATTGGTGCTCAGCGAATTTTGATAGTCACCTTCTTTATATTGATATGGTTATAGTATGATTGTACACTTCGCCTGATTGAATGTCAATAAAACTATACATATTTGGATAATTTAATATCAAAGACTGTATAGTAAAGTAGATGCAGGAAGGTGAACGACATGATTTCTGACAACATCAAGCGTCTTCGGGAGAATGCAGGGCTCTCACAAGCTGCCCTTGCTCGTAAGCTGGGCGTTACTCGCGCCAGTGTCAACGCTTGGGAAATGGAGCTTTCTGCACCGACTGCACAATACTTGATAGCTCTTGCACAGCTGTTTCACACGACCACGGATGATATTTTAGGGCTTGAATCACAGGAACAGATCGTGCTGCGCGGCATGAACGAACAGGAAAAGCGGCTGGTGTATGATTTGATTTCTTATATCACGGAGCGAAAAGAAGAAGAATAAGACAAAAAGGCTACTGCATCAGCGTGACACTGGATGCGGTAGCCTTATGATAAGGTGACCATTTGGACAGAATTTAGAGCGAATCGTCTTGACACAATGCAGATGTTCAGTTAAAATAGCATAGTAATCTTTTGAAAGCACGCATGATTCCTGCTAAATTTGAAATTATAAGGTGACCAATAAGGCTACCGAATGATTCAAAGCCAAGAAAAAGAATGATACTGCGCCATCGCCAAGCGGTAAGGCAGGGGACTTTGACTCCCCCATCGTAGGTTCGACTCCTGCTGGCGCAACCAAAAGCCCCGCCGGTCTTTTCAGACTGGCGGGGCTTTTTGCGCGGTGTTTTTCACAAATGGGAAGCAAACGGTGCAAAAGCTTAGCGGCGGCGGATCTTTTTGGTGGGTCTGCGGCGCTGCCAGCCGTTCAGCAGCAGCCATGCACCGTATATCAGTGCGGAGATAATACAAAGCGTAATAACGACTTTCAGGTAGAGACTGCCCAGAAACTCCCGGATGCGGGCCAGTGTGAACAACAGCGGGTTGCGGTCAATGTCCTGCCCGGCGATCAGGTCCACCACGCCGATGGTCTCTCCGGCCAGCTTCAGCTCCACGGTGCCCACCACGTCGCCCTGCTGCACCGGCGCGCTGACAGAATCCGGCAGGTGGAAGTATTTCTGGGTCACACTGCCGTCACCGGTGGAGGGCAGCAGGGTCATCATGCTGTCGGCGGGGTAAAGCTGCAGGGTGTCGGTGTCGGAGGAGTACTTCACCGGGATCTCGGCCAGTGCCAGGTCGGTGTCCAGTGCAGCCTGGATGGAAAAGCTGTCGAACACCCAGTCGATCAGGTGCGCGGTCTCGTAAAGGGCCGGGCGGCGGTTGGCATAGCCGAAGTCGTCACAGGTGTCGGGGCTGCCCATCACGCAGAAGATATAGGTGGCACCGTCCTTGTTGGCCCAGGAGACGTAGCTCTGCTCGCCACTGTCGTTCTTGAAGGCGGTCACGTCGCACATGCCGCCCTGCATGGCGCTGCGGTAGTATTTGCCGCCGCTGGATTTATTCAGGGCGGCATTCTGGCTGACGAGGACCGACGAAGAACGGTGCTTTTCCTTTGCGGGCATCGTGAAGGTGGGCGCGCCGGAAATTTCCACAAAGGCGTCAAAGCTCATCAGGTAGCGCAGGATCAGGTACATGTCCACGGCGCATGTCACGTTGCCGCTGTCGATGCCGCAGGCGTCGGTCCAGGTGCTTGCGGTGGTGCCGATGCGCTGAGACAGGGCGTTCATCTGGCTCACCCATCCGGCCAGGTCGCCGCCGGAGAGTGCATAGGCCAGGCCCATGGCAGCTTCGTTTGCGTTGCGGGTCACCATGGCGTAGACGGCCTCGCGGTAGGTGAAGGTCTCGTTGGAGCGCATGTCCGCGTTGCTGGTGTTATAGACATAGTCCGAGATGGCAAAAGGCATCTGGAAGGTGTCGTCCAGATGGTCGGCATAATTGGTCAGCAGCAGGGCGATGGTCATGTATTTGGTCAGGCCGCCGGCCGACACCTGCTTGGTACTGTCCTTGTCATAAACGATGATGTTGGTATCCGTGTTGACGATGTAGGCGCTTTTGGCCTGCACCTGGTAGACGGGGGTGGGGTCGAACATGGCCCCGGCGGGCAGCACGAGGCAGCTGAACAGGACAGCAAAGGACAAAATCAGTGCAAAAATACGTTTCATGTGGACAATTCCTTTAAAAAGCGATAATATAAGACAGCGGACAGCGCCGTGGGCGCGCCCGAAAGGACACAGAGAACAGCGGAATGCTGTATTCTTTATAATAACAGGTTTGCAGGGGCGTGGCAAGGCTTTTGGCACCGATTGCGCACAGCTTTCACACCCCAGGCAGGGAGGTTCGGAATGGTATATCTGACAGGCGACACCCACGGCGACATCGAGCGCTTCAAGCACGGCAAGCTGCGCTGGCTGGGCAAGCGGGACATCGTGGTGGTGCTGGGTGATTTCGGCTTTGTGTGGGACGGCAGCAAAAGGGAGCAGAAAAAGCTGGACTGGCTGCGCAAGCGTCCCTACACCCTGCTGTTTCTGGACGGCAGCCACGAGAACTACGACCTGCTGAAGCAGTACCCCGTGGAGGAATTGTTCGGCGGGAAGGTGCAGGCGCTGGGCGGCAATGTGTATCATGTGTGCCGGGGCAGCGTGCTGGAGCTGGAAGGCAAAAAGTACCTGTGCTTCGGCGGGGCGGAGAGTCAGGACAAAGAGGACCGGGAGCCCGGCGTCAACTGGTGGAAGGAAGAACTGCCTTCCGACGAGGAGTATGCCGCCTGCGAAGCAAACCTTGCGGCATGTGACTACAAAGTGGATTATGTGCTGACCCACGATGCGCCAAGCAGATTTCTGGATTTTACGGCTCTTGCCTGCGGCGAGACCAACCAGCTGCACAGTTTTCTGGACAAAATCTTGTTGAAGCTGACCTATGAAAAGTGGTTCTTTGGCTGCTACCATAAGGATGTGCAGCTTTCCACCAAGAGCCGGTGCGTGTTCTGCGATGTCGTCTGCATGGGCGAGCGGCACGCAAAGTGGCGTAAATAAGATACGGATAGCAATACTTTTCCAAAATATAACAAAGAGCACATGCGTCACGGCTTTTTTCAGCGTGATGTATGTGCTCTTGTTTCTTGTGTAGGGAACGCATTTATGCGTTCCGCTGCTTCCCGGCAGGCATGGCCTGCCAGCGGAGCGGATAAATCCGCTCCCCACAGAAGCGCAGCCCAACAAAAGAGTAAATCAGTTCATCGCTCCCGCTTTGTCAAACATCTGCTGCACCTGTGCTTCCAACAGCGCATGTTCCGGTTTTGCCAGCAGCGGGTCTTCCGCCAGCAGGGCGGCGGCTTCCGCCTGCGCCGCGTGCAGGGTGCGGGTGTCGTTCATCAGGTCGGCAATTTGTAACGTGGGCAGGCCGTGCTGGCGGCTGCCGAAAAAGTCGCCGGGGCCGCGGGTCTCCAGATCGTACTGCGCCACGGCAAAGCCGTCGGTGGTGCTGCACAAAAATTTGAGCCGCTTTTGGACGGCTTCACTCTGGTTGTCGCTGACGAGGAAGCACCAGCTTTCCACCGCACCGCGTCCCACCCGGCCGCGCAGCTGGTGCAGGGCGCTCAGGCCGTAGCGCTCGGCGTTCTCAATGACCATGACGCTGGCGTTGGGCACGTCCACGCCCACCTCGATGACGGTGGTGGACACCAGTGCGTCCAGCCGCCCAGCCTTGAAATCCTCCATGACGGCGGCTTTTTCTTTGGGCTTGAGCTTGCCGTGCATCAGGCCCACCCGGCGGTCCGGCAGCAGGGCCTTGGCCACGTCCTCGTAGTAGCTTTTCACGGCGTTCAGCCCGCCGTCCGGAACGTCCTCGATGGCCGGGCACACCAGATACACCTGCCGCCCGCGCCCGATCTCCTGATTGAGAAAACGGTAGAGATCATGCCGCTTTTTGCCGGTGATGCACCGGGTCTTGACCGGGGTGCGGCCCGGCGGCAGCTCGTCGAGGATGGAAATGTCGAGGTCGCCGTAGATGAGCAGGCCCAGCGTGCGGGGGATGGGCGTGGCGCTCATCACCAGAAGATGGGGGTTCGCGGCCTTTTCGGCCAGCATCCCGCGCTGGCGCACGCCGAAGCGATGCTGCTCGTCCACTACAGCCAGACCCAGCCGGGCAAACTCCACGCCCTCGCTCAGGATGGCGTGGGTGCCCACCACAAGGTCGGCTTCGTCACTGCGGATGGCAGCCAGCGTGGTGCGGCGGGCGGCGGCCTTCATGCCGCCGGTCAGCAGGGCCACACGCATCCCGAAGGGGGCCAGCATCCGGTTCAGATTCTCTGCGTGCTGGGCGGCAAGGATCTCGGTGGGGGCCAGCAGCGCCGCCTGATATCCGCTGCGGATGCAGGCCCAGATGGCGGCGGCGGCAACCAGCGTCTTGCCGCTGCCCACATCGCCCTGCAAAAGGCGGTTCATGGAGGTGCTGCCGGACAGATCGGTCAGAATTTCGTCTACGGCCCGGCGCTGGGCACCGGTGGGGGAGAAGGGGAGCGATGCCCAGAAGGGGGCCGGGTCGAGCCGCTGCATGGGTGCACCGGTGGAGGCGCTGCCCCGGTTCTTCATCCGCCCAATACCCAATTGGAGCACCAGCAGCTCCTCGTAGATGAGCCGCCGCCGGGCTGCAAAAGCCTCCTCTTCCGTGGCAGGGCAGTGGATGGCCCGCACAGCATCGGCCTTGGAGAGCAGGCGGTATTTTTTCAGCATCTCCTCTGGCAGCGGGTCGGGCAGGAGCTCCGCATGGGGGAGCAGCTGTCGGATGCATTTTGCGATCACGGTGCTGGAAAGCCCCTCGGTCTGGGGGTAAACGGCCTCGAAGGGAGCGGCGGTGATCTGTGCCGCTGTGCGCACCTGAGGGTTGACCATCTGACGGCGAAGCATTCCGCCGGTCACGATGCCCTCAAAATAGTATTCCTGCCCCAGCTCCAGCTTCTGGGTGGCATAGGGATTGTTGAACCAGGTGATCTCCAGGCTGGAAACATCGTCCCCGGCGGTGATGCGCTCCATCCGCCGCCCGCCCGGCAGGATGCGCCCGGCAGGTTTGGCGAACACCTCGGCCTTCACCACGCACTCGGTGTCTGGCGGGGCCTCGGCAATGGAGTAGGGACGGGAAAAATCGATGTAACGCCGGGGATAGTGGCAGAGCAGATCGGCCAGTGTCACGATGCCCAGCTTCTCGAACCGCTCGGCGGTCTTGGGCCCCACGCCCTTGAGGTAGCGCACCGGTGTGTCCGGGGTCAGGGTGGTGTGATGTTCAGCGGGCATGGCAGGCCCTCCTTTCCGCAAAAATAGTATCCCCATTGTAACACGGAAACGGGGAAAATTCTGCCTTACAAAATTCGCTTTTGAAGATCCTCAACAGAAGGCAGCTGCTTTTCAAACTCTTCCGGCAGGTAGCTTGTGATACGGTATGCGCTGACTCCGATGGGTTTGCTCATATCTTTAAGGGAGTACTCTGCAACCAGATCGTTCTTGCTTTTGCAGAGAAGAAGGCCGATGGAAGGGTGATCCTGCTCTTTTTTCAGTAATCCATCTACCGCAGAAAGATAGAAATTGAGCTGTCCGGCATACTCTGGTTTGAATTCACCGGTTTTCAATTCGATCACAACATAACAGCGCAGGCTCAGATTATAAAACAGCAGGTCGATATAAAAATCATCACCGCCGACATTCAGATGATACTGGTTGCCCAGAAAAGCAAAGCCAGTGCCCAGCTCCAGCAAAAGCTTGGTGACATCTTTGACAAGAGCCTGCTCGATATCCCGCTCAAGCATATTTTCTTTCAAAGGGATAAAATCAAAGAGATAGGGGTCTTTCATCGTTTGCAAGGCAAGCTCACTTTGCGAGGCGGGCAGACGAGCTTCAAAATTTGTGATTTTTGATGCAATGGCCTGACGTTGATATAATCCACCCTCGATCTGATGAATCAAAACATTCCGAGACCAACCGTTTTCAATGACTTTTTCAGCGTACCATAGGCGTTCTTCTGGTGAGGAAAGCTTATCCAGGAGAACGGTATTGTGTCCCCATGGAATTTGTGCAACAGGCTGTTGCACAAATTCCTCATCAGGGTAAGCAAGTGCAAATACGGTATTCAGATATTCGCTGGAATTCAAGAGCACTTTGCCGGCCCCCTTCGCAAAAATAGTATCACCATTGTAACACGGGAACGGGGAAAAGAAAAGCAAAACAAAAAATCCCGGAAGCCGCAGCTTCCGGGAACTTTTGGAGGTGACGACCAGATTTGAACTGGTGGATGAGGGTTTTGCA
>OGYC01001730.1_pt1 | contig 17371 bp, 10 predicted proteins | sample 1576461 | NCBI WGS metagenome assembly OGYC01 (sample SAMEA3541569, study PRJEB24748) | human gut metagenome | biome: human gut; feature: human-associated habitat; material: faeces | place: China | collected 2012 | reverse complement strand
CATAGCGAATTCTTCCACCCCTAAGTAGCGGCTCACGAAAAATTGGCTCGCGGAACCAATGACAAATCCATACAAGCTCGAAGAAAACACCGGCATCGAGAATCGCAATATATCCGCGGTTGTCAAATCCGTTCTTCCCCGTGTTACATTTTTAAAGGGCAATGACAAGAGTCGCGTACCAACGAGAAAGGAACCAAAAGAAGCGAGCACCAACCCGATAACTGCCCCGGGAACCCCGGTATTGAAAACAATCACGGGTATCACGGAACAAAGTACACTGAAAGCGCGACTCAACAGCACGTACACCAGCACAACACGTGCCCTCCCGTACACGGTCAATACGCGTTCGACGCCCAATACCTGCATCAATAGCAAGGGAGTTATGGCAAAATATTTCAAATTATCGGTTAGCAACGGGTTGCCAAGTAATTCGGCTATCCGTGATGCCCCCGTGAACAAGGTGACTGAAAAGACGGAAGAAAGTCCCCAGAATAACACGCCGAGTTTGCGAATCACCGCCTGCCCTTCTTCTAGCGGGACACGTGCAAGAAAGTAAGAATACGCGCCGGGAAGCCCGAAGGAAAAGATCATCAACAAAGTCGAGTAAATATAAATCACCTGACGATACGTGCCATACTCAGCAGCAGTCATGTATCGGCTAAGGATAGCCGATATGACCAATGTCATGCATAATGACAAGGCATTAGCCAGCACCAACCATAACGCTTGCGCCGTTTTACTGTTATCCGCCACGAAACTCCTACACATCATGTTTCAATTCACGAGCATGTATACAGTTATAAACTACAGTATCTAAATGTTTTACAATATCCCTTCACATACAATCAATATAAAGTTGCATGGTTGAAGAACAAACATACAAACGTAATAAATTATCCGAGATATACAAAAACATGGCGCATGTACCGACATTTTAGGTATCTTTGTCTTATTGTCACAAAAAAATAAACGGATTTCCAAGGAGAAAAGGAGTTGTTCGAGGGACTGGCGATAGAGGCGTTGGAAAAGGATTGGGTGCGCAGACCGGTGTTACATCTCGATCTGAATATCGGGAAACAAGATTCTCCGGACAGCTTGGATAAAATCTTGAACGAGGCTCTGATGAAATGGAAAATAATCTACGGTACCGGGGTTGGGGAAAGTACTCTCGCCTTGCGCTTCAAGGGAGTCGTGGAGCGCACGTGCATGCAATCTGGAGAACGTGTTGTTCATCGTTTTCAAACTGGTGGGATTCTACACGGAAACGGAATACCGTACCTCCGAGGGACGAGTGGATTTAGTGGTAAAAGCAGCAGATTATATCTACGTGATGGAATTTAAATTGAACGATACGGCGGAAGAAGCACTACAACAAATCGACGACAAACGTTACGCCTTGCCTTTTGCGACGGCCAGCCGTAAATTGTTCAAAATCAGGGTGAATTTCAGTGCCAAAACCCGGAATATCGAGAAGTGGATCGTGATTCCGGCAAAATAGTATTCGAAGCACTTTTTCTCCGGACGAATACGCAGGGGTATAAAAAAGAGAAAGGACAAGAAAATTATTCTTATCCCTGCCCTAAATGTTTTCACAACGGAATAATCCTTATTGTGATTTGCTTAAATTAGTATCGCAAACATAGAAAAAAATAAACGAAATACCATAGGATTTTTAAAGAAATATTTATAGTTTTGAAGAAATTCAAACAGTATGGTCATGGGGGAAAAAATTTTAGGACTGGATTTAGGAACTAACAGTATCGGCTGGGCTCTAATAAACGGTAATATTGATAACGAGGACAAAATACAATTAAAGGAAATAGAAGCCGCCGGCAGTCGCATTATTCCGATGGATGCCGCCATATTGGGGGACTTCAATAAAGGAAATTCAACATCACAAACCGCTGAACGTACCCGCTATAGAGGCGTACGCCGTTTACGAGAGAGGCATTTATTAAGACGTGAACGTTTACACCGTGTTTTAGATTTACTGGGATTTTTACCTGAACATTACACGAATCATTTGGATCGTCACGGGAAATTCTCAACAGGCATTGAATGTAAACTTCCGTGGAAACCGGATGAAAACGGAATACATGAATTTATTTTCAAAGATTCTTTCAATGAAATGTTATTTGATTTTGCCACCCATGCACCTGAATTAGTCGCGGGCAATAAAAAAGTTCCTTATGATTGGACGCTATACTATTTGCGCAAAAAGGCTCTAACACAAAAAATCAAGAAAGAGGAACTGGCATGGATACTACTAAATTTTAACCAAAAACGAGGCTACTATCAACTCCGGGGAGAAGAAGAAAAAGAAAATTCCTCTAAACTGGAAGAATTTTACGCGCTTAAAGTCGTAAAAGTAGAAGACAGCGGAGAAAAAAAAGGAAAAGACTCGTGGTATAACATTCATCTGGAGAATGGCATGATATATCGCCGGACAAGTGCCACTCCTTTAGAGTGGGAAGGCAAAATAAAAGAATTCATCGTAACAACAGATATAGACGCGGAGGGAAACCCTAAAAAAGACAAAGAAGGGAATATAAAAAGATCTTTTAGAGCACCGAAAGAAGAGGATTGGACGCTTTCAAAAAAAAGAACCGAGGCTGATATCGAGAAGAGTGGTGAAACCGTGGGCAGATATATTTACGATACCTTGTTACAGAATCCTTCTCAAAAAATACGCGGGAAACTGATACACACGATCGAGCGTAAATATTACAGGGATGAACTTCAACAGATACTGAAGGCACAAATCAAATTTCACCCGGAATTACAGAACAAAGAATTATATACTACCTGTATTCAAGAACTTTATCCCAACAACGAGGCACATCGCAATAATATTGCCGCAAGAGATTTTATTCACCTTTTCATGAATGACATTATCTTTTATCAACGCCCGTTGAAAAGTAAAAAGTCGCTCATTGAAAATTGCCCGTACGAGCAGAATACTTTCGTTGACACGGAAACAGGAGAAATCAAGACCTCCCCGATCAAGTGTATCGCCAAATCCCACCCGTTATTCCAAGAATTTCGCCTGTGGCAATTTATCTCCAACATCCGTATTTACCAGAAAGAAGGCGAAAATGCAGGGGTTGATATAGATGTCACCCGACAATTATTGCCCACAGAAGAAGATTACGCCGAATTGTTCTCGTGGTTAAATGACAAAAAAGAGATCGACCAAAAGAATTTTTTGAAATATCCGGCATTTCACTTGAAAAACAAAGCCGCCAATTACAGATGGAATTATGTCGAAGAAAAAACTTATCCTTGCAATGAAACCCATGCCCAAATCTTGGCTTATCTCGGGAAAGCACACGTAGCTCCCACCTTCCTCACGAGGGAAAAAGAAGAAGCCTTGTGGCATATTTTATACTCGGTGGAGGATAAACAAGAAATTGAAAAAGCTCTTCGGTCGTTTGCCCGTAAAAATAATTTGAATGCCGAATTCGCGGACGTATTTAAAAAGTTCCCTCCTTTCAAAAAAGAATACGGAGCCTATTCAGCCAAAGCTATCAAGAAATTACTTCCTTTGATGCGAAGCGGAAAGTACTGGAACGAAACTGCTATTGATGCCCAAACCAAGACTCGAATTGACAAAATAATTGCCGGAGAGTACGACGACAATATACGAAACCGGGTTCGGGAGAAAGCGATTAACCTAACCTCCATCAATGACTTCCATTCGTTGCCCACGTGGTTGACGTGTTATATCGTTTACAATCGTCACTCGGAAATGAAAGATATCACCCGGTGGAAGACTCCCGCGGATATAGACGATTACTTGCAATCATTCAAGCAACATTCATTGCGTAATCCGATCGTGGAACAAGTGATCACGGAGACATTACGCACGGTTCGAGATATTTGGAAACAAGCAGGTCGGATTGATGAAATTCACGTCGAGCTTGGACGAGAGATGAAGAATCCGTCCGGCAAGCGTGCCGACATAACACGACAGATTTTGGAAAATGAAAACACGAACTTACGCGTCAAAATGTTGTTGACGGAATTTATAAATCCGGAATTCGAGATTGAAAATGTTCGTCCTTATTCTCCAAGCCAACAAGATATTTTGCGTATTTACGAGGATACCGTGTTAAATAGTACTCCCGAATTACCGGAAGATATTTCTTCCATATTGGACAAATTCAAACAAGGTGACACGAAAAGGTACCCCTCCCGTTCTGAAATCTTACGTTACAAGCTGTGGTTGGAACAAAAATATGTATCCCCGTATACAGGTGAGGTAATACCACTTGGCAAATTGTTCACTCCCGCTTATGAAATAGAACATATCATCCCGCAAGCACGTTATTTTGATGATTCGTTCAGCAACAAGGTGATTTGTGAAGCGGAAGTGAATAAATTAAAAAGTAATTGCTTGGGGTACGAGTTTATCAAAAAACATCCCGGGGAAAAGGTGTACCTCGGTTCCGGGAAAACGGTTGAAATTTTCTCCGTTGAAGCCTACGAGCGTTTCGCGCGTGAACACTATTCGCGTAACCGTGGTAAAATGAAGAAACTGCTCATGGAGGATATTCCCGAGCAATTCATTGCCCGCCAATTGAATGACAGCCGCTATATCAGTAAAGTAGTAACATCTTTGCTCTCGAATATCGTGCGGGAAGAAGGAGAAGAAGAGGCTCTTTCCAAAAATGTCATTGTTTGCACGGGCGGCGTTACAGACCGACTGAAGAAGGATTGGGGGGTTAATGATGTTTGGAACAAAATTATTCTACCCCGTTTTGTTCGGTTGAATGAAATAACGGGGTGCTCTCGATTTACATCCGTGAGCGCAAACGGACATATTATTCCTTCAATCCCCCTCGAATTGCAGAAAGGTTTCAATAAAAAGCGTATCGACCATCGCCACCACGCTATGGATGCTATCGTCATCGCATGCGCGAATCGTAATATCGTGAATTACCTGAATAACCAGTCGGCAAGCAACAAAGCAAAGGTTGCCCGCCATGACTTGCAATCGTTACTCTGTACCAAATATAAAACTGACGATAAAGGTAATTATAAATGGATTCTCAACAAGCCTTGGGAAACATTCACGCGAGATATGCAGACGGCATTGCAAAACATCATTGTCAGTTTCAAGCAGAATCTGCGTGTCATAAATAAAACGACAAATCACTACCTGCATTACGAAAACGGGAAAAAAGTATCTACCAGTCAGACGAAGGGAACAAGTTGGGCTATCCGCAAACCGATGCATAAAGAAACCGTCTTCGGAGAAGTGAATCTGCGCAAAATAAAAACGGTTTCACTGAAGGAGGCTATCAAGCAACCACAAACGATCGTGGAAAAAGACTTAAAAAAGAAATTAATAGCCATGCTCGAACTAGGTTATGATAGCGGGAAGATAAAGAAGTATTTTGAAGATAATCGTGATGTCTGGCAAGACATTAATCTTTCAAAGATTGAAGTTTACTATTTCACGCGAGAAACAAAGGACAGGTATTTTGCCACTCGCAAACCATTGGATACGACATTTACCCGAAAGAAAATAATAGAAGAAATAACGGATACTGGTATTCAGAAAATCCTGCTCCGCCATTTAGAGGAAAATAATGATGATCCCAATTTAGCGTTTTCGCCTGACGGGATTGATGCCATGAATCGGGATATAAAGCGGCTTAACGACGGGACGCACCATCAACCTATTTATAAAGTAAGATGGTACGAGAAAGCTGATAAATTTGCCGTCGGACAATCGGGAAATAAAAGTTCAAAATTCGTGGAAGCCGCTAAAGGTACCAATCTATTCTTCGCAATCTATGAAGCGGAAAGTGTTGATCCCAAAACCGGCACGCTTGCACGCAAAAGAACGTACGCAACAATCCCGTTAAATACGGTTATTGAACGACAAAAGAAAGGATTGGCGCCCGCTCCCGAGGATGCAAATGGGGATAGCCCGAAATATGTTCTTTCGCCCAATGATTTGGTGTATTTACCCACGGCAAAGGAGGTGAGTGACGGAAAGATTCATTTCCCGATAGATCGGGAGCGGGTGTATAAAACGGTGTCAGCCACCGGTAACCGATGTTTCTTTATCAAAGCGGAAGTTGCAAAAAGCATTGTAGATAAAATGGAATTTTCTTCTATGAATAAAATGGAACGAGCAATCACTCGAGAAGAGGAAATGATAAAAGAAACCTGTCTTCCCCTCAAAATAGATCGTCTGGGAAATATTATAAAAATAGGAGACTTTAAACCGGAATAGCCATGCAAGAGGAAAATAAAAGTCAAATTCTTCTTTATCAAACAGAAGATGGAGCAGCCAAAATAGAAGTGATCCTTTCCGAGGACACGGTTTGGCTGAGTATTGATCAAATGGCGGAATTATTTCAACGCAATAAATCCACGATATCCAGACATATAAAAAACGTATTGGAGAGTGGCGAATTAAAAACAGAGGCAGTTGTTGCAAAAAATGCAACAACTGCCTCTGACTTGAAAACATATCAAGTTTCTTATTACAATCTTGATATGATTATCAGCGTGGGGTATCGGGTAAATTCCCACCGGGGCGTACAATTCCGTATATGGGCCACGCAAGTGTTGAAAGAATATTTAGTAAAAGGATTTGCACTCAATGACGATTTGTTGAAGAGAGCGGGAGGAGGCAATTATTTTGATGAATTGCTCGCACGTATTCGTGACATCCGTTCATCGGAAAAACTATTCTACCGGAAAGTTCTTGAAATTTATGCACTCAGCATAGATTATGACCCGCGTACGGAAATGACCCGATTGTTTTTTGCCACGATACAGAACAAGATGCATTTCTCGGTTCACGGGCACACGGCAGCTGAAATTATTTATAACCGAGCAGACGCGGAGAAAGATTTCATGGGCTTGACCACGTGGACAGGAATGATACCAAAACGAAGTGACGCCGAGTACGCCAAAAATTATCTGACCGAAGAAGAACTGGATATCTTGAACCGAATCGTTAGCCTCTTTCTCGATTTCGCGGAATTGCAAGCTAAAAGTCATACACCCATGTACATGAAAGACTGGATGCAAAAACTGGATGATTTTCTTAAACTTTCCGGGAAGGAACTATTGACACACGCCGGAAGCATCTCGGCAGAAATAGCAAAACTGAAAGCTGATACCGAATACGACAAATTCAAGCAACGAACGGATTCGCAATTATCTCCCGTGGAGATACATTTTATCGAGAACTTTGAAAGAGAGAGGAAAAATCTAAAACAATAAACGGCACTCACAGAAATATTTACACCATGATCAAGAAAACTCTCTATTTTGGCAATCCCGTATATCTTTCTTTACGAAACGGGCAACTAGTCATCAAATTGCCCGAAGTTGAAAAAAGCACATCTCTTCCCGAAACTCTAAAAAAACAAGCTGAAACAACCCGGGCTATCGAGGATATAGGCATTGTAATACTGGACAACAAACAAATCACCATTACATCCGGGGTCATTGAAGCTTTACTGGAAAACAATTGTGCGCTTATCACTTGCGACAGTAAAAGTATGCCTGTAGGTCTTATGTTGCCACTTTATGGTAATACAACACAAAATGAACGTTTCCGTGAACAATTAGACGCCTCTGTACCTCTAAAGAAACAGCTTTGGCAACAAACCATTCAAACCAAAATAAATAATCAAGCAACCGTATTAAGCCTTTGCACTCACGAGGAAATAAAATGTATGCGTGTTTGGGCAAATAACGTACGAAGCGGCGACCCGGACAATTTAGAAGCTCGAGCCGCGGCATATTACTGGAAATTATTATTTAGCAACATAAAAGGATTCACTCGCGAACGTGAAGGTATTCCTCCCAACAATCTATTGAATTACGGTTATGCAATCTTACGTGCCATCGTGGCACGAGGACTTGTCACAAGCGGCTTGTTACCGACTCTAGGGATTCATCATCATAATCGCTATAACGCTTATTGCCTTGCTGATGATATCATGGAACCCTACCGACCTTACGTGGACGAACTGGTATTTCAATTAACGAACGCACACGATATACCTATTGAGTTAACAAAAGAATTAAAAGCATCTTTGCTCACGATCCCAACTTTAGAAGTTGTTATTAATGGTAGACGTAGCCCTCTAATGGTAGCTGTAGGCCAAACAACAGCTTCACTTTATAAATGTTTTTGCGGGGAAAGCCGTAAAATAGTTTATCCCGAACGATAGTAGCATGGATCGTTTCAGTGAATATCGTATTATGTGGATACTTGTTTTCTTCGACTTGCCAACAGATACTAAAAAAGATAAAAGAGCATATTTCGATTTCCGGAAAAATTTACAACGGGATGGTTTTACTATGTTTCAATTTTCTATCTATATCCGCCATTGCGCTAGCATGGAAAATGCAGAAGTCCATATTAAAAGAGTGAAATCCTTTCTTCCTGAATTTGGAAAAGTAGGAATTATGTGCATCACAGATAAACAATTTGGAAGTATTGAATTATTTTATGGACATAAACCACAAGCACCCGATTCTCCGGGCCAACAATTGGAATTATTTTAAAACAATAAATCCCACTTTTATGTGAGATTTATTGTAAGGATTCTATCCCTTTTTTTCTTCCTATTTTAAGATATAAATCTTTGTTATTCAGACAATAACAAAGATTGTGTTGTTTCCAATAGGTCAAAGATACTAATTTGTAAGCAAATCACAACCTTGCTTCATAAGTAGCATTAGCTTTTACGTTGTTTCCAATAGGTCAAAGATACTAATTTGTAAGCAAATCACAACAAAGTTCCTGAGGAACAATGTTATTCTATTGTTGTTTCCAATAGGTCAAAGATACTAATTTGTAAGCAAATCACAACTTGCGTGGCAGAATTCTGGTAAACAGCTTGTTGTTTCCAATAGGTCAAAGATACTAATTTGGACGCCAATCACAACAAAGTACGTAAGGCGTGGGAACCGATTAAAGTTGTTTCCAATAGGTCAAAGATACTAATTTGTAAGCAAATCACAACAGCTGGTGGTACCGGAAAAACTCTTCGATTGTTGTTTCCAATAGGTCAAAGATACTAATTTGTAAGCAAATCACAACCCTCCAGTGATGATGGAGTGTTTGGTTACAGTTGTTTCCAATAGGTCAAAGATACTAATTTGTAAGCAAATCACAACACGGGAGCGTAAGAGATGCGTTTCCTCATTGTTGTTTCCAATAGGTCAAAGATACTAATTTGTAAGCAAATCACAACCACTTGGTAATTATTCTGGGAACAGTGCTAGTTGTTTCCAATAGGTCAAAGATACTAATTTGTAAGCAAATCACAACGCTATACTCCCCGGTATAATGAGTATCGATGTTGTTTCCAATAGGTCAAAGATACTAATTTATATGTAAATCTCAATACACAACAATATGGTTACAATCTAAGTTCAAGATAAATCTCAATGCTAAAACTCGCAATAACTAGAGATAGAGCGTGATTCCGGAGAAATAAATCTTTTCCCCATTCATTAGCAATATTAAAAAATACATATTACTTTTGCGGCGTTATGGTTCTCGTGTAAGATATTCTACAATCTTACGTGGGATTAATAGGGAATCAGGTGCAAATCCTGAACAGATCCACTGCTGTAAGTTTCGTAACAACTTCTCCGGCACTCACGATCCACTGTCCATTTTAAGGATGGGAAGGACGCCGGGAAGGAAACAAGTCAGAAGACCTGCCATGCAAACATTGTTTAACGTTCAAGGGGAAGGAAGAACGTGAACGCCGATAGCTTAACAATTGTCGACCGTGTACGTCAAGCCTTTTTCTGACTAAAAGGGAAGTTATGTTCATGAAAAAGTGGTTTTATTTTCTGACAATCGTATGGATTAGCATGACGTTAGCGTCGTGCGACAAACCGGGGATGCCTTATCCCGACGGGGTGCTGGGCGACGGGGATATTGAGGCTCTCGTGCTGAACGAGGGGTTGATTAACACGAACGCCGGGGCGATATCGGTGATATACAAAGACAGTACCGTGGTAGTGGATGCCTTTCAAGACGTGAACCATCGCCCAATGGGTGACGTGGCACAATCCATCACGCTGATTAACGGAAAGTATTTCGTGGCGATGAATAACTCGAAGAAAATCGAGGTGGTCAATCCCGTGACGTTCAAATCCGAGGGAACGATACTCTACACGCAGGCGGGTTACCCGCGACAGATAGTGCCTATCTCGGAAACAGAAGCCGTCGTGTCCGACTTGAACCGACAACTGGTGCGTATTCGCACGGTAGCCCCTTACGGGAAGCCGCTGGAATATATTTCAATCCCGAGATGGGTGGAATATCTGGTCGTGGCGGAAAATAAAGTGTTCGGCATGACGCAGGGAGGTTTGTACGTGTTCGATGCCAACAATATTAATAAAGAGTACGCCCGGGTAATCAAGGATATATACAACGAGGAGTACACGAAGACGTGCCGGATGCTGATAGACAAAGACGGTATCATCTGGGGATTGATGTACCAGAAAAGGAGCGGTGTCGTGACAGGCGTCACGCTGAAAGGCGTAGACCCGAAACGGGAAAAAGTAGTTAAATCGTACACCCTCCCCATCGGCGACTCGAGCTCACAGACACCGGGCGAGATTATCGGCTATATCAATTACAACCGCACGGATATCGACCCGACGGGAACGTGGATATACTTCAACGTGAAAACCCGTGCGACAGAAAAAAACGCCAAGGGCGAAAAAGAACAGCAGAGCGTGTACCGGATGAACGTGACGACAGGTGAATTTGAACATTATTACGACCTGCCGGGCGTGGGTATGATGTACGGGTTCGCGGTTAGCCCCGAAGGCGACGTTTACCTGTGCGATTGTTTGGATTACACGGCACAAAGAGGTTATATCCGTCATTATCTGAAAGACGGGAGAAGGGCAAGCCACAAAGTGGGTGTTTATCCCGGACAAGTGTATTTCCCCGGGTATCAACAATAAAACAGTGATTATGCTCAAAAAAATAACGATAGGATTATGTGCCTGTTTCACGCTGGGCGGCGGGATACAGGCAGAGGCACAGCGGGATTCGGTGGCGATGCACGGGACTCTCGACACGGTGCAGGTGGTGAGCCGGCGTATCCAACACGCCAACGAGGCAAATGCCGGGGCGAAGGTTAGCCGCATAGACCCGGAAATCATGCAAGCGAATAAAACCCGTTCGTTGGCGGAATTACTGACGGACTACACGGCTATTTATATCAAGAGCCTCGGGATGGGAGCCTTGTCGACCGCCTCCTTCCGTGGAGCCAGTCCCTCGCAAACACGGGTGAACTGGAACGGCATCAATATCACGCCGCCGATGTCGGGAACGTTCGATTTCTCGCAAATCCCGGTTTTCTTCACGGACAATATCAACTTGTATTACGGGAGCAGCCACGTGAAGAACGGGACGGGAGCCATCGGGGGAAGTATCAACCTATTCACCGACCCGGATTGGCGAAAGGGAGTAAGCGGGAAAGTGCTGGGCGAGTACGGTTCCTACGGCACGTACACCACGGGGGCACAAGTAAACACGGGCGGAGAGAAATCAAGTTTCAAAACCCGCCTGTATTACCAGCACTCGGATAACAACTATACTTATTTGAACAAGATTCTGACCAACGTCCCCTTCCGCGAGAAACGACAGGATGCCGATTACACGCAATGGGCGGCAATGCAAGAAGGTTATTTCCGGTTGTCGCGCTACACCCGGTTGACGGCAGTAGCATGGTATCAAGAGGGCGAACGGATGTTGCCCCCCGCGCTTGGGGTGGTGAACCAATCACACGAGAAACAGCGGGAAACGAATTTCCGGGCATACACGGGACTGGATTTCACCCGGGGTATACACGCCCTGCACGTGAAAGCGGCATGGCTGTACTACCGGCAGAAGTACGACAAATGGTACGCCGGGGGGATGTTCGACCCCGAGGGTACTAAAAATCAATCGCAGACGTGGCAAGGCATTGCAGACTACACGTGTACCCCGCGGGAAAATCTCGTGCTGGGGACAAGCCTGACTTACTCGCACGATTTGATACGGGTGAGCAGTTACATTGATATTGACTCGTCGAAATACACGCTGGGCGACGTGGATTATGATATCCCGGTGGTGGAACCGCCATTCCACCATCACCGTAACGTGCTGTCGTGGCAGGCATCGGCGTTGTGGACCCCGGTGGAATGGATGATGCTGAACGGGCAGTATATGTTCGAGCAAAACGATAGCCGGGGAGTATCCACGTGGTCGGCGGGCGTGGTATTCAACCTGTGGGAAAAAGAGTTGCAGGTAAAGGGAAATATGGCTTACAACTATCGGTTCCCAAGCATGAACGACCTCTATTGGCGACCGGGAGGCAACCCGGAGGTGAAGCCGGAAGACGGGTACTCGTATGACGCTTCCGTGGCTTACCGGAAACACTTGTACCGGGGGTTATCGCTGGACGCAGAGGTATCGGGCTACTTGATGTATATCGACAACTGGATACTATGGTTGCCCAAGGACGGGAATCAATGGGTGTGGACGCCGCAGAATCACCGCAACGTGCGCTCGGAAGGCGTGGAACTGTACGGGAAACTGACATACGAGATGGGGGATTTAAAGGTGAACGCATCCGGTAATTACAGTTGGTCGCAATCCCGTACCCGCAAGAAACAGCACGAGGACGACGGCTCTTACATGAAGCAGATTCCTTACGTGCCACGCTTCAAATGGAACGTGCGGGTTGCCGCCGATTACCGGGGAGCCTTTTTCTCGTGGCAAGTGACTTACATCGGGCGACGCTTTATCACGACTGACCAAGCATACGCTACTGACCCCTATTCGGTACACAATATATTGGCAGGCTACCGTCACGAGTTCCGTAACGGGATGAGCCTCACCCCGCAGATACGGGTGGACAATCTACTGGACACTTATTACGAATCCACGCAGTACTACCCGATGCCGTTGCGAAACTGCCTCGTGTCACTGATGTGGGAATTTTAGAGGAAGAATAAACAAGTTATATAATATTACATGATGAAAATTAGAATTATGAAGAAGTTTTATTTAGCACTTTTGTTTTTGGGAATATTTGTAGGATTCTTGAGTTCTTGTAGTGATGATGACGATAACTGGACACCCGTACCACCGACCGTAACCATCGAAAGCGAGAATGGTAGTTTTTCGACGCTCCCGATGGAATCTATCGTACTGAAAGCCAAAGTTGACAACCCAACGGAAACAAGTTTGGAGTGGTTTGTAAACGGGGAAAAAGTGGCAACAGATTCTATTTATACCTTCACGGCAGAAAGCATTGGAAATTATAACGTTTCTGTTATAGCATACACTACAAATAGCCGCAATCACGCTTCCACGTCAATCGAAGTTCACGGGAAATACAAGTATGGTACTTTTATCGTAAACGAATCACCCATGGGCAGTCCCGGGAGTTTAATTTTCATTAATCCTAAAGGAGAGGTGACAGATAACGCCTATTACCTTGAAAACGGAGGTGACTTGGGAAAGCAAAGCCAAGATCTATTCATCAAAAACAATAAAATGTATATTCTTTCACAAAACGGGGGTGATGACGGAGGCTTTTTAACCATCCTCAATGCAGAAACATTGAAAAGGGAGCGAAAATTTCAGGAAGAACTTAACGGACAGGTGAGTATGCCTAGCCACGTGGCAGTACTAGGAGATGATGACATTTACCTACGTGACAATAATGGAATAAAAAGATTTCAACCATCAAGCGGAACCGTCATTCTTATTGAAGGCACAAAGGGTGCTCGGAAAAATACAATGGCTGTTGCTGACGGGAAAGTTTTTGCCACAGTAAAAAACACGGTTGTCGTAATTGAAGCAGGTAAAGATGCAATTAGCAATACGATTGAATTTGACGGGAATGTTTCCGGTGTAATTAAAGCATCCGACGGGAATCTTTGGGTTTCCGATGCATCCGGGAAAATCACTAAAGTTGACCCGAAAACATACGCTAAACTAGGAAGCAGCACTGTATCAGAGGAAGCAAAAAGCCTTCTGAACCCATCATACGCAGCAGCCCCCAGCATTACAGCCAAAGGGGACACGCTATACATGAGTGCCCTTAAATCAACAATTTACCGTCATATTTTCAGCACGGGAGAAACGAAATTAATGGTGGATGCCAAAACGATGGTCGACAACGTCGGTATCATTTACAACACGTGCGCTGTTCACCCGATTACCGGAGAAGTTTATCTAAATTCCATAAAAGGATACGGCCAAGACTACAAGATTAATAACATCAGTGTATTCAACTTTAGCGGGGATGAACCAGAATTAAGTGCAAATTACGAAAATCACACGGCATTCCCCGCCGGCACATTCTTCACTTATAATTTTGAATAAACGGTTCATGAAAAAGAATTTACTTTATATATTAGCTATTCTGGCTATCACGGGAATGTGGAGTTCCTGTAGCGATAATGATGGCGGAGAAGATGAACCGGAGATGCCTCTTACCGCACCGGAGGTGTCTGTACAGAACTTGAGCTTGAAAAATGCTATTCTTCCCGCAAAAGCAGTAAGATTAAGAGCGAATATCATCAATACCACGCATGCTGACCTGCAATGGTTCGTGGAGGGGAAGGCAACATCAACAGACACGATATACGAATTCTCGTCCGCCACAGAGGGAGAGTATAAAATCAAGGTGACGGCATCCAACATCTTGGGCGAGGCATCGGACAGCACGTATATCACGGTACAGGACGGTTTCAAAATCTCGGATGTCAAAAACTGGACGGGCGAGGGCGAGTGCCGCTCGGTGCTGGCGATACAATGGGTAAAACCGGAGGTGGAGGATTTATTGCACCCGACAGACGAGGATGTCTTTTTCCGGGCGTGGGGATACAAGTGGAATAAACCGCAAAAAAGGGAAGATACCCCCACAGGAGAGGAGATGATTATTGCCATTGCCAAGGAAGATCCCCGTTTGTTTGTCATCGTTCAGGTCGACGGACACGGGACTGCCATCAAAGGATTCGGCTATGACGGCAACGGTGACGGAAAAATCTCAATTGAAAGCGATGATTTCGTGCACAACAAAATAGAATACAAGGGGATTTCTTTGACAGAAGCGGATTTCACGAATGGCATATACGTGCAAAAACAAGAGGATAACATTGATGACGTCAGGGTTACCAGCGAGGGCGACTGGTGGATGGGCGGCTGGTACGTGGCTTATGCATCCTACTGGTTGGGATACGGGGAAGCCGTACTGGAAGCGGAAGAGTACGAGTATTCCAATTTCTACGCCAGTAACCGGGAACTGGAAGACGAGTGCTGGGATGCATGGACATTCTCCCCGATTAATGACGCAGAACAAAATATCCTACCCATACCCCGCTTGTTGAAAGCAGCAGCCATCAAATAGCAATAGCATATTCCAAAATACTTAACTAAAAAATAATTTTATACTTGAGCTCCCGGATGATCCGGGAGCTTTTTTACTTCCACATCATCAACATATTTCAAGAACAGGCTAAAAGGATATCGCTCTGGATGTAAAATGTAAAAAAATACTTGATTATTTAACATCATTCCTCTATCTTCGCGAAGAATAATGGAAGTGAGTGGTGTCCCGATTCGCGAATCGCGTTTCGGGATGAAAAGGGAATCAGGTGCAAATCCTGAACAGAATCCCCTGCTGTAAGTTTCACTGTACTTCCCGGGCATACTTTATCCACTGTCCCCGACACGAGGGACGGGAAGGAAGCCCCGGAGAAGGAAACGAGTCAGAAGACCTGCCACAAGCTAATATGTTTCATGTTCAATGGGAAAGGAGAACATAAACGCCAGTACCGCTTACAAGTCGATATTTGACGCCATCTTTTTCCTACAAACAGAAATGTTTGTATCCACGTGGGATACTTGGGTATGAATTAATTATTGCGTTTTTTAATATATAAAATTAATTCAAAAAAAACTATTATGAAAAAGTTGTATTTATTATTTATCGTGTGGGGATTAATGATCTCATTGTTTAGCGCATGTAGTGATGACAAGGAGCAAGAGCCCCCTTATATTCCTACCCTACCGGAAGTTTCCATCATTAACGTGAGCGGAATCACTACTTGCCTTCCGAAAGAAACCGTCGAATTGAAAGCAAGGTTGCTCGATCCCACGGACGTTGCCCTTCTTTGGACACTCGAAGGGGAACAAGTTTCCACCGACTCTGTTTATAAATTCACTCCCGAAGATTTCGGAGAATACCGAATCATCCTCACGGCGACCAATTCCGTGGGTTCCGATGCCGACACATTGACAATCAACGTATCTGACGGTCAATTCCGTTTCGCCAACATAAAAAACTGGACAGGGGAAGGTGAAAACCGCTCTGCTCTCGCAATTCAATGGATCACCGGTACCAATATGCTAGAACCCGCAGATGACGAAGTTTTCTTTCTCGCATGGGGATATCGCTGGGAAAAAGGGACAGAACCTCTAGGTATTGATATGTTGCGGGCGATCGCGAAAAAAGATCCCCGCCTTTATGTTGCTAAATCGGGCAGTTATATTATCGGTTTTGGCTATGATGGAAATAATGACGGAAAAATTGAAGTAAGTAACGGAAACTTGACAATCACTCAAGACAACTTTGTTGACGGCTTCTATGAACTTTCATCCCAAGACTTTGATAATTTGAAACCCGTTGATCCGGAAGATTATTGGTTAGGAGGGCTATACGAAGCTTATGCCAGTTATTGGCTAGGACAGGGCAACGTAGTTCCGGATGCCGAAGAATTCGACTATTCCAACCTTTTCGTGATCTATCGTCCTTTGGAAGACCTTTCTTGGGATGCATGGACTCTGTCCCCCATTGACTATGAGGAGATGAGGAACACTCTACCCATCCCCCGTCTATTGCAAGCGGCAGAACCCAACAAAAAATAGTCATAGACTATCATTCTGAAAAACCCGATTGCTAATCAAATTCAAGCAATCGGGTTTTATTTAAAAAAAAGCTTACTAGCGTACTACGTTGTTATTCACATTTGACTATAAATTTTCCAAATTCAAAAAGACAACAAAACACATCTATCCAAAAAGTTATCCAATTTTTATTATAATAAATTATAATTCAAAGCATTAACAACACATATATTTCAAGGAAATTATTTTATTTGAAAACCACTATTGAAATACAATTATTTTATCATACATTTGCCATGCATTCGGTTCACTCCGGTGACGAACAGGGAAGCAGGTGAAAATCCCGCACTATACCCGTAGCTGTAAGCTCTATTCAACGCTTGAATCAATGATCCACTGTCACGCTGTCGACGGGAAGGAGATTCAAAAGCGAGAGTAAGTCAGAAGACCTGC
>OGYC01001723.1_pt1 | contig 17407 bp, 12 predicted proteins | sample 1576461 | NCBI WGS metagenome assembly OGYC01 (sample SAMEA3541569, study PRJEB24748) | human gut metagenome | biome: human gut; feature: human-associated habitat; material: faeces | place: China | collected 2012 | reverse complement strand
TAAGCGCGCAGCGTACCGGTGGCGGCACGGCGGCCCATGGCAAACTCCGCCAGCATGAGCGACGATCCGATGATGATAACGATGGCAAGGTATACGAGAACGAAGGCGCCGCCCCCGTACTTACCGGTAATATATGGAAAACGCCAGATATTTCCAAGTCCTACGGCAGATCCGGCAACTGCCAGTACATATCCGATACGACCGGAAAATTTGCCGCGTACATGTGCAGAACCTATTGTCTGCTTTTTCTTTAAATCCATAAAAAATCCTCCTGTATAAATAAAGAGCCTGCTCTTTATATCAGAAAATCCCTCACAACAGAAACCTGCCTGCTGCAAGGGATTTCACTATTTAAAACTTACAAAATGATTGTTCTCAAGAATCTGAAAATATTTTACGATTCGTGGATAAAGTGGTTCTGCCGCTTCTCCAAACTGCTCTTTTTCCAGAGCTGCCAGATCCATGACTGTTCTCTCTCCATCAATAAAAGGCCAAAGATAACTTCCATGTACATCCAGATGTATCTTTGTGACTTCCGGGCGGTTAAATACTTTCTGTGCGATCCCGTTAAAAAAACCTTCATTTTTTACTTCCAGTATCACGCGATCCCTGAAGTCTTTGTGCCACTTCAGACCTTCTGCTTTTACCGGAATCAGATCCAGATAATTTATCTGTTTTTCCTGTTTCTTGTTTCTCATGCTTTTTTCTTTTTCTTAAGAGAGAAGTAAAGCAGGGATGCAATCATCAGTACCATAAGAATGACACCACCGATATTTCCAAAGTTTACACTCTCTCCGATGCTTGTGTTGATACCAAATACTGCGAAAATTGCCAGCAGGATACCTACCAGACCTTCTCCGGCGATCATACCTGCACAGTACAGTGTTCCGTCTGTGGACTGCTGTTCTTTTGTCTTTTCATCGACATTCTTACGTGCATCCATTACCATACGTACAACACCACCGATCATGATGGTTGCATTCAGGTAAATCGGCAGATACAGACCAATTGCGAACGGCATTACCGGGATACGCAGGATCTCAAGCCCCAGTGCCAGGAATACGCCGACAAATACCAGGTTCCATGGCAGGTTTCCGCCCATGATACCTTCTACGATCATCTTCATCAGAGTTGCCTGAGGAGCCGGTACTTCTGCTCCGCCGTAACCCCATGCTGCATTCAGCAGGTAGAGAACACCGCCGATAGCCAGACCGGATGCAAGAACACCGATCAGCTCACCAATCTGCTGTTTTTTCGGTGTAGCACCAAGCAGATAACCGGTCTTTAAATCCTGTGAAGTATCGCCTGCGATTGCTGCGATAATACAGATAACTGAACCGATTGCGATTGCTGCTGTCATACCGTCGATACCGGTTTTGCCGCTTCCTTTGATCGCCATAGTTGCGATCAGCAGAGTAGCGATTGCCATACCGGATACCGGGTTGTTGGAGCTTCCTACCAGACCTACCATACGGGAGGATACGGTTGCAAAGAAGAATCCGAAGATTACGATCAGTGCTGCCCCAAGCAGAGTTACCGGGATAGCCGGTACTGCCCAGATGATAACAACCATAGCAACGATTCCGATCAGGATAAACTGCATCGGCAGATCCTGTGCAGTACGTGCAGTACTTGTATTTTTTCCGCCTTTTACGCTCTTCATAGAGTCGCTGAAAGTTTTTACGATCAGAGGCAGAGATTTGATCAGAGAGATGATACCGCCTGTTGCGATGGCACCTGCACCGATGTATTTTACGTAAGTACTCCAGATCGCTGCTGCACCGCCGCCTGCATAAAGCTGAGCGATCGTTGTGCCTGCTTTTGCCGGATACAGCCAGGTATCAGGTCCGAACAGACAGATCAGCGGGATGATAACCAGCCATCCGAATACAGAACCAACAAACATGTAAGATGCGATCTTTGGTCCTACAATATAACCAACACCAAGCAGTGCCGGGTATACTTCCATACCGATCTCACCTTTGAAGGATTTAAAAGCTGCTGATACGTCTGCCGGAATCACCTTCAGACCGTCAACAACAAATTTAAATACTGCTGCAAGTCCCATACCTGAGAATACGGTAGAAGCGTTTGCTCCGCCTTCTTCGCCGGCCAGAAGTACGTCTGCACATGCAGTTCCTTCCGGGTAAAGCAGTGTCTGGTGCTCTTTCACGATCAGGGCATTACGAAGCGGTACCATGAAAAGTACACCTAAAACACCGCCGCAAAGTGCGATCAGTGTGATCTCTACCAGGCTCGGCATAGAGCAAAGACCCTCTTCTGCCCAGAGGAACAGTGCCGGCATCGTAAAGATCGCTCCTGCTGCAAGTGACTCACCGGCTGAACCGATGGTCTGTACCATGTTACTTTCAAGGATGGAGTTCTTACGCATGATAATGCGGATAACACCCATAGATATAACTGCTGCCGGAATAGAAGCAGAAACAGTCATACCAACTCGGAGTCCAAGATATGCATTGGCTGCTCCGAAAATTACTGCGAGCAAAACACCCATAATAATGGAAGTCACAGTAAGCTCCGGCATGACTCTGTCTGCCGGAATGTACGGTTTGAATTCGTCTTTCTTATTCATTTCCTTTTCCTTTCATACATTTTTATAACGATCCAGGAATCTTCGTAATCCGCCCTCTTTTATCCCTGGATGATTATATCCATAGACTTATATTCTACCTAAAATCCGACTAAATTGCAAGGATACAATGCCATTTTCTACTTTTTTCCTATTTTTCCAATCCATTTTTTATGCACTTTTTGAGATGCTAGGGTCAAAAGATCAAAATGTCGTTCTTGCTTGCAAGATAAGACATTTGAACTTGGGACTCGCTAAACATGAGGAAGTAGCTATTTACGCAGTAAATATGCGAATTCCGAATGTTTATAGGCACTGAGTGCCAGTGGCACTCGTTTAGTGCCGACCGAAGCGGAGCGTAGATTGCGAGAGTTACTTGTAACGGAGCAATTCGCAGGCATCTTAATACCCGGGTCAAAAGTCTGAAATCGCACTATGAACCGGACGGAATCCTGACGATTTTCTGTTCCCCTTCCATCTCTGTCCTCACAAGCACCGGCATATGGCGTTTGCGAAGGGCATGGATCAGCGGATACACCGCAAAAAGTTCTCCCTGCACATAGACTGCCTCCGGTTTGGATCTCAGGATTTTTTTCACCTGCTCCTTGATCCGTGCTTTCCACTCCTGTTTTTCGAGCGTGGATTCTCCGTAAATCCCATCCCGCTCCATCGGCGGAAGTTCCGGCAGTTTTACATGGACAATCTTTGCCTGCGAAAACTGCGGAAGTTTTAAAAGCAGTGCATCGCCTTTATCATCACCTCCAAGGCTTACGATCACAACTTCTTCGTGAAACTGCTGCTGGCTGATCCTGCATGCCTTTATGGCGTCTTCAAGCGTACTTGTCGTCATCAGAAATCCCCCCTTATGGCAGAATTCTGCACCGGCAAGACCGCTCTCCTCTTTTAATTCTTCTTTTTCCAGCCCAAGCCAGCTCTCCGGAAAACTGCATTTATAATTCAGTGAATACTCCCGTTTCTGAGGCTGAATACAGTACCCGCCGCGGTTCGACGGAAAGATCACAAATGCGATATCCGTCTCGGAAAGGTATTTCTGACACGGGATAAAATCCGGCAGAACCAGGATCTGTCTTTCATACTCCGGCTTTTTGCCGGCTGCGATCTCTGCCTGATGCTGCTTTAATATTTCCTCCACTCGCTTATCCGCACGCTCGTTGCCCCGGTAACGCTCCAGTTTATTGTCCAGGATCATGCCTGCAACGCCGACTGCCCTGAAAAACGCTGCATCGTTTCCGCCCTGTGCATCCCATGGCGGATTGAAATTGCCGATCAGCGTTGCAAGCTCATTTTTTTCGCCGGTGTTGTCGTTGTTGTCCAATGGCTGCACAAAAGCCTCATCAAATTTTTCTGCCAGTTCTTCCCCTAAAATCTCAGCACCCAGCTCTTCCCATAGAAGCCCGAAAGCCGCATATGGCACACCATTTTCACGGATTCTGCTATCCCTCTGATGATGGTCGTATTTTCCTCTTCCGATATCAAAGACAATCCCCTCAAAATCCTCCGGCACCTGACTGCCCCTGCAGATCGTGATCTCCGGATTGACCGACAGCAGAAGCGCCGCCGAAAATACATCGTCGGCATGGAATTTGCCGCTGTGGGTAAATGCCTGCGCATCTTTTTCTTTAATTTGCTCCATTAACTGTGTCATGAAATTTCACCTTTCCGATCAACATATCATCATTTGCATTTTTCAGAACCGGAATGATCACACCACATTCGCTTCCGATCGATTCCAGTTTGTTTGGCGGTGCACAGAAGATAACCTGGAAATCCTGATTTTTGAAGAAATCAAGCATCAGTTTGATATTGTGGTCACTCATTTTTTCGAACGGCTCATCAATAAAGATCAGACGCACGGAATTGACACGCACATTGTAGAGCATCGAGAGTGCCGCCGACAGGATCAGGGTGTATGGGATCTGCGTTCCGGCACCGGAATTGTATCCTACCTGTTTGGATAATTTTCCGTCTTTTACTTCTTCGTTGTTGATGATGATCTCGTAGCTCATATAATTGCGGTAATCGGCAAATTTCTGGATCTCCGCCAGATCATTTTTTTCAATGATGCGGTTGATGATATCTTTGATCTCCCGCTCCCGTCTCTCCACTTCGTCATCCTCATACCCCATCAGCTTTGTAAGGGCAATCTGACCATCTGCCAGATTGCCGGTCTGCTGAAGATATTCTGCGTAACGCAGAATTTTTGCATAGTCGGAATTATCATTTAAAAACTTCACATCAAACTGATAGCGTGTCGCGAATTTCAGCTTGCGAAGCTCTTTGTTGATCTGTGCAATATCTTTTCTGGCAGCCCTGGCCGTCTCGTAAATATTCAGGACGAATTCCCTTTTGAAAATATTTTCGTAACGCATGGTCTGTTCTTTTAATTTCTGCTGCAGATTCTGAAGGTCATCGATCCAGATCTTTCCGCGTCTCTGGTGATAGCTCTTTTCGTACTCAAGTCCGATCGGCAGGCGCTCTTCTTCCTGTTTGCGGTTGTTGTACGCCTGCTGCTGCCCGTTGATATTTGCCGCAAAACTGCTGACACGTTTCGCCATCTGCTCTTTTTCAGAAAGCTGCATGATGCCGCCTTTTTTATCCTCACCGGCAAGATAGCGATCGTACTCTGCGATCGCTTTTTCTGTTGCAGAACGGTTAAGCTGCTGTTCTTCTTCCAGATGCTTCTTCTCTTCTGCTTCCTTTGCCCGATACGCTGTGATATCTTTTTTCTTCTGTTCAATCTCAGCTTCTAATTTATAGCGCTTCTTACTTTCTTCGTCTTTCTTTTTCGTTTTTTCCTGTAATTGCTTTTCCAGATCCGCAACACGCTGCGAAAGTGCCATAAATTCTGCATTGTTTTTCTGAGCTTCCAGAAGTGCATGGTAACGTACATTCTCTGCTTCCAGCTCAGCACTTAACTGTTCGCATTCTCTGTTTGCTTCCAGATTGTAATCTTTAAAATAATCCAGACTGCTCTGCAGAAAGACATCCTGATTCTGCATGGTATGTCTGCTGCTCAAAATCTCTTTTTCCCGTTTTTCCAACTGCTCCAGTTTTTTCGCAGCTCTTTTGCGGTTCAGTTCGATTGCCGCACCGCCAAGGCAGTAACTCTTGATTTTTTTCGTATTGATGTAAGTAACTACCATATTTCTGCCAAGTTTTCCTTCTTTTGACATGGCATTGTCATATTTCGCAACATCACCAAGCTCAACGGCATGGATCGATCCCAGCCAGAACTGGAAATACTTCGCTGCCGTCTCATTCTGGATCTGGAGATAATGACAGACGGAATCTTCCTCACATTTGATCCTGCGTTCAGACAGACGTTTTGTATTGACCAGCTCCACATAACGATGCCCGGAGTGATCCATCACTTCATTTGCTGTATCAAATGCCTGCGAAGATACCAGGATCGCATAACGATGCACACCAAGGAACGCTTCGATCGCATCACGCCATGCTTCGTCTTTCAGCTCCGATACATATTCACATGCCATGCGGGCTTCTTCGTCAATACCCTGTTTTTTCAGTTCTTTATTGATCTCGCAGATCAACTGCGTCTGTTCCTGCACATGAGAATAGTCTGCTTTGTTGCGGTCACAGTTCTCAATGATCTTACTCTGCTCGCCGCGTTCGAGCTGCACTTCCTTGAGTTCCCGATCCAGATAGGCTTTGCTTCGCACAATGCTGTCACGTTTTTTACGGATATCCGCCCGCAGTGCATCGATGGCTTCCTGTTTTTCCGAGTTGGAAAGTTCTGTCTCCGCCAGTTTCTTAAGTGCCTCAAAATAAGAAACCTCGCACTCCATTTTTTTCAGTTCTTCCGCCACATTAAGCAGACGTTTCCGGAATTGTTCCAGCTCTTCTTTCTCGCTTTTGCGCTTCTCCATCTGCTTCTCAAAAGCCGCGATCTGCTGTCTGGAATTATCGATCGCTTTGGATACATTCAGCTCCCGCAGTGCCGCTTTTGCCTCCATATAGTTGCGGTCGATTGCATCAATCTCTGCACTTAATTCTTTGATCGTTCTGATCTGTGCTTCCACCTCGATTCCGTTCTTGCGGATCGCTTCTTCTGCCGTGCAGCGTTTCTCTTTCCAGGAGAGCATGTTTCGATATTTTAATTTGATGTCATCCACCTTCAACTGCATGACACGCTCATCGTATTCTGCATAATCCTTCAGGATCGCATCCAGATCTCCGATCTCCTCCTCGATCAGTTCCAGACGGCTGTTGATCTGCTCAATGTTTTTCTTGGCATCTTTTAATTTTTCAAAGTTGACATCGTGCTCTTCCAGAACTGATTCCTTGATAAATTCCCGGATCTTTGCAGCCGGATTGTATGCCATGATATTTCTAAGTTTTCTCTGATAGCGAAATACTTCCTGATAGGGAAGCTTCAGTCCGACCATCTGCATAAACAGTGCCACTCCATCCTGTTTTTTGCGGAGTTTGACATTGTAGCGTTTCTGGAAGCCGGATGCATCATACGGTTTCAGGGCAGAACCGTCTTCATAGACATAAGAAATATCAAACAGACACTTATCTTCCATCACATACCAGTATGTGCCGCGGATATCCGTAACTGCTGTCTCGATGATCACGCCCAGCACAAAGGATTTTTCATTGATCTGGTCATAATATTCCAGCGCGATGTGAGTGTACACAACCGGTATCTTCTCAGCCGGTCTTGCATACACACCGGCACTTGCATCAACCAGACAGCGTGTATACGAGATCAGATTTCGTTTACCCACTCCTGTATTATATCCGCTTGTTGCCTTATTAAACTGTGTGTCACCTGTGTAGGCATATTTGATGGCATCAAGAATCGTCGATTTGCCGCATTCATTTTCTCCGGAGATCAAGGTGAGATTTTCTGCGACCGGAACAATCGTGTTGGTAAATCCATACCAGTTGATCAGTTGTACATTTCGCAAAACTATTTTACTCATCGCTCTCCTCACTTTCTGCCTCTTCCAGGTCTGCCATGTCCGCTGCCTCGAAATCTTCCTGTTCCACAAATTCTGCCATCACCTGCTTCAGTTGTCCGATATCCAGACAGAACTGCAAAGAAGGATAGAGACGCACGGCTCCGTCCTCTTTTGTGATATCATCGCTGTAATCGATCAGGCAGAAACGGCGGAAAGTCGCATATGCCTTTTTAAACTCGACCGGAGTCAGTTCGATATCATAAAGTCTGCATTTATCAATAATTTCGCCGACCGTCACATAGACTGCTTCTTCATAGCCCACCCGCTCCAGAAATAAAAGCCACAGCACCAGCAGCAGCTTCATATGTTTCTGATCAAAATGGTAGAGATTGAGACGCTTCAGTCCGACCGTTTCTTTATCATCATCATTTGGCTGCAGCATCGCCACACCCATCTGTTCTTCTACAGCCACTTTGTAGCCGATCACCGCCAGATACTGGTTCATATCATAGCGGTTGGATTCGGATGCCACAAACTGATAAAGCTTTTCTTCTTTGTCTTTTACAAGAAACGTCGTATCCAGAAGCCTCCGCACACAGCGTTTGAACAGATACGCATTATCATCGCTCATATTGCTTATAAAACTTAAATCCTGCATGTAAATTTACCTCTTTGTATTATCGTTCCTGAAAATATCATGTAAACTGCCAATTGTCTAAAGCCAGTGAGATTTCGGCTTCCTTATTTTCTTGAAATCACCACATTGCTGATATCGGCGATCCTTGTGCTTACCTTCTCGTCCTCGATGCGGACTTCGTATGGAAATTCTGCATTTTTCGCATAAAGCATCGCCGCTGCGATCATCAGTGCTTCTTCTTTTGTCTGCACACCTTTCTCCTTCAGCTCCATGCTCGCATCCGTTCCAAGTGTCTCATCCAGATATTCTCCTACACGGGCCGGTGCGTAGTGATTTGGAGCACTGCGAAACAGATTCTCCGTCCGTTTCTGCATCTCTTCTTCCGACATCACTTTTGCATTCAATGCAATGTTCTGCCCTTCGTTGCGGATACGCCGGTTCTGCTCAAACGATTTGTAACCGACGTATTTCTGGTTGATGACGCGTGTACACCTTTCCACCCTTTCCATCGCTTCATCCTGCTTCTCTTTTGAAAGTCTGGAAACACGATCCAGAAAATCTCCCAGCAGATTTTCCATCTTGACACGGCTGCTCGCCATCTGCATGATCCTGGTATTTGCCAGATTATAATAACTGTTAATGCGATTATCGATCAGTTCCATATTTTCTTCATACTCCACACTCAGAAAATACTGCAGCTCTGCCATATAACGATCTACGCGGGAAACTGCCTGTTCTTTTGGACACCGCAGGCGTTTTCCACATTCTTCGATCATTTTCTCATACATATCCCCATAGCGCAGCTCACTTATCCGGTCACGGATAAAAGAAAGTTGTGTCGGGATCAGTCCATTGTTTTTGACGAAAAAATATTCACTGAAGAACCGGTCCAGCATTTCATTTTTCATAATAAACTGACCGAAACTGTTCATATCCTGAAACTCAATGACTGTTTTCATTATATCAGATATACTGTCTTTTAAATCAGCCAGCTCATTGCGAAGCTCCGTTTCATTTTCCATCATCGGCACAAGAATATTTGAGTAGGGACGTTCCTTTCGCACGGAGCCTTCTTCCGATGCGGATTTCATGATCTCATACATCGAAAGAATCCGGTTCGACATAGTACCCTCGTTTTTCTTTTCTGTCAGCTTGTCCAGAAAATCCATCATCCGCCGACAGTCAGTGGAAATATTTACAACGTATTCTCCGCTGCGTCCGATCTGCCGCGGCCTGATCCAGCCACATTCCCGAAAAATTGCCAACACCTCCGCTGCCTGAAGCTGCACCGCCTCATTCTCATCATCCGTTTCTTCGATCAGTCGCTGGATCTCTTCGTTTTTCAGATACAGTGTGATGCTGTCCTTTGCATCCGACTCATAGAGGACCGGAAGTTCCTTCGAACGGTCGATCAGAATCCGGATACAGTCATAATAGATCCGGCGGTACTTGTAAGTGAGCGGTTTAAAAAACGACTCATTCTTTATGTAATCAAAAAAATTCATAATCTATTTATCTCCTAAGCTGCGGCGGCATTTGCATTGATCTGGTCGATCACTTTTCGGATTCCCATCCACACGTTCAGATCCGTAAAAATGTCCACAACACTTCCCTGATCCGTAAATGGTGCCCCCTGAAGCACCGACAGATCTTTCATAATGCCATTTTGCACAATGTACTCTACGATCTGATTCACGAAATAAATCTGTCTGCTGTCCAGACTGTTTTCATCCAGATATTCTGAAAATGCTTCTTTTGCAGCATTCATATCCAATCCGACAATTTCACGGACAAATTCCCCCAGAGGCTTCTGTCCGTACTCCGTCTCATACTCTTCTTTTGTCCCCAGTTCACCCCAGAGAATCTCTTCCAGAAGCTGTACATCCTCCGCTGTCAGCGGCTGATTGTTCTTCAGCCTGGCAATCGCCTCATTATCCTGATGTCTGCGGATATAATATTCTGCTTTCGCTTTATAGTTTTTCAGATCATCATTTTCCAGCTCCGACTCTTTCCACTCCATATCCTGAATTTCATCCGCAAAATCAGTATCATATCGTTTTCTTTCTTTTTCCGGAATGTATTTTATCAGATTTCGCAGATTTTCGCGAATGTGCTCAAATTCATCCACACCAGCCGTCTCCAGATAATCTGTATGTATGATCTGACTTAACAGTTTTTTTTGCGCTTTGATCTCCGGAATATTGTCAACATCTGCTACTGCACGCACTTTTCCCAACAGATCATTTTTCGCTTTGCCATAGTTATCTCCCATCAGATAGATAAGTTCAAGCCTATAGAGCAGAGCATCAAAACGAACAGCCGTCACTTCCTCTTCATTCGGCAGGATCAGCGGTGCGATCTCTTCCTGCACCGTCAGTGTGTCCTCGTAACTGATATTTTGATAATTCTCCGGATCGGAATAATACTCCACATATTTCAAATGCTGACGCACTGCAAAATTATCGCGGCTCAGTTCCTGTACTTTTCCGTTCATGCTTTGCACCAGACGTTTTCGGTATTCTATCAGTCTTTCTGTCTGATACTGTACATCCTGCAATTTATACGAAATCTGAAATTTCAGATGGAAGATCGCACTTTGCAGGGGCAGCCGGACTGCTGTTTCTTTTCCCTTCTGCATCCGGAAAAATTCAAAATTCCCACAGAAATCAAAAATATAGAATTTCTGCTTATCCTCACCATCCAAAAGTCCAGGACACAGCCTTGTCCCCCGCCCGATCATCTGCCAGAATTTTGCTTTGCTCATCACCTTTTTGAAAAATACAAGATTTAAAATCTCCGGCACATCGATTCCCGTATCCAGCATATCAACGGAAATCGCGATCTGCGGCAGTTTATCCGGCTCCGAAAACTGGTCGATTGCACTCTGGGCATAACGAATACGATTGTCGATCACTTTTGCATAGCCCGGCAGATGCGGATACTCTTTATTGAACACCTCAAATATTTTTTCCGCATGAGCATGACTTTTCGCGAAAATAATTGTTTTGCCCAGCTTTTCTCCGTAGTCTGTGTGGATTCCATGCGTCATCAGAATATTCAGCACCTGTCTGATCGTATCTTCGTTAAAAATCCAGGAATTCAGTGCTGACGACTGGATTCGTTCCACAACCTGTCCGTTTTCATCCACAAATGTTTTCTCATATGCTTCTTTGTCCTCGTCCGAAAGCTCATCGTACGTAATGCCTTCTTCCAGGAATTTCAGCTTCGTTTCCACCGAAAGAAAGTCCACCAGATATTCGTCTTTTACCGCCTGTGCCAGCTCATAACCATACGTCGGCACACCCTTTTCCAGTTCAAAAATACTGTAGGTATTTTTATCGATCTCATCTTTCGGTGTCGCGGTAAGACCGACAAGCGGTGCATCAAAATAGGTGAAAATGTCTTTGTATTTATTGTAGATCGAGCGATGTGCCTCGTCACAGATCACAAGGTCAAAATGTCCGCTCGTAAATAATTTTCCATCCTCATCCCGTGTGGAATCAATGCAGTTCATCATCGTCTGATACGTCGAAAAAATACAGTGTGCATGCAGATTGCTCTTCTCCTCACACAGATTTGCCACTGAAAGATCCGGCAGCATATTTACAAAACTTCGTTTTGCCTGTGTGACAAGGGAAGTGCGGTCCGCAAGAAACAAAATATTCTTCACCCAGCCGTTTTGCAGAAGCACATCGCAAAGTGCAATGACTGTTCTTGTCTTTCCCGATCCGGTCGCCATGACAAGCAGTGCTTTTCTTCTGTTCTTTTTATCAAAGCTCTCGCATACTGCTTTGATCGCCTCTTCCTGATAATACCTTCCTGCAATTTTCTTATCAATCCGGACACTGCCAAGATCGCCCCGCATGGTTTTTAAATTAAACCATTTCTCCAGATCCCTCCTGGAATAAATACAGGAAACCTGCCGCTCCGGGTACTGTCCGTCCACAATCCTCGTCTCGAATCCGTTCGTAAGGAAAATGACCGGTCTGCGTCCATACTGCCGTTCCAGAGAATCTGCATACAATTCCGCCTGCTGCCGTCCGCCCGCCACATCTGCACAGGTCTTTTTCGCCTCGATCACCGCCAGCGGCCGGTGTGCATCGTCATAAAGCACATAATCTGCAAAACCACTGCCCGATTTATTTGGCATGCCATATACCTCGACCTCATTTAACCAGTTCTTTCCTTCCCTCCATCCGGCATCAATCAGCATCGTATCGATATATTGTTTGCGGGTTGCATACTCCGACAGCTCCAGAGGCTTTGGAACATAAGTCTGTTTCTGCTCCTCACGCCTGGAAGTGAGTTCCTCTTTCAGGGCTTTATTTTCTGCGATCAAAGCCTCCAGATCAATATCCGGAAAGGCCGACTCCGCTGCCAGAGCCTCCTGATTCTGCTCCAGAAGCTTTGCATCAAACTGCCCTTCCTGATAATCATCCGCATAACAATAAGCTACAAAATCCAGAAATATGTAAAGATTTTCAAGGCACAGCTTCGCCTGATCCAGTGTCAGCTTTCTTCCCGTATGTGCGACCTGATTTGCCACCCTGCGGATGAAGTCCATCCTTCTCCAGATATCCTCATCCACAATGTCTTTAAACTCTTCCGTATTCAGCAGGCTGACCAGCTTGTCCTGATATGGCATCACCAGCATATCATCAACCGAATACATCCATTTGACGGCAAACTCCATCGCCCTCCGGCAGTTCATCACACTCGCCTCCGGATCGATCATGAGGATCTTTTCCGCCGCCACCGCAACATCCGCAAACGCTGCAAACTGCGGAATATCCTTCAGGAAATCAAAGTTCGTCACGCCGCCACCCCCTCTTGTTGTATTTTCGTGAAATGTCTTTTAATATTTTAACATGAAGTGCTTTTTCTCACAAGAAAGTTATAAGCGGAATCCTGTAAATCCTGTAAATTCGGCCTAAAAACACATATTTCATCAAAGAACGACAGGTTCGGTTCCTGTTCACCAAAGAAAAATATTGTACAGATGGCAGATTCCTATTACAATGGTATTAACCTAAGATCTTACCGTTTTGAAAATACATACGCTAAAGGAGGAACGCTTATGATTTTATGCTGCAAACACTGCGGAAATTGCAGAGAAACCAATCATCTTGCAGAAAACTGCGATTATTGTGGAAATGAAATGGTTCGACTGTTATCAGACGAAGAGTTAAGCCATATTGATCCCAAAGAATTACCTCAGATCATCGAAGCGATGCGTGCAGGTTATCGATACGGCAATCCGGATTATGATGAAAAATTGTGGTACAGTCGTGCAAAAAAAGAAGAAATACAACGGGCAGAAAACGAAAAAAAAGATCTGGATTATCGCGAAAAAAACCACATGGTAACAACCGGATTTCAGTTTGAAGGTTATGAAATCGTATCTTACCTTGGAATTGTTGCCGGCGAAGTAGTTCTTGGCACCGGATTTCTCTCGGAATTTACTTCTTCGTTTGCTGATTTCTTTGGCGTGCAGTCCGGAATGTTCGAAGAAAAACTTGAGACAGCAAGGCATGCTGCCATGGATAAACTGATCAAAAAATCAGCTGCATTGGGTGGAAATGCAGTCATTGGCATTGATATTGATTACAATATGTTTTCCAATAATGTAATCGGAGTCATTGCAAACGGGACATCTGTTGTAATCAGAAAAATCAAATGAATTACCGATAATTACCGTTCAAGATACTAACGATAGTTTGACACAAAAGCCGTTTTGTGCTATGATACAGACAGTTAATATTTAAATACAAAAAGGTGCTACCATGACGGTTCGCCTGATGTTTATTAGGTTAAAAATAACCGCTTAGTTTGCAGACTGGGGCGGTTATTTTTTTTCGGTCTTATTGCTATTCGCACCAATCGTATAGCCAAGACCAAAACTGGTTAAGCAGAGACTAATTACTGCAATCAAGTCACCGATTGTTAGCATAAGCGAGTTCCTCCATACATATTTTCTAATCAAGTAAATCTATGTAATCGAAGCTATAAACTCTCCGTAAAAAGCAAACCGCCATTCACGTCAATTGTGAAGTAGCACCTTGGGTACTAATACCCATGTGCATTATATCAATCCTCCTCTTTTCTTTCAAGCTATTTGTTGCTTTATTTTGCAAAACGTTGCTTTTATTGTGTGAATTTTTATATATTTACATATTATATTGCATTTTTATCGTATGAACATATGAGCAAACTTTGTGTTATTTTGATTTGTCAATGGATGCAACAAAGTCTGCAAATTGGTTTTGAAGTTCTATTGGGGGAATTGGCACAACCAAATTAAGAATATCTTTATTTGAAATGTTCGCTTGTCTTACGCCTCTACTAATTCCAGTAAGCTTTTTCTTTATCTGTTCAAATTTAAGTAACTGGGATAAATAATGTTTGTTTATCCCTTCTTTTATTTCTAGTTTTGCATTTCGCTGGTTCAAATAGTACATTTCATAATCATTACTCAATATACAAACATTACCATAGTCATCTTTTCCAACAGTCCCCGTTAATGACATAACCAAATCTCCTGGATACACAGCATATCTCTCAAGATTTTTATCTTCTTTCCAATACACCATATTAACTGGTTTAAAATATCCAGCATTGATATTAGCAATACGAAGTACAGGGATTCCACTATTTTCATCAAACTGATCGCTCTTAAAAGCATATCCACCTACTACGTTTAATTTCCTGTCTTTGACAGCTAAATTAACATAAAAGTCCTGCACTTCGCATAAATAACGGCTTGTAGGACTTTTTTATATTTCATGAATGCACGTTACAACATCATTTTTTTGTTTGTGAACAAATATTTCTCATTTTTTTAGTTGGAATAATCTGTTTTGATGTGCAAAAGTTAAATGCATTGTGTAAATCATCCGTCAGTTTTGTGCGAGTATAGATTGGCTGATATCCTTTTCCTTCATACCTGATAAAATCCATTTCTCTAAGAGTTGAAAGAATCTGATCTATACTGTATTGATTGTCTAACCTCTTTTCTAAGTATCTATAAATAATCAATGCTATGAAACAAGTGATAAAGTGCGCTAATATACGCTCCTGCCTTTTAACATAAACAGGACGCGCCTCAAAATCTGTTTTCATAATGCGGAAGCATTCTTCGATTTCCCAGCGGCGCTTATTAACAGCTACAATACTTTCGGGTGAATCACCCAAATTTGTACATACAGCATAAAATCCATCGTATTTTTCTTCATCAGCAATCCGCGATAAATCTATATAACTATCCGCGATAGCTGCAACTTCCCCTTCTTTCGTTGCGTGGTTAGTTTTGATAAAACGTTTGGGATCATTAGGCTTTTTCCTTGAAATAGAAGCATTTCCATTTTTTATCATTTTTTCTGCACGTGTTATCTGGCTGTTTCTTATAGAACGAAGGTATTCGCGGTATTTGATAGAGTACGAAACAATTAGTTGCTGCTCAATCATAACAGTTTTTTTGTTATTTCCTATAGTGACAACAGATTTTTCTTTTATCCATCTGCTTTTGAAATATATGTTTCCTTTATCTGCTTCTTCATCGAGCTGATCTAAATGGTATTTTTTTCCGGAAGAGTCTCCTGAAAGAGTCCAACCATCAGGAGCCAAAGCCCATTCCTTTAGATGCTTTTTTAGTTTTTTAATAGATTGTGTAGTAATAAAGGAACGGCATCCATCGACCTTGTCATAATTGTTATAATAACGATTTCCAGCAGAAGAGAGACCGGCGTCTGTGCATACAACAAAACGTGACATATCAAACTTTTCTACCAGTTTTTTCTCTAATGGGACCATGGTATTCTGCTCATTTGAATTTCCAGGAGAAATGTCAAAAGCGATTGGAATTCCTTCCGTATCCATAAACAACCCTATTTCAACAATAGGAAGCGGTCTGTTTTCTTTACTGACTCCGTATTGTTTGTCATCTTCTGCCTGTTCAATTTCAAAATAAAAGTTTGTACAGTCATAGTAGATAACACCGGTTTTCCTTTCAGATAATCCACTGCTGTTTTTGAAGAGTCTGCTTTGGATGTAATCGGATTCTTCGGCTATAACAGAAAGAGCCCTGTAAATGTCATGTAATTCAAAAGAAGGCTGTTCAATAAAACGTTTTGATTCTTCAAAGCTGTTTTTTTTAGAAGAAGGAAACAAAATCCTGGTATAGATCAATCTTGAAAATATGTTGTTAAGATCATAGTTGTAAGAATGTCTGCCAGAGATTGCGCGACAAATCTTATCAAGACCAAGTTCATAATAAATATCCTGAAGAAAAAGGTATCCGCCATTAAAGCGAGTCTGTGTATTGAAAGGAAGATCCAAAGAAGGATTCAGTTCAATGTTAAAGGAAATAGACTCCTCTAGTTCGGCTTCGTTCATAAGTTTAACCTGTTCTTTTGCCCAGGCTTTGGCATCGGTTACGCCATATGTTTCGCAGATATACCGATCTGAACCGAACGTTTTTATTGGAAGTGTTTTGTTCTTTCCATCAACGCGGATGGTTTTTACAACTCTGTAAGTAGTGGAATTTTTGTTTTTTGTCCAGCCTAGTCGCATAATATAATACTCCGTTTAAATTAAAATGGGAAAAAAGGGTTTGGATTGTCGGGGTCATTGTATATAGCACAATCACACTGCCAGGATTCCATGGAATCCTTAATACAGGAACATAAAATTTCGTAATCTTCTTTTTCTATTTTTCCATGCTCTAACATACACTTATAAAATTTCTTAATACTGGTAGCATTTGTCTTAATATTTGCAGGTGTAGACCACATGCATTTCCGAATAAAGAAATTTCCGAGATATTCATCCAGCATAGAAATCCCCACTTCCATAGGCAGAGTACCTGCACGAATTAAAAATTCGTTAAGAAAAAAATCAACATTTGAAAGATGACGATTGATTGTTTTTTCTTTTAATCCTGATTTGACAAGATCTTCTTCAAAAAGATGCAACAGAAGATTGTTTGTTTTTTGAATGGTTTGGCATGCTTTGATATACTGTTCGTAATCCATAGGATATATTTCCTTTCGCATAATAATATAAGACCATTATACAGTATCTATAAGTAACGTGCAATACAAAAACAAAGAGTTGACAAAAAAATAAGCCTGACAAAAGGCTTTAACGTACTTTTACATTTAGATGGCTGTCAAACTCCCGAGAAAAAAGCTGACAGGCCATAAGAGATACCTGTGAAAAAGTATACAGTTTTTA
>OGYC01001713.1_pt1 | contig 17461 bp, 13 predicted proteins | sample 1576461 | NCBI WGS metagenome assembly OGYC01 (sample SAMEA3541569, study PRJEB24748) | human gut metagenome | biome: human gut; feature: human-associated habitat; material: faeces | place: China | collected 2012 | reverse complement strand
TGCCGGATAGGAACGGCAAAATTTTTTACACTTCTATTACTTCTTTATCGCACATCAATAAAATCGCAAGGGATGAAGCAGCTTATGGCGGGTGGCGGCGTTGCCTTGATTGGCGGCGTTCTCGTTCCTCTGCTCAAAGGGCTGTTCGGTTAAGCGGCGGTAATGTCCTATGCAGAGCATACTTGACGCGATTAACGAATGGATCAAGGAAATCCTGATCGGAGCGATCAACGGAAATCTGTCAACTATGTTCGGGGACGTAAACGAAAAGGTCGGTACGATTGCCGCCGAGGTAGGCAAGACCCCGCAGGGGTGGAACGCAAGCATATTTTCCATGATACAGACGCTATCGGAAAACGTGATCGTCCCCATTGCGGGGCTTGTCATTACCTACGTTCTATGCGTGGAGCTAATCAGCATGGTAACGGAGAAGAACAATATGCACGACATTGACACGTTCATGTTCTTCAAGTGGTTTTTCAAAGCGTTCGTTGCGGTGTTTATCGTCACGCATACCTTTGACATCACTATGGCGGTATTCGACATGGCGCAGCACATTGTTTCCGGCGCGGCGGGCGTGATCGGCGGCAGCACCAGCATTGATGTTGCCGCCGCACTCTCGTCCATGCAAGCCGGACTTGACGCAATGGAAATCCCCGAACTGCTCTTGCTTATGCTCGAAACAAGCCTTGTCAGCCTTTGCATGAAAATCATGTCGGTGCTGATAACGGTTGTTTTGTACGGGCGTATGATTGAGATTTACCTATACTGCTCCGTATCGCCTATCCCATTCGCCACCATGACAAACCGGGAATGGGGGCAAATCGGAAACAACTACTTAAAAGGCCTGTTTGCCCTCGGCTTTCAAGGCTTCCTCATTATGATATGCGTCGGCATTTACGCGGTTTTGGTAAACAACATGGTCATAGCGGACAATCTGCACACCGCGATATTCTCCATCGCAGCCTATACGGTGCTGCTTTGCTTTAACCTTTTGAAATCCGGCGCACTGGCAAAATCATTATTCCATGCACATTAAAAGGAGGTTTTCCATCACCAAGAAATACAGCGTTATTTACGCAGATCCCCCGTGGCGGTATGAACGGAGCAAGGTGCAGGGCGCAGCGGAAAAGCACTATCCCACCATGGGCATTGACGAGCTGTGCGCCCTGCCCGTGCCGGAGCTGGCGGCGAAGGACTGCGCCCTGTTTTTGTGGGCGACCTTTCCGCAGCTTCCCGAAGCTCTGCGGCTGATCCGCGCATGGGGCTTTCGGTATCGGACAGTGGCGTTCGTTTGGCTCAAACGCAACCGCAAAAGCCCGTCCTGGTTTTACGGGATGGGCTATTGGACGCGCAGCAACGCGGAAATCTGTCTGCTGGCGACCAAGGGCAAACCCAAGCGGCAGTCGGCGGGCGTACATCAGTTTCTTATCAGCCCCATAGAGCAGCATAGCAAAAAGCCGGATGCAGCGCGGGAAAAAATCGTTGCCCTTATGGGGGATTTGCCCCGTATTGAGCTGTTTGCCCGACAGAAAACGCCGGGGTGGGATATATGGGGCAACGAACTCCCAAACAGTATTGAAATGTAACGAAAGGAGATTTTTCTATGGCGTATGTACCCGTTCCAAAAGACCTGTCCCGCATCAAAACAAAGGTCGCTTTCAATCTCACGAAGCGACAGCTTATCTTCTTTGCGGCGGCGCTCCTTGTAGGATTGCCGCTTTTCTTTTTGCTCAAAGGCAGCACTGGCACAAGCCTTGCGGCGTTCGTGATGATCCTCGTTATGCTGCCCTGCTTTCTGTTTGCCATGTACGAAAAGCACGGGCAGCCCCTTGAAACGCTGATTAAGAACATCATACAGACAAAATTTATCCGTCCGAAAGAAAGACCCTATCAGACGGAAAACTTCTATGCCGTCCTCGAACGGCAAAGACAACTTGAAAAGGAGGTATCGGCTATTGTCAACGGCAAACGCAAAACACGCAGGAAACAGGCGTAAGCTCACCCGCGCCGAGAAAAAGGAAATCGCCGCCCTGATCCGAGCGGCAAAGGGCGACGGAAAGGCGCACACCGCGCAGCAGACCATACCGTATCTTGCCATGTACCCGGACGGTATCTGCAAGGTTACGGAAAAGAAATACTCCAAGAGCATCGCCTACGACGACATCAACTATCAGCTTGCGCAGGCAGACGATAAGACCGCCATTTTTGAAAACTGGTGCGACTTTCTCAACTATTTTGACGCGACCGTTAGTGTGCAGCTTTCCTTTATCAACCGGGGAACGCGCAACGGCGGCGCGAAGGAGGTCGTTGCGATCCCCGCGCAAAACGACGCTTTCAATTCCGTCCGCACCGAATACGCGGATATGCTGAAACATCAGCTTGCAAAGGGCAACAACGGCTTTGTAAAGTCAAAGTACATTACATTTTCCGTCGAAGCGGACAATCTGAACGCGGCAAAGGCGCGGCTTGCCCGTATTGAAACCGACATACTGAATAATTTTAAGGTGCTGGGCGCAGCCGCCCGCCCCATGACGGGCTATGAACGGCTGGAAGCCCTGCACAGCGTATTCCACCCGGAGGGAGAACCGTTCCGCTTCTCTTGGGACTGGCTCACCCCGTCGGGGCTTACCACAAAGGACTTTATCGCCCCGTCCTCGTTCCGTTTCGGCGAGGGCAGATATTTCCGCATGGGACGCAAAATCGGCGCGGTCAGCTTCCTTGAAATCCTTGCGCCGGAGCTGAACGACCGTATGCTTGCGGACATTCTCGACCTTGAAACGGGGATTATCGTCAATCTCCATATCAAGAGCATCGACCAGACCGAAGCCATCAAGACTATCAAGCGCAAGATAACCGACCTTGACAAAATGAAAATCGAGGAACAAAAGAAAGCGGTACGCAGCGGCTACGATATGGACATCATCCCCTCTGACCTTGCCATGTTCGGCGGCGAAGCGAAAAACCTCTTGCAGGACTTACAGAGCCGCAACGAGCGAATGTTTCTCCTGACTTTCCTTTTGGTAAATATGGCGGACACGAAGCGAAAGCTGGAAAATGACATATTCGCAGCGGCGGGCATCGCGCAGAAATACAACTGCGCTCTCACCCGCCTTGACTATCAGCAGGAAGCGGGGCTGATGTCCTCTGTCCCACTGGGCGAGAACCAGATCCTCATTCAAAGGGGGCTGACGACTTCAAGCACCGCGATTTTCATTCCCTTTATCACGCAGGAGCTTTTTCAAACGGGTGCAGCTTTGTATTACGGCTTAAACGCCCTTTCAAACAACATGATACTTTGCGACCGCAAGCGGCTTAAAAACCCCAACGGTCTGATCCTCGGCACCCCCGGAAGCGGCAAGAGCTTTGCGGCGAAGCGGGAAATCACAAACGCTTTTCTCATTACCGACGACGACATCATCATCTGCGACCCGGAAGCGGAGTATTACCCCCTTGTGCGCCGCCTGCACGGACAGGTGATCCGCATTTCCCCCACAAGCACCCAGTATGTCAACCCTATGGATATTAACCTCAATTACAGCGAGGACGACAACCCCCTTGCGCTGAAAAGTGACTTTCTCCTTTCCCTCTGTGAGCTTGTCATCGGCGGCAAGGAGGGGCTGATGCCCGTGGAAAAGACCGTCATTGACCGCAGCGTAAGAAACGTGTACCGTCCGTTTTTAGCCGCCCCCGACCCGGCGAAAATGCCGATCCTCGGCGACCTTTACGACGAGCTTTTAAGACAGCCGGAGCCGGAAGCAGCGCGGGTGGCGGCGGCATTGGAGCTTTACGTTTCGGGCAGTCTGAATGTCTTTAACCACCGTACCAATGTGGAGCTTTCAAACCGCCTTGTCTGCTTTGACATCAAGCAGCTTGGGAAGCAGCTTAAAAAGCTGGGGATGCTCATTGTGCAGGATCAGGTGTGGAACAGAGTAACCATAAACCGGGCTGAAAAGAAATCCACCCGCTACTACATGGACGAGTTTCATTTGCTCCTCAAAGAGGAACAAACCGCCGCCTATTCCGTGGAGATTTGGAAGCGTTTTCGTAAATGGGGCGGGATCCCAACCGCCATCACGCAGAATGTCAAAGACCTTTTGAGCAGCCGTGAAGTTGAGAATATCTTTGAGAACAGCGATTTTGTCCTCATGCTCAATCAGGCGCAGGGCGACCGGGAAATCCTTGCAAGGCAGCTCAACATCTCCCCGCAGCAGATGAAATACGTTACCCATACCGAAGCGGGCGAGGGGCTGATCTTCTACGGAAACGTGGTGCTGCCTTTCCTTGACCGTTTTCCGCAGAATACCGAGCTATACCGGGTAATGACGACCCGCCCGGAGGAAGTGGGCGGCACATGAGATTAGACACCATCATCAACCGCGACGCGCTGTGCGCCCTGCGGGAGCTGCCCGCCGAGAGCGTCCATTGCTGCGTCACAAGCCCGCCCTACTACGCTCTGCGGGATTACGGTATGGACGCGCAGATCGGGCGGGAGGACACGCCGGAGCAGTACATCGCAAGGCTTGTCGAGGTTTTCCGTGAGCTGAAACGGGTGCTGCGCCCGGACGGTACGTTTTGGCTGAACATTGCCGATACCTACTGCGGCACAGGCAGCAAGGGCGCCTACACTGACCCGAAAAACCCGAAAGGCAGAAACGGGCAGAGCCTGTCCCTTGCAAGACGGGCGGCAGGCTGCAAGCAAAAGGATTTAATCGGTATTCCGTGGCTTTTAGCCTTTGCCCTGCGCTCTGACGGGTGGTACTTGCGAAGCGCGATTATTTGGCAGAAGGACAACCCCATGCCCGAAAGTGTGCGGGACAGACCGAGCCGCTGCTATGAGAACGTCTTTTTGCTTACGAAGTCAAAGAGCTATTACTATGACGCCGCCGCCATTGCGGAACCCATAGCCCCCACCACGGCGGCGCGATACCGGGGCGGGCGCAGCGCGGGACACAAATACGACGGTGAGGTACCCGGACAGGGTAAGGTGCAGGGCATCAACCGGGCGCGGACGGGCGGCTACTACGATGAAGCCCTCATGCCGACCACGCGGAATAAGCGGGACGTATGGCATATCAACACCGTACCCTACAAGGGCGGGCATTTCGCCGCGTTCCCGCCGAAGCTGGCGGAAACCTGCATTTTGGCGGGCTGTCCCAAGGGCGGCATTGTGCTTGACCCGTTTTTCGGCAGCGGCACGACGGGGCTTGCGGCAAAAAGCCTTGACCGCCATTACATCGGTATTGAACTGAACTATGACTATTGCACCCTTGCAAGGGCGCGGATCGGAGGTGAAACGAATTGAGCAAAAAGCTGAAACCCCGCGATAAAATTACGCAGAAAATGAGCCGGGACGGGCTTATCGAGGTCAACGAAACCGCAGGCACCGCCGAGCTGATCAGCGGGCGCGAACAGGACGCGGATTTTTCCAAGCAGCCCGAACAGGCGGCGCAGGAAGCCGCGCAGCAGCTTCCGCACCCATCCGGCAGCGCGGCAGATCGTCCCCATACCCCGGAGCTTTCCCCGAAGCGGGACGATGCCGCAGCCGAGCGTGTTTTGGAGCATATCGACGCTGCCCATACCCGCGCAGCATCCAAAAAGGCAATAAAGCGGGCGCAGCGGGAAGCGGCGGCAAAAACAAAGACCTCGCGCCTGCAATTCACCGAGGAAGAACGGGCAACGCCGGAGCTTCAAAAGGCGATCCGCAAATCGGAAAGAGCTGCCGACCGCTTGGACGAAGCGCGGGCGGCTATTCCGAAAAAGAAAGTCTTGACAAAAGAGCGCACCTTTGACGAAGCCGCAGGCAAGGGCAAAACCCGCCTGCGCTTTGAGGAAAAGGAAAAACCCATACCGGGCGGCAGACAGCAGCACACCCCCCTCTCCCGCCCTGTGCAGGAGGTCGGCGTTTTCGTCCACAATAAGATACATTCCGTTGAAAAGGACAACTCCGGCGTGGAGGGAGCGCACAAGAGCGAGGAATTAGCCGAGCGCGGCATCCGGGCGGGGGCGCGGCAGGTGCGAAAGAGCCGCCGCAGCCGCAAGCTGAAACCCTACCGGGTGGCGGCAAAAGCGGGAAAAGCCGCATTCAAGGCAAACGCCGATTTTCAGTATCAAAAGGCGCTGCACGACAACCCGCAGCTTGCCGCGTCTAACCCCGTTTCCCGGTTTTGGCAGAAGCAGCAGATCAAGCGGCAGTATGCAAAGGCGGTACGAACGGGCGGCGCAAAATCCGCAAGGAAAGCCGCAGAAAACACCCGTAAGGCAGCGCAGAAAACCGCCGCCTTTGTAGGGCGGCATTGGAAGGTCTTTCTGATTGCCGGATGTGCGCTGCTCCTGCTTATCATGCTGATGTCCGCAATTTCCTCCGGCTCTGCTCTTTTTTCGGGGCTTGTCAACGGCGTAATCGGAACCTCTTACACATCGGAGGACAGCGACCTTGTAGCGGTGGAAAACAATTATGCGGCAAAGGAAAACGATCTGCAAAGCAGGATAGACAATATCGAGCGCGATTATCCGGGCTATGACGAATACCGCTACGACCTTGCGTACATCGGACATAACCCCCATGAATTAGCGTCCTACCTGACCGCCCTGTTGCAGAGCTATACCCCGCAGAGCGCACAGGCAGAGCTTGACCGCATTTTCAATCTGCAATACAAGCTGACCGTCACGGAAGAAATCGAGGTGCGCTACCGCACGGAACAGCGCACAGGCAGCTACACGGACGCGGAGGGCAACACCCATACCTATACCTACACCGTTGAAGTCCCATATAACTATTACATTCTCAATGTAACGCTGACGAACAGACCCATATCCTCTTTTGTATCGGAGCTTCTAACGCCGGAGCAGCTTGAAATGTACCGTGTCTATTTGCAAACAAGCGGCAACAAACCCCTCGTTTTTGGCGGCGGCTCTGCGGACACTTCCGCGTCCGAGGATTTAAGCGGCGTTACCTTTGTCAACGGCACCCGCCCCGGCAACACCGTCCTTGTGGATATAGCGAAATCGCAAGTCGGCAATGTAGGCGGTGCGCCTTACTGGAGCTGGTACGGCTTTAACAGCCGCGTGGCTTGGTGCGCCTGCTTTGTGTCCTGGTGTTACGGACAGGCTGGACTTTCCGAGCCGCGCTTTGCGGGCTGTCAGTCGCAGGGCGTTCCGTGGTTTACCTCTCACGGACAATGGGGCGCGAGGGGTTATGAGAATATCGCTCCCGGCGACGCCATCTTTTTTGATTGGGATTTAGACGGCAGCGCAGACCATGTAGGTATCGTAATCGGCACAGACGGAAGCCGCGTTTACACCGTGGAGGGTAATTCCGGCGACGCCTGCAAAATCAGAAGCTATCCTCTTGATTACGCCTGTATCAAGGGCTATGGGCTGATGAATTGGAATTAAAATTTGAAAGGAGTTTTGACAGTATGACAAACAGCAAAATTGACCGCATTGAAAAGGAAATGCAGAAAACGCGGGAGAAAATCAGCGAGTATCAGAACAGGCTGAAAGAGCTTGCGGCGCAGAAAACCGAAGCAGAAAACCTTGAAATCATTTCCCTTGTGCGCTCTATGCGCCTGACCCCCGCCGAGCTTACCGCCCTGCTTTCCGGCGAGCCGATCCCCGGCATTGCCGCCGCAGGTACAGACTACATGGAACAGGAGGAAGTCGAAGATGAAGAATAAAGGCTTTTTCAAAACAGCCGCCGCCCTGCTTGCCGCCCTTGTCCTCTTGGGCGGCTTTTCTGTTACCGCCTATGCGGGCGGCGGTGAGGACATTCCCACCAACGACAGCGGCGTGATCGTAGAAACCGAGCCGCAGCCCCTTACGCCGGACGGTAATCTGTCGCTGATCGACGACATTGAGGGAGAAGCCGCCGAGGACAAGCAGTTTATCATTGTGCAGAGCAAAAACGGCAATTACTTTTACATCATCGTTGACCGCGCCGCCGAGGGCGAAAATACCGTACATTTTCTTAACCAGGTGGACGAAGCCGACCTGATGGCGCTCATGGAGGGCGACAGCGGCAAGGCGCAGGCTCCCGCCGTTTGCACCTGTAAGGACAACTGCAAGGCGGGCGCAGTCAATACCGCTTGCCCGGTATGCTCTGTCAATATGACCGAATGTGCAGGCAAGGAAGCCGTGCCGGAGCCGGACGATGCGCCGCCGGAGAAAGAAAAAAGCAATGCGGGTGGGCTTGTGATCTTCCTTGTCGTTACCCTGCTTGCCGGTGGTGGCGCGTTCTACTACTTTAAGATTATGAAGCCGAAGCAGGGTATCAAGGGCGACACCGACCTTGACGATTTCGATTTTGACGATTACGGCGAGGACGAGCCGGAAGCAGGCAGCGAGGAACAGGAGGACGAGGAATGAGGTTAGTCATTGCAGAGAAGCCGAGTGTGGCGGCGGCTACCTCATTTCATGGTGCGTGGGGCATTTGGTGGAGCTTGCGGAAGCCGCCGCCTATGGGGAGCAGTACAAAAAGTGGAGCTATGACAGCCTGCCGATCCTGCCGCAGCCGTGGCAATATACCGTATTCAAAGACAGGCAAAAGCAGTTCAAAATCCTAAAAGACCTCATGCGCCGCAGCGATATTTCCGAGGTTGTCAACGCCTGCGACGCAGGGCGCGAGGGCGAACTGATTTTCCGGCTTGTCTACCATGCGGCGGGGTGCGATAAGCCCTTTTCCCGCCTTTGGATTTCCTCTATGGAGAAAAGCGCAATCAAAAATGGCTTTGCGGAGCTGAAACCCGGCAAGGCGTATGACGCGCTCTATGCGTCCGCGCTATGCCGCGCAAAAGCGGACTGGATCATCGGCATCAACGCCACACGCCTTTTCTCCGTCCTTCACGGCAAAACCCTAAACGTGGGGCGCGTTCAGACGCCGACCTTAAAAATGCTTGCAGACCGGGACGCGGCGATCACCTCTTTCAAGAAAGAAACCTATCATATCGTCCGTCTTGATGTGGGCGGCGCGGAAGCGGTAAGCGAGAGGATCTCCGACGCCGCAAAAGCGGAAGCGGTAAAAACGGCTTGCGAAGCGTCGCAGGCCGTGTGCGTTTCGGTGAGACGTGAGAGGAAAACCGAGCAGCCGCCCCGCCTGTTCGACCTTACGGGCTTGCAGCGGGAAGCCAACCGCATTTACGGTTACACCGCAAAGCAGACCCTTGACCTTGCACAAGCCCTTTACGAAAAGCGGCTGCTTACCTACCCGCGAACGGACAGCAATTATCTGACCGACGACATGGGCGATACGGCGGTGCATATCGCCGCGCTGCTTGTCGGCAAGCTGCCCTTTATGGAAGGTGCAGACTTCACACCCGATGTTTCCCGGACGCTTAACAGCAAAAAGGTGTCAGACCACCACGCCATTATTCCGACAATGGAGCTTGCGAAAGCAGACCTTGCCGCGCTGCCGGAAAGCGAAAGAAATATCCTCACCCTTGCCGGGGCGCGTCTGCTGTTCGCCGCCGCCGAGCCGCACATTTTTGATGCGGTAACGGCGGTGTTTTCCTGTGCCGATACCGAGTTTACGGCAAAGGGAAAGACGGTTCTTTGCGACGGGTGGAAAGAGCTTGAACGACGCTACCGGGCGACGCTGAAAGGAAAGCCCGACGCCGAGGGCGACGAGGAAAACGGGCTTATTTTAGATGCGCCGACCTTTGCCGAGGGACAGAGCTTTGACAGTCCAGCCGCAAGAGTTACGGCGCACGACACGCAGCCCCCGAAGCCGCACACGGAAGCAAGCCTGCTTTCGGCTATGGAATGCGCCGGAAGCGCGGACACCGACCCGGACGTAGAACGTAAGGGGCTTGGCACTCCCGCTACCCGCGCCGCTGTGATTGAAAAGCTGGTCAAATCCGGCTTTGTGCAGCGCAAGGGAAAACAGCTTATCCCAACCAAAAACGGCAACAACCTTGTTTGCGTTCTGCCCGATACGCTGACCTCTCCGCAGCTTACCGCCGAATGGGAAAACGCTCTGACGCAGATTGCAAGGGGCGCAGCCGAGCCGGAGGACTTTATGCGGGGCATTGCAGAAATGGCGCGGGAGCTGGTGAAAGCCTATCCGTTTCTTTCCGAAAATCAGAAAGACCTGTTCAAAGAGGAAAAGGCGGTGATCGGCAAATGCCCCCGCTGCGGCGGGAATGTCTGCGAGGGCAGGAAAAACTACTACTGCGAAAAGAAGGGCTGTGCCTTTGTCATGTGGAAAAACGACCGTTTCTTTGATGAACGCAAAACCGCCTTTACCCCGAAAATTGCCGCCGCGCTGCTTGCGGGCGGCAGGGCGAAGGTCAAAAAGCTGTATTCCCCTAAAACGGGTAAAACCTATGACGGAAGCATTGTATTAGCCGATACGGGCGGGAAATACGTCAACTACCGTATCGAGCTTGCGAGGGACAAAGAACTTACGCAGCAAGCATAGGAAAGGGGTACCCTTTCCGTAAAATCCCCGTTCTGACGCTACGCGCAGAATGGGGATTTTGCTTGTACCCTCACAGGCTATCGCCTGTTGGGGCAGACCCTTGGGAAGTGTCCCAAACCCTCTGTAACGATGAAAGGAGGTGTAAGCCATGCAGAACAAGCCGAAAGCAGAGCTGACCGCCGCCCTGATGCTTCTTGATACCCGCAGTATGTCATTTGATATGCGGGAAATCGACAACCGCCGCTTTATGTTCTCCCCGCAGGCGGGAGAGCTGATTTTAGGCAGACAGTATAGGGGCGGGCAGTTATACAAAAGCCATGCCGAGGAACACTTTGACAGCGGGGCGAAAGCCCCTTTCGACAGCTTTTTCCGGGGCTGGATCGGCACAGGCAGGGACTACCCGGACGGTGTTATCCACTTCGCCCCGAATATTGGTACAGACAATATCACCGCCTTTGACAATGCGTTTTCCACCCTGCAAATGTTCAGCGAAAACGGCGCGGCGGGAGATACCGTCGTGCGCGGCTTTGGGCGCAAGTGGGAGCAGCCGCTAAAAGACATCATCACACCAACAAAAGAAAGGAGCAAAACCGTGAGCGAACAGGAAAAGAACTATTCCAGCTATGATTTTGACAGGCTGGAAGTAGCAAAAAAGCTGGTAATTGAGCGAAGCATCTATTTTGAAAGTGAGAAAGCGGATATTTCCGCGCTGACCGGGCTTTCTCTTGCGGAGCTGACACGGCTGCGTCAGGAGAGCGCGGCGGCGGAGCAGGCTGTATTTGACAGGCTGAAAACGGAGGCAGCCGCATGGGAGCAGCAGGCGGGCAACACCCGCTTTCTTGAAAAAGCCATCGAGTATGTGCAGACGCCGCCCGTCAAGCACACATCCAACAAATGGGATAAAACAGATTATGAATGGCAGCTCCGCAGCAACGCAGTCTATCAGATGCGCTATCATGTCTATGAAAACACCCGCTATGACAGGCAGGCGCAAAAATCCGTGCCGTATTCATGGAGCCTGACATGGAGTGTCTACACCAACGGACCGAACCATGGACAAAACGTAAAAATCGCCGGACAGGAGCGCAAGACCTTTTCAGACAAGGCGGCAATGGAAAAATACCTTGCCGGACGCATCAAGGCATACGACCGCCTGTTTACCGAGACTATGCCGCCCGTTCCGAAAGAATACGCGGAGCCGTTCAAGGTGAATGGGCTGCTGCTTCCGGGTTATGCCATTGAGGGCGAGCCGCCGCAGCACACCGCGCCCCAACAGGCAGCGCAGCCGACGCGCCCTGACCCGGAAAAGGTGGAGATGGATGCCGCCGCGATGCAGGCAGCACCCCTTACTGTCGAGCCGCCGCAGCCGCAGCCCGTTATCCCTATCAACCTTACCGCAGAAAAGCCCGCTGAAAAGCTCAAGGAGATTACCGACCGTTTGGAGCAAGGCATTACGGAGCTGTTCGACAGCGAACGCTACAAAGAGTATCTGCGCGTCATGTCAAAGTTTCATAATTACAGCTTCAACAACACCCTCCTGATTGCCATGCAGAAGCCCGATGCTTCCCTGGTCGCGGGCTTTACCGCTTGGAAAAACCAGTTTCAGCGCAACGTCAAAAAAGGCGAAAAAGGCATTAAGATTATCGCCCCGTCGCCGTTCAAAATCAAGCAGGAAACGGAGAAAATCGACCCGCAGACCCAAAAGCCCGTGATCGGCAAGGACGGAAAGCCCGTCACCGAGGAAAAGGAGACCACTATACCCGCCTACAAGGTGGTGTCCGTCTTTGACGTGTCCCAAACCGAGGGAAAGGAATTGCCGGATATTGCCGTGGACGCGCTGACGGGCGATGTGGAGCAGTACAGCGATTTTTTCGCAGCCCTTGAAAAGACCTCTCCCGTCCCCATCGGCTTTGAGAAAATCGAGGGCGGCGCACACGGCTATTATCACTTGGAGGACAAGCGCATCGCGCTTGACGAGGGTATGAGCGAGCTGCAAACGCTCAAAACCGCCATTCACGAAATCGCCCACGCAAAGCTGCACGATATTGACCTGAACGCTCCCAAAGACGAGCAGCAGCCCCGCGTAGACCGCCGCACCCGCGAGGTGGAAGCGGAAAGCGTCGCCTACACCGTTTGCCAGCATTACGGGCTTGATACGTCGGACTACTCTTTCGGCTATGTTGCCGGGTGGAGCAGCGGTCGGGAGCTTGCGGAGCTGAAAAGCTCCCTTGAAACGATCCGCTCTGCCGCCGCTGACATCATCAACAGCATTGACGGACATATCGCAGAGCTGCAAAAGCAGCACGAAGCCGAGAAAGCCGCGCCCGATCTTGCCGCGCAGGAGGCACAGAGCGAAAAAGCTGCCCCGCCCCTTACGGACTTGCAGAAGAAAGCCGCCGCAATCGCAGAGAAATATGAGGCACTTTCCACACAGGAAAAAATCGGGGTGATTGCGCAGGCGTTCGGCGGTACTGCGGGCAGGATTGAAACGTCGCCCTGTACGGGAAAATGGCGCGGCACAAGCGATATATCCATCCGCTTTGATAACGGCGCGTCCCTGTTTCTCGGCAACCGCCTTACGCCGAAAGCAAAGACCGCAGCGGTACAGCGGGAGCTTGTCAACGATACCCTGCTGCGGTACAACCCGGAGATCGTCAGCGCAACAAAGGAAGCCGCTCTCGCTTCCCTCATGGAGCGCGAAGCAAAGGACAATGCCATTGCCGCGCAGAAGGGCTTGAAGCCCTACACCCTGCTCAATGTCGAGTTCAACGACGGTGCGGACAGTCAAAGCAGCGGATATATGGGCTGGTACTATGTAACACTGGCGGTGGACGGAAACATCTGCTCCCATATCGAAACCGGGCTGAATTACGACATCGCGGATGGCAAGGTGAGTGCAGAACCCACGCGGGAGAAGTATTTTGCGGCGGGCGCGTTGAAAGATAGTGAGGTGGACTATGTTTTCAACAACGTCGGCTTTTCCTCTGCTTCCGGGCTGTATGCGCTACCCGTTAGCGATGCCGTTTTGCAACGTGCCGAAAAGACACTTGCGGAGCGCACAAAGGCGCAGGCGGCGCAGCGTACAGAAAAAGACGTGATATATACCATGCACACCAATCCCCGCAGCGAAAGCCTTGCCGACCGCTCTTTCCTGCAAGCCTATGAACAGCAGCCGGACGGGAAAGCCATACCGGGCGACTTGCTGTTTGTCGGGACGCCGGAGAAATGCCGGGAGCTGTTGCAGAGCTTGAACGCCGGGGAGCTGACGCAGGGCGAGGTCAAGGCACTTTATGCAAAGGCGCAGGAGCCGGACAGGGACAGCTTTTCCATTTACCAGCTCAAACGCGGCGACGAAACGCGGGATTTGCGCTTTGAGCCTTACGACCGTCTGACCGCTGCGGGACACGCGGTTGATCCTGCGAACTATGACCTGATCTATTCCGCGCCCCTTGCACCGGGTACAAGCCTTGAAACTATTTTTACCCGCTTTAATATCGACCACCCGAAAGACTTTAAGGGACACAGCCTTTCCGTTTCCGATGTGGTGGTGCTGCATCAGAACGGGCAGGACACGGCGCATTACGTTGACAGCATCGGCTATCGACAGACGCCGGAGTTTTTGCAGCCGCAGAATTATCTAAAGCACGTTGAGGATATTGTTGAGCAGAACGACAACAATTTTGACGGTATCATCAACAACACGCCGCAGACGCCCACCGTCGGGGAATTGGAGCAGAAAGCAAAGGCGGGTGAGCCGATTTCCCTGATTGACCTTGCGGACGCCATCCATGCCGATAAGGAGCGCGGCAAAGAGGAAAAGCCCTCGATCCGGGCGCAGCTTCGGGCGGCAAAGGAGCAGGCTGCCCAAAGAAAGGCGCAAAGGAGCAAAACGCAGGACTTGGAAAGGATCTGATCGTATGCAGAAGTTTGAAAATGTGGATATACTGGCTTGCCTTGATGCGGTGATGAAGCAGAATACAGGCTTTTATCAAAGCGATTTTGAGATTGACAAGAAGATCATTCACGAGGCTGCTGCAAGCTCCGACCGTGAGGACAAAAACCTTTTGTGGCTCTCCCGCCCGTCCGGGACGCATTGCTTCCGGGAGCGCGACGTTTTTCTCAAAGACACCCGCCCATACAACACATGGAAGTACCACGGGGAGCAGACCCGCGACCGTATTCTTGCCTACGCCGTGGAGCTGACCGGGATTGAGAACGGAAAAATCAAGGGCAACCTTTACGAGCTGGACTATCCGCAGCATTATGAGCGCGTCAAGGCAAAGGCGCTTCCCGCAGACACAAACGCCCTTATCTATGAATACGGGCGCGTCGAGCAGCCCGTAAAGCAATGGTTTAACGGCAACGACCACCCGCAGTATGGTGCGTTTCTCCGCTTTGAGGTACAGCCAAACGCCCCCGAAGCCTTGCGCGATCTTCTGCAAGAGGAACGGCGCAGCCGTGAGCAGCTTTCGCCGGGGGACTTCAAGGCGCATATCGCCGCCCTGCGCGACGGGCTGATTGAAGCCGAAGCGCGGCGCATTGTTGCCGACATGAAACGTCAGTACAGCCTCAACAGCCCGAACAAAACCCACTACATGACAGAGCTTGCCCCGGCGTTTATGATGCTTGCGTCGAGCCGGGACGTTGACAGCCTTTTCTCGCTGCTTCCCTACAAGACGCTGACCTTTTCCAAAATCGAGGGCAGGTACGGCATCTATGCGCTGATCGACAAGAACGAAAACCGCGACCGGGATATTCGCAAGCCCCGCCCCTCTATCCGGGCGCAGCTTGCCGCCGACAAGAAAAAAGCCGCTCCGAAGCGGGCGGCAAAAACAAAACATCACGAAATGGAGGTATGAGCATGAACCGATTTACCGTTGAGGAAACAAATCTTATCAGCATCTACATCGCCGATACGCGCAGGGAGCTTATCGGGGAAATGACGGGTGCGCTGCCCTATATGGACGGCGAAATGCGCGAGCTTGCCTTGCGTACCCTTGCGAAGCTCCGCGCCATGAGCGACGCCGACTTTGCCGCTCTCGCCGTATCTGCCGCCGACGAAGTATGAGCGGGCTGAAACGGCTGACGCCGCAGCAGAGCCGCAAAGCGAACGCCCTTATCAAGAAAACCTGCTGCAACTGTATGGGCGGGAACTGCATTTTGCTGGACGATGGGGACGAGTGCGTTTGTCCGCAGCTCATTTCCTATTCACTTCTTTGCAAATGGTTTCAAAACGCCGTACTTCCCGCCGACAAGCTGCTTTACGCGGAGCTTTACCAAGCCGAGGACAGGCGGCGGTGCGCCGAGTGCGGCGCGGCGTTTGCGTCCACCTCAAACAGCGTCAAATACTGCCCGGACTGCCGCAAGCGGATCACCCGCAGGCAAGCCGCCGAGCGGATGCGGAAACGACGCGCCCGCGTTACGCAGTAGGCGCGAAAAAGCCCTTACGCCATGCCGCTTTTCAGACGCGATTTGAGCATGACAGGGGAATTATACCTAAACCCGCAAAAACAGTGTTCTACTGCGTAACAGACACTTAAAGCAGCACCCACGAACAGACGGGGCGCGGTGGCCATCATCGGCTGCCGCGCCCCGTTCTCTTTTTTTGCTTATTCCTCGTCGATTTCTGCTACGCCGACCCTGCCGACGTTTAGAAGCCGATATATCGTCAGTGGGATATACCATGCTGCGACCGCAAGCCGCCATATCAGAATGACGCCGCCGATCAAGCCGCCCACAATGAAGTTGAGCGCAACGACGCCCACCGTGCCGGAAAGGTCGAAGCCACGGGGGATAAGCCACACGAACATACGGCGTATGCCAAAGGGGATGCCGCAGCACAGCCACACATAAAAGTAGTTCGTTACCCCGTCCTTTGTGAATACCAGTGCAGCCCAATAAAACAGCACCCCGGCAATCAGAACGGTCAAAACCGTTTTCTTAAAAAAGTCTTTCCAAATCTCACCTCGCGTCATAACCTCACCTCTGTTTCGTAAAAATATGGATAGCGTTCAGCAGTCCTACATTGGGATAGTTTCATCATACCATGCTTTTTCGGGGATTTCCACACAATCCGCATTTATCCGCGCACATTTTCCTTACCCCGCTCCGGCTCACTCTCGCGCCGCAAAATACTGTCGATGTTCCGCTTGATAACGTCGTACTCCTTGACCTGCTTTTTCAGCCTGCCATAGTCGGCGTACAGCATTTTTTTCTGTTCTTGGAGCTTTACATACTCCGCTTGCAGCGCGGCGACGTTGGGGAGCTTGCCGCCGACCAACGCGGGCTTGACCTCTTTTACGGCGGCTTCAAACAATATGATACTGCTCTCATGGGCGGCGCGGTATGCCGCCTTGTCCTTTGCTCTGCGGTATGCGTCATACACGGGCTTTGTCTTTTGATACGTCGTAACATTCTTGATTAAGACCGCCATATCCGCAAGCCGCCGTTCGACGCCCTTTAATGCGCCTGCCGCCTGTTCACTTGCCGCGTTCACTTCCGCGATTTTTGCGGAAAGCTCTGCATAGCTGTCAATCCTGTTTTCCGTGAGGAAGTTCAGCGTCCTCGCCGCCTGTTTGAGATTGTGGATTTTCGCCCAATGCTCATAGCCCCGGCTTTCCTGCGCCTTGATGCTGTTCTGAATGTCGATAACAAGGGAGATACCGCCGCGCTCCTGCTTCGGGGCTTTGGCGGCGCGGGTGCGCCTGCCCTTGATGCGCTCCGTTATGGCTTCCTCTGTATAATCCGCGCCGAGCGTTTTCAGACGGGTAAAGCGTTCCTGCCCCGGTGCGCGGCAAGATATGTATTTACCGGGCTTTATCTCATAGCCCGCAGCTTGCAGCAGCCGCAGAAAATCGGCAAAGTCTGACGCTTGCGGGATAAGCGTATCAACGGCAATTTTCAGCTTGCCTTTCCAGCTTGTACCCGTCTTTTCCGCTTGGTACTCCGCATAGCTCTTTCCCTTGCTGCCCCTGCCGGGGACAACGACTGACAAGCCGTTTTCCCGGCACAGCCTGTCGCTGATGTTGCGTATGCCGTAATAGC
>OGYC01001705.1_pt1 | contig 17509 bp, 19 predicted proteins | sample 1576461 | NCBI WGS metagenome assembly OGYC01 (sample SAMEA3541569, study PRJEB24748) | human gut metagenome | biome: human gut; feature: human-associated habitat; material: faeces | place: China | collected 2012 | reverse complement strand
ACGAGTTCCCCGAGCTGAAAGACCCCCGCAGCGGCGAGCCGCTGATGAAGCGCACGGTGCTTATCGCGAACACCTCCGATATGCCCGTGGCCGCGCGTGAGGCTTCCATCTACACCGGCATCACCATCGCGGAGTATTTCCGCGACATGGGCTATGACGTTGCCGTTCTCGCCGACTCCACGTCCCGCTGGGCCGAGGCGCTGCGCGAAATGTCCGGCCGTCTGGAAGAGATGCCCGGCGAAGAGGGCTACCCCGCGTACCTCGCCAGCCGTATCGCGCAGTTCTACGAGCGCGCCGGCTGCGTCACCTGCCTCGGCAGCGACAAGCGTCAGGGCAGCGTCACCGCCATCGGCGCCGTCTCGCCTCCGGGCGGTGACACGTCCGAGCCGGTCTCGCAGGCGACGATGCGTATCGTCAAGGTGTTCTGGGCGCTTGACAGCTCTCTGGCCTACGCCCGCCACTTCCCGGCGATCAACTGGCTGACGTCGTACTCGCTGTACACCGACTCGCTGCGCGAGTTCTACGATAAGGAATTCGGCGCGACGTATATGGCCAACCGCACGAAGGCCATGAGCATTCTGCAGGAAGAGGCAGAGCTTCAGGAAATCGTCCGTCTCGTCGGTCAGGACGCGCTCAGCCCCGCCGACCGCATGACGATGGAGACCGCGCGTATGATCCGCGAGGACTTCCTGCAGCAGAACGCCTTCATCACCGAGGACGCCTACTCCTCTTACGGCAAGCAGTACCGCCTGCTTGATCTCGTGCTGCAGTACGACGCGAAGTGCCGCGCCGCGCTCGGCAAGGGCGCCGAGCTCAACGGTCTCTTCAACATCGGCGCGCGCGAGGCCATCGGCCGCGCGAAAATGGCGCCGCAGGAAGAATATGAGAAGGTTTACGACGGCATTCTCGACGAGATGCAGTCCGAGATCGACGAAGTTGTCCGGGGAGGTGAGGAGCAGTGATCCGCGAATATAAGACAATTAAGGAGATCGCCAGCCCTCTGATGATCGTGGAGCACGTCGATGGCGTCACCTACGACGAGCTGGCGGAGATCGAGCTGCCGAACGGCAGCGTCCGGCGCTGCAAGGTGCTCGAAGTTGAGGGCGACCGCGCGGTCGTGCAGCTCTTCGAGTCGGCGCAGGGCATCAACCTTGCCGAGAGCAAGGTCCGCTTCCTCGGCCATCCGCTCGAGCTTGGCGTGAGCGAGGATATGCTCGGCCGTGTCTTCAACGGCATGGGCGAGCCGATCGACGGAGGCCCGGCCATCATCGCCGAGGAGCACCGCGATATCAACGGTCTTCCCATGAACCCCGCCGCCCGCGCTTACCCCGCCGAGTTCATCCAGACCGGCGTTTCCACCATCGACGGATTGAACACCCTCGTCCGCGGCCAGAAGCTGCCCATCTTCTCCTGCTCCGGTCTGCCCCACGCGGCGCTCGCCGCGCAGATCGCGCGTCAGGCGAAGGTGCTCGGCGACGGTGAGAACTTCGCCGTCGTGTTCGCCGCCATCGGCATCACGTTCGAGGAATCCGAATACTTCATTCAGGAGTTCCGCCGCACCGGCGCCATCGACCGCACGGTCGTATTCTCCAACCTTGCGAACGACCCCGCCGTCGAGCGTATCGCCACGCCGCGTATGGCGCTGACCGCCGCGGAGTATCTGGCGTTTGAGAAGGACATGCACGTCCTCGTCATCCTCACGGATATCACGAACTACGCCGAAGCGCTGCGCGAGATCTCCGCCGCGAAAAAGGAAGTCCCCGGCCGCCGCGGCTATCCCGGCTACCTGTACACCGACCTTGCGACGATGTACGAGCGCGCCGGCCGCCGTGTGGGCCGCGCCGGCTCGATCACGATGATCCCCATCCTGACCATGCCGGAAGACGACAAGACCCACCCGATCCCCGACCTTACCGGCTATATCACCGAGGGCCAGATCATCCTCAGCCGCGATCTGTACCGCAAGGGCGTCGTTCCCCCGGTGGACGTGCTGCCGAGCCTCTCCCGACTCAAGGATAAGGGCATCGGCGAGGGCAAGACCCGCGCCGACCACGCCGGTACGATGAACCAGCTGTTCGCGGCCTACGCCCGCGGCAAGGAAGCCAAGGAGCTTATGACGATCCTGGGCGAAGCGGCGCTGAGCGACGACGACAAGCTCTACGCGAAGTTCGCCGAAGAGTTTGAAAAGCGCTATGTCTCCCAGGGCAATGAGACCAACCGCTCCATTGAAGAGACGCTCACCATCGGCTGGGAGCTGCTCTCCATCCTGCCCGAGCGCGAGCTCAAGCGCATCAAGCCGGAGTTCATTGCGAAGTATCTTCCCAAGAAGCAGCAGTAATGCGCTTCGCGGAAAGGAAGAGGTGATCCCATGGCAACCATAACACCGACCCGAATGGTGCTCAACCAGATGAAGGGCCGACTGAAAACCGCCTCCCGCGGCCATAAGCTGCTCAAGGACAAGCGCGATGAGCTGATGCGTCAGTTTATGGACGTTGTCCGCCGCAATAAGGAGCTGCGCACGAAGGTCGAGCAGGGACTGACCGAAGCGTTCGGCGCGCTGAGCGTGGCGAGCGCGGTCATGTCGCCGGAAATGCTCGAGCAGGCGCTGCTCTATCCGCGGCAGAGCGTGGCGCTCGATGTGAGCTTCAAGAACATCATGAGCGTCAACGTCCCGGTCTACGATTTCCAGACCAAAACCGCCGAGGAAGGGGACATTTTCCCCTACGGTCTCGCGCAGACCTCCGGCGAGCTGGACGACGCCATGACCGCTCTCTCGGGCGTGTTTGAGGACATGCTGGAGCTGGCGCAGGTCGAAAAAACGATGCAGCTTCTTGCGCAGGAGATCGAAAAGACGCGCCGCCGCGTGAACGCGCTCGAGTACGTCATGATCCCCGATCTGCAGAAGAACATCAAATACATCTCCATGAAGCTTGAGGAGAACGAAAACTCCACGAAGGTACGCCTCATGAAGGTGAAGGAAATGGTCTTGCAGGACGCGCACCATTACCAGTATTGATTATGCGAAAAGGCACTCTCGTAAGAGAGTGCCTTTTGCGCGCGTCAAAAAGAGGTTTTGACACGCTCTCAAATGAGACCCACTTCGTTGGGCTCTCGGTTGAAAAGACCGCGGCTCGCCGCTGCGCGCTGCGCGCATCATCCGCGACTACGATTTCTTCCGGACGCTCGTGCCAAAATGGTATTCCGAGATCACCTGCCGGTGAGAGAGCCCCACCATTCGAGCAGACGGAAGCGGAGAACATAGCCCTCGCCGTCCTCGGTGATGAGCTTTACATCGTCATCCGAGAGCACGGCGGCTTCCTGCGCGGTCTCCACGCCCGATGTACAGAGCGGAGGATACACCACGCACCACCAGTTTCGCCCGCTGCCCGCGCCGAGCGTTATGCGAAGCGACGTATACACGCCCGCCGGGAGCGAGAAAGTTTCGTATTCCCGCGTGGGGTACGTTTCACGCCCGAGCTCCACGCGGGCGCTGCCGCCGCTTGCGGTCTCCGCGATACGCTGAAGCGCCCCCGACGCCGCGGCGATCACCGCCGCGGCATCCTGCGCGCCGGACACGGCTTCCAGCCGCGGCGTGAGATACGCGAGCAGCGCATCCCGCACCTTGAGCTTCACGCGCTGATCCTCCGCGCTGTCGGACGCGGCGATCACGTGCAGCCGCACGACCTTGTCCGCAAGCGCGCTCTGCCGCCCCTGCGCCCACACGCCGGTGAGCAGCGTTACGCACACCGCCGCAAGCAGCGCTGTTTCCCATGGCCGCAGCCTGTCGTTTTTATGCATAAAAAGAACCGCCCTTCTATGTAGGTTATACACATAGTATGGGCGGTTTTTGTGCTTTTTAAACCGATACGGTCAGGGCTGCGGTGTTTCCGCGGGCGGCTCGGGCGTCGGCTCCGGCATGGAGAGGTCGATGTCCGTGATGATCTGGCAGGCGGGGAGAGCCTCCTGCAGCGAGCGCACCATATCGGCGGTGAGAGCCGGGTTTCCGGTGATGTTCAGCGTGCGAAGCTGCGTGAGCGAGCGGAGCGCCGCAAGGGAGTTCAGGTCGTTATAGCTGAGATCGAGCTCCTCGAGCGCGGTGCAGCCGGAGAGCGCGGTGATGTCGCGCAGGGCGTTGTGGTCGAGAATGAGCCGCCGCAGCGCCGTGTGGCCGGTGAGAGCGGAGAGATCGCAGAGGTTGTTATAGCCCAATTGCAGCTCTTCCACGGAGAACAGCTCCGCGAGCGGCGCGAGGTCGGTGAGCGTGTTGCCGTAGGCGCTCAGCCGCCGCAGCTGGTGAAATTTCTCAATGCCGGAGAGCGTTGTGAGCCCCAGTGCATCCACCGTCACATCGGAGGCATCTGACGAGAAGGACTGGTCGCCGAAAACGACGGTATAGTACTTCGGCTCATGGACGATCTGGCAGCTCGGCAGCGCCGATTGCAGCGCGTCGATGCCCTCGGCGGTGACGCCGTCGTTGTTTTCAAGCTTCAGGTACGAGAGCGAGCGCAGCGACGAGAGAAGCTCGTTATCGAGATCGCTCCGTCCCGTGGCGCTCAGATCGAGCGAGGTGAGCTTCGGCAGCAGGGCGAGCGTGGAGATATCGGCGATCGGGTTGTTCGAGAGATTGAGCTCGCGCAGCTCCGAGCAGCCGGAGAGCGCGGAAATGTCCGTGATGCCGCGGCCAGAAAGGTCGAGCGATTCGACCGATTCGGTGAAGTCCAGCCCGCCGAGAGACACCGGACGCGAGCCCTTCACGACGCTGTCGCTGAATATGCGGCAGCCGGGCAGCGCTTTTTGCAGGTCTTCGAGCACATAGTCCGCGATCTCCACGCCCTGAATGGAGAGCGTCGTGAGCGCAGAGAGCGGCGAGAGGACGGAAAGGTCGGCGACCGGATTCCGGTCGAGATACAGCGTGCGAAGCTGCGAGAGCGAGGCGAGCGGCGAAGCGTCCGCCATAGCGTTATCGGAGAGAATGAGCGTGCGCAGCTGCGTAAGTCCTGCAAGAAAATGCACGTCCGAAATATTGCAGTTCGTCAGCGAGAGCGTCGTGAGATTCCCGAGCGAGGCGATGGAGGCGCAGTCCCCGGCGGAGAGCGTCTTTCCGGCAAGCTCAAAGCTGTCCGCCGCGGGATCGACATCCACTCCGGCGATGGTGAGACCGGCGGAGGCACTGGGCGCGGCGGTCACTTCGGGCGTCGGTGTCGCGTCCGCGTCGGATTTCCCGCCGGACGGACCCTGCAAAAGCAGAAACAGCAGCGCCAGCGCCAGCAGGACAAAGCCCGCTGCGGCGAGTATGTACTGTATTTTCTGTTTCTTTGTGATCGGATGCATGGCGTCCTCCCGGTACAGCAATATATCAAATCATAAGTATAGCCGTTTTGCCGCCGCTCGTCAATCGGCGGAAAAAAAGTAAACGGCTGCGTCTTATACTAAGACGCAGCCGCCCGAAAAAAGTTCCGCCTCAGGTCTCCGGCACATATTCGGCGGGATCAACGGTGCTGCCGCTGCGCCGCATGGCGAAGTGGAGATGCGCCTCCTCGCCGGATTCGGCGAGCGCCGTTGTGCCGACGGCGCCGACCGTGTCACCGCAGGCGACCGTCTGCCCGACGCCGACGGCGGGGGAGACGTCGAGATTGGCGTACACGCTCACGACATCGTTCCCGTGGTCGATCTCCACAACGGTGCCGAGAAGATCGTCCTCATACACCGCCGTCACCGTGCCGCCGGATACGGCAAGCACCGGCTCACCCGCGGCGCATGCGATGTCCCAGCCGCGGTGGACGCGCCAGTCGGCCATCGTGCGGTCATAGGAGAGCGCCTCCGCGCTGAAGCCGCGAAGCAGCACGCCGTTTACCGGACGGATGAACTGCGGAGCGCTCTCGTTCACCGATACCGGAACGTCCGGCAGCTCCTCCTGCACGGCGGGGGCCTGCGCCTCCGGCATCTCCTCGCCCTCCGCGGCGGGCAGAACGCCCGTGCCGAGCGGGAGACGCTCGTCCTCCTCCGTGTTCATAACGGGGATGCTGCCCTGCGGCGGCGCGGTCTCCTGCGCCGAAGCCGTGATGTTCGTTTCCTTGACCGGATCGCGCTCTACATCAGCCCCGCTTCCGCGTCCAACCAGCCAGAACGAAGCCCCGACCAGTACGGCGCACAGAAGAAGGACTATGTAGAAGCCCTTCCCGGCAAAGAACGCATTCAGCTTTTTGCTGAAGCCTTTCTTTTCCTCCATGGTTAACCTCCTCGATTTGGGATTCGAGGGTATTTTTACCGGTACGAAAAGAATTTATACACGCCCTCCGCGTCGTTCACATTTTGTTTTCAGAAATAACACAGTCTGTTTAGGAAACTTCGGGGGATTTCCGGTAATATACAAACAGTCGGACGAAGCAAGACAGATGAATCCCTCCAATTATTTCTTTCCCTCTCATTTCTCCCCTTTCTTGGGCGATCGTCCAGCCCGCAGCCGGTCCTCTCTCCCGGCGGCGAATCGGATGACAAAAGCGGAACGGCGTTATACGTCGTTCCGCTTTTGGCGTTATTGGAGATGGTAAAAGATCAGCTGTCCCGCTCGTCCAGTGGCACGGTGTCCAGCGGCGCAGACAGCTCAAAGGACAGCAGGACGCCGTCGTGGGTAAGCTCGATATGCAGCGGCGTAAAGCCGCGATAGACCGCGCCGGCGCTTTCTGCGCTGCCCGCGCTGGCGTAGTTCGGTATATACGTTATCTCCGTATCGGCATCGACCGGAAGCGCGGTGATATCAAAGAAGCAGATCCACCGCCCATCCGACAAAGGTTTTTTAGTGGATTCCACGGTGCGTATCTCCCAGTCCACGCCGGTAAGCTCCGCCAGCTTTGCAAGGATACCGTTTGCCGTTTCCTGTATTTGAGTTGTCTGCCCGGGTGTCGGATCGTCGCTTCCGCAGAGCTGGAAGAGAAGGTCATGGTGCGCTTCTTCGTTATTCAGAGGATCCACATAGATCGAGACACTCCGCCGGGAGCCGGACGGGGCCGCGTCCGGACGGAGATCTCAGTTGGTAAACCAGAGCTGATAGGGAATACCGTCGGCCTCCGTCGTCGCCCGGATAGTGCTTTCTGCGTCCTGGTCGTTGAATTCCGTTCCGACGGTATCCAGATAATGGGAAAACGGAAAAAACATCCATAGGCATTCCTGCGGCTCAACAGATTCCGGCGCGGTATCGAGCATCTGGGTATACTCATTGAGCATGGCGGTCCGATGCGCCCGTCCGAGCTCGATGTTCTCCGGCTTCGGGCCGAAGTCTTCGGACAGGGCTTCCTCCGTCAGCGCGGCTTCAAAAGAACGGATCTTTTCTTCCACCTCGCTCTTAGTAAGTTCCTCGGAGTATTCCATAAACGTCTGGCCGGGGAACAGGACTTCCGCCAGCTTTCTGGCGTCTGCCCTGGAGGGCGGGCGGGGTTTCCGGCTCGACCGAGGCGGGCGTCTGCCCGCAGGCCGCGAACAGAAAGGCGAGCAGGGCAGCGGCTAAAAGGACGGAAATCATTGGCTTGACCTCCTTTGCATGCTATAAAATAGACGCAGATACCTGCCCCTGCGTTCATCTAAATTAAGGAAAAAAGAGGCGATGCGATGAGATCATCGCATCGCCTCCGTGCTGTTATAAGTTCAAACTACCAGTTCTGCCGATAGCGATGAATTATTGAATCATCGTGGGGATGACACTTCCGTCCAATAGACTGATAGTCAGCAGTGAGTAGAGCGAGCTGGCATCATTTCGGTTGAGCGGATCCCCAAAAACAGTCTTGTCTTCAAGCGCCACCAGCGCGGTTGCCGACGGAACGAACCAGAACCGCCCTGTGTTATCCTTTGCTCCAACACGGCTATAGCCGGTTTTTACCTGATATACATATAAATCACGCGTCGAAACACCGGCGGTCAGGAAAATATAGTTCAGGTTTTTATCTTCCATGCTTGCCTGTAGTGCCGCCGCTGCATCCGAAGAAGAAATCGTCTCGCATGCTTCTGTCTTTTGAATATCTACCGGAGACTGAAGCTCAAGAAACAGCAGCGTGTTATCTGTGCCGAACTCGAAGGAAGCATCCGTATAATACCAGTTCAGACCGTCGGCAGCGCCGTTGCGCAATCCGGAAAGCTGTGTCTGCCGCGTTACGGCGACGCCGTTGAAAACAGGCAGTGCTTTGACTTTGATCGTATATTGCGGCACGCCCGGATTGATGGCCCGCTCGTCTATGGTGCATTGATCGATCTCCCATTCGCCGAGACCGAAGGCGTCGAGAAGCTCCTTGGCTCTGTTTCGCGCGCTTTCCAGCTGGACGTCGGTGGGGGGGGCGCTGTAGGAATGATCGATGCGGAAAATATTATCCTCTACAAGATCTGGGGTGACATACCCGGTGTACGGATAGACATACAATGAATTCAAATAAAAATCCTTCTGGTAGTTGGAGAAAGAAAGCGTGTACGGAATCGAATTACAGGTGGTGTCAATTTCGAGGGAAACACGGCCATCGGGGGTGTAATCTGTCATTGTGGTATAATATTCCCACGGATGAAAACTCCAGTCGGAGATCACGCGCTCTTCAGTTTCTGGTGCGGTATCATAGGCTGCCCGCGCATTTTCTATGAAGATTTCTATAGTCTCCCGAGCCTGTGAGATTATTTCCGGCTGATCACCATAGAGCGTTTCGAGCGTTCCCGGCTCCAAAAAGCTCTCCCAAAGCGCCAGCTTTTCTTCAATGATCGACTTTGTCATGGGACGAACGCCGCTCCCCTGGTGCTCATAATATGTAACATCGCCGAAAAGTGCGTCTGCAATGCGATGGGCGTCTGCGGCGGTGAACTCGTGCGGAGTTACTTCGACGGCGAGGAGATTCCAGGCAGTGGTATCCGAGCCAATGTCTGCCAGATTGACTAAAACGCCGTCGTTTGTTTCAAAGGTTCCATATTCTGTGGCGGATGCGTCGTGCTGTTCAGTTGTCATCTCCGCCGTATTCGCGGAAGAGACCTGAATGGTTGACGTGGTTTCTGCCGTTTCTTTGGCTGCGCAGCCGCTGAAAAGAGACAGGATCATGACTGCGGACAGAATAAAAGAGATGAATTTGTATTTGCGCATTAATATAACCTCCCTTTATTTTAAAAGGTCGTGGGATTTATCAAAAATGATGAAAAGCGTTTTCATCTAAAATGCCGTCATCCCGGAAGTAACAGAAATCTATGCCATAGCCATCAAAGATAAAAGTGCGAATAACTCGCTCAAGCTTTAAGTGAAAATTGCTGGGAGAAAGAAAATCACGTATTGTTTCCTGCCAACCTATTAGCTTTGTATCAAGTAAATTCCCCATCATTTTCCAACTGTTTGTTCCAATGACTCCGTCAACGGCAAGCCCCTTTTTTTGCTGGAAATTGGTAACGGCATTATATGTGGCGTTGCCAAATATGCCGTCGGTTCCGCCGTTGTCCATTATTGAAGAATAGGTGTCCGAATTGAAGCACATCAAGAATCGCTGCGCAGCTTTTACATAGCCGGGATAATTGCCCCCGTTGGCTGAACTGATTTGCGCAAACATAGAAAACCTCTCTGGCCAAGGGCTGCTGGCGGCAAATGCTGCGGTTGTCAGACACGCGATGATGAGAATTACAGAAAATACCTGTCGGAAAATTTTGGACTTAATTTTGCTCATGTTTTCTCCTTTCCAAAGCACAGTTAATCGCACTACATCTCGCAACCTTCAATACGAAACCACAGCCGAAGATGCCGTGACCGTTTCTACATAGACGCCCTCCGAGTTGTATACCCTTGCCGTTAAAACCGTTTGGTAGCTGTAGCCGGAAGAAACGGTATAGGATTTGGAAAGCGTTATATCGGTTTTCCCGCTGGCAGACCATGATTTCTGCACTTCCCAATCTCCGTTTATTTTCTGCTGGATAGTCATGGTCACCGTTGCGGTATAACCGTTTACCAGCCGGATGCGTCCAGAACAGGTCGCGTTCCCGTTCGCGTCGATCGACAGAGATGCCGAGGCGAGGATCGTGCCAACATAGAAGGGAACGATTTCAGCCGGCGCAGCAGTTTCCTCCACATACATTGCATTTGCCGGAACCGCCGAGGCCAATGCAGCACACGCCATGAGAAGACAGATTACTTTTTTCATTTTCTTTCCTCCTTTTTTCTGACGCCGTGACTTCTCATTAACGGCCTCTATTAATAAAGACGAAAGAGCGGGAAAAATGCAACAGACTTTTTCTGACATTTATTTGATATTTTCTGCAATTCTAAGAAGAATTTCTTTGCTGTTGTCTATATTGTCGCCATAAACTAGCAACGTGCAAAAAATATTATTTTCCTCATCCAGCCAGACGGCGAGGCTTCGATTCTCCTTGATAGATATCGTGGCAGACCAGCCGCGGATAACGACGTCCGTTTTTACATCGGCGTCTTCCGTGTCAATGGCCAATCCCAAACCGTTTGCCGCGAGCTCGGAGTATTCGATGCAGTCGCCTACGGTATCTTCGTATCTTATTACATACATGGAATCATCCCGTAATGTTTCCGTGAGTGTCCACGAACCGACTGGAAACCATGCGGGGTGTCCGCCGCCAAGATAGGGCTGATTCTCTGGAATTCCATATAGAGAGATATCCGTCCCCGTGTCAAATGTGCGGAGCATGTAGCCGAGCGCAGCGTCGCGAAAGGCGGATACGGTGCAGAAGGGGACGGAGAAGGCGATGGCTACGACGAGGAACACCACTGCGACGCGGGAGACGGCTTTTCCGGCGAAGCGCAGCACCTGGCCGCGGCGCGCTTTGGCGTCGGCACGGCGGATGGTCTTTATACAGCGCCCATCCGCTTCCGGCGGTACGTCGGCGGAAGCAGCGCCGTCCGTTTCGTGGAGCAGAGCCGCGCCTTCCTCGGCCATCAGATCGTCGAGCAGGAGCGCGAACGCGGCCTGCTCGTACTGCTGTTCCAGCGCTTTTCTGCGGGTGTTCTCTTTCATAGGACGGCCTCCCCAGTTTAATAGTTCAAAAAAATCAAAAGCGAATATTGCCGACAGAGCGAAATTCCGCCTCTACTTATATAGACGCAGAAAAAAGAAATTTGCAACATATTGTTTTTCGTATTATTATAAAAAGACATTCTGTATGCGGAAGGTGCGGCAATGATCCCCATTATCATTCTTTCCATCGAAAACGAGGACGACCGCGAGTTTATGTCCCGTTTGTATCTCGACTACCGGAAACGGATGTTTGCCGGGATCCTCGGGTATGTTTCCGACCGTTCCGCTGCCGAGGACGTGCTGCACGACGCGGTCGTGAAGCTGATCGGGAAAGTGGAGCTGCTGCGCACGCTGGACGAAAAGCGGCTCGCGTGCTATGTTACCGAGACCGCGAAAAACGCCGCAAAAGACTTTCTGCGAAGACAGACGCCCTCCGTCCCTCTGACGGAGAAAGAAATGGATGAGCTTCCGGATCTCGGCGAGTTGCCGGAGGAGCGGATCCTGCGGAATTTACGGGTGGACGAGCTCCGGAAGGTGTGGGGACGGCTTTCTGAGAGTGCGCAGGACATATTGAAGAGAAAATACATGCTGATGCTCTCTGACGAGGAGATCGCCGAGGGGTACGGTATCCGAAGCGATGCCGTCCGGATGCGGCTGACCCGCGCGCGGCGGGAGGTCTACGCGCTGCTGAACAAAGGGGAAAAATAAATAGATCGAGCCGGTGCAGTTTGACGCACCGGCTCTGGTTCGTTGTGGGACGCGCTCAGCCGATGCCGAGCTCTTTGCGGATGTGGTTTTCCATGCGGATCAGCGCTTCGACCTCTTCCTTCGCGGCGTTGTCCAGCCGATGCGGATCGGCGCTGCGGCAGTAGGTGGACATGGGAACGCCGACGAGCTGATGATAGTATTTGCAGCTCACCGGGTAGCAGGTGCGCTCGATCATGCCCGCGAGGGTCAGGAAATCGTTCGCGTGCTGCACCTTTTCGGGGTCGGTGTCCTTGTGCGTGACGCAGTACTTGTAAATGTCGGGGTGGAAGTTTGCCATGATGCCGCTGTAGCCGCCGGCGCCGTGGCAGTAGCTGTCGTACCACGACTGGCAGTTGGCGTTGAAGAGCTTCATGGGCGTGCCTTTGGCGGCTTCGAGCCGCCGGCGGATCAGCTCATAGTCGCAGCAGGTGTCCTTGATGAACACGAGACGGCCGCCGGGGGCGTAGTCGCGGATGAAGTCCAGCGTAAGGAGACGCTTCCACGGCATCGGGCATTCGTAAATGCCGAACGAGATCTCGGGGAACGCGGCAAGCACGTCGTCCACGTTCTTCCGGAAGGCTTCCTCGCCCTCGTTTTTGATGTCCATCCGGTTGGACACGAGCACATACGCGCCGATGCCGGGGATCTTCATCATGTCCTCGATCTGGCGGTACTGCTCGGTGCGGCTGCATTCGGTGTTGCCGGAGGCGACGATCTGCAGCCGGCCCGCGGCGGCTTCCGATACGCAGCGCGCGATGTCCAGCTTTTCCTGCGCCGAAAGATAATGCATCTCGCTCGACTGGCAGACGGCGAAGACGCCGTCGCAGCCCTTTTCCACATACCAGTTCGTCAGCGCCTCGAGCGCTTTGAAGTCCGGCGTATTGTCCTCTTTCCACGGGGTGATCATTACCGGCCATACGCCTTCATGGATCGCAAAAGTCATGTTTGGACCTCCTTTTTATATCAGGCCATCATACCGGTGAGCTTTGGCAGGAACAGCACCACGTCGGGGATGTAGGTGATCACGGCGAGCACGATCAGCATGACGATGATCGGCCACCAGATCTCCCGAATGATATCCTTGAGCGGCGTGCCGGATATGCCCGAGGTGATGAACAGGCACATGCCGAACGGCGGCGTGGACAGACCGACCATCATGTTGAAGCAGATGATGAGGCCGAAATGGATGATGTTGATGCCCATCGCCTCCGCGACCGGCCATAGGATCGGGATCATGACAAGCTGGATGACCGAGGTATCGACCAGGCAGCCAAGGATCAGGATGATGATGTTGACGGCAAACAGGAAGACGTACTTGTTGGCCGTGACGCTGAGCAGCCAGTTGCCGAGGATCGTGCCGATCTGCTCTTTGGCAAAGATGAAGGAAATGGCTGAGGCGGCGCCGATCATGATGGAAACGGAGCCGGTACCCTTCATTGTGTCTACGAGGACCTGCTTGAGCGTCCTCCAGGACATGAGCCGGTAGATCAGGAAGGAGACGAGAAGCGCGTACAGTCCGGCGATGGCGCCGGCCTCGGTCGGGGTCATGATGCCGGTATAGATGCCGACGAGCAGGATGACCGGGGTGAGCATCGCCCAGATGGACTTCGTCAGATACAGGAGATAGTCACGCAGCTTCGGGGGCGCGGTGCGGGGGTAGTTTCTCTTTTTGGCGATGAAGTACACATAAACGCACAGCGCGACGGCGAGCAGCACACCGGGCACCATGCCCGCCATGAACAGCGCGCCGACGGAGGCGCCGGTGAGCATCGCGTAAACGACCATGGGGATGGACGGCGGGAAGATCGGGCCGATGGTGGCACTGGCTGCCGTGATGGCGCAGGAGAAGCCGTCATCGTAGCCCTCTTTGCGCATGGCGTCGATCTCGAGCTTGCCGAGACCGGAGGCGTCGGCGATGGCGGAGCCGGTCATGCCGGAGAAAACGAGAGAGGCGAGGACGTTGACGTGCGCCAGACCGCCGCGGAAGCGGCCGACGAGACCCATGCAGGTGCCGAAAACGTACTCGGTGATCTTACCGGCGTTCATTACGTTCGCGGCAAAGATAAACAATGGTACCGCGACGATGGTGCCGTTGGTAAATATCGCTTCGATGGTTTTCTGCGCCACGAGATGCAGGCTGCCGCCCGCGCCGGTGATGAGCGCGCCGAAGCCTACGCCCTTGATAAGACCGTCGGTCAGGAAGTACAGCGTACATGCGGCGATCATGCCCGCGGGGATCGGCATACGCAGCACGAATATGAGCACGAATGTGACCAGAAACACGATAAGAGGCAGATGCTCCAGCATTTACTTGTCCTCCTTTCCGGCGTCGTCCGTCTTGTTAACATCGTTTTTGCCGTTCTCCGGAGCGGAGGTGCTTCCGCCGTGGCCGGAGCTGAAATCGATGCTTGTAAGATCTATGTTCTCCTGAGCGAGGGATTCTTCAATGGCGTGCTCCGCCTCGCTCTTGTCTTCGTTTTTCATTTTTTCGATATAGTATGCATTGCCGCAAAGTACCATGATATACTCATATATCTCCACGAGCGCATACAGCATGAGGATCGCGATCATGACGATGTACGGGAAATACACGATCGTTTTGGGCCATTTGAGAATGGTGGTCACCTGATGGCGCGCCGCCAGACCCAGAACGTAATGGAGCGAGGGCAGAATGTTGCAGAATGCCGTGAACGCAATGATGATGTCACCAAGCATGGCAACGACGGCTTTGCCCTTGATGCTGAGCTTATCGTACAGAAGCGTGAATGTAACGTGTGCCTTCATGCGCTGCGCATAGCAGGCGCCGAGCAGAACAAGCCACAAAAAGCAGCTCTGCTCCACTTCGCCCGCCCAGGCCTGCGGCTGGCGGAGAACATAGCGCATAAAGACCTGATAGCAGAAAATGATGAACAGCGCCGCGAGCGCAATGGACGGGATGTACTTCTCCACGCAGTCGCGGACAAAGCCGAACGCTTTTTTACCAGCCAATGCAGATCTCTCCTTTCGCGTGCGGAAATAAAAAACCCGGGGAGTCGGGTTGCCTCGGCTCCCCGGTCGGGGTCAAAGGGGTTACGCCATCGCCTGGATCTGCGCAAGGAGATCCTTATCCCAGGTGTCGGAGATGGGATCGGCGAGGTAGGTTTCGAGAACGTGGTCGGCGAACGCAGCGACGTCGGCCTCGTAGATCGTCAGACCCTGCTCACGCAGGAAGTCCTGAACTTCGCTCTCGGTCTTGATATTCTGCTCGTCGCAGGCGACGCGGGCGGCCTCAACGGCTTCCATGACCCAGCCCTTCTGGGTGTCGGTCAGCTTGTTCCAGGTGTTGAGGTTGATGGTCGGCCACACGGAGTCAACGAGGTGGTTGGTCAGGGAGATGGATTTCTGCACTTCGTAGAACTTGGCGGACTTGACGGTGGGCAGGGGATTGTCCTGGCCGTCAACGGTGCCGGTCTGGAGAGCGAGATACAGATCGTTGAAGCCAACGGCGGTCGGGTTCGCGCCCATGGCCTTGCCGAGGAACACCCACGCGTCGGAGTTCGGCATGCGGAGGTTGATGCCCTTGAGATCCTCGGGGGTCTTGATCTGCTTGTCCTGAGAGAGGGAGATCTGACGGGTGCCGAGATAGAACGCGCCGAGCGGGAGGATGCCCTGCTCTTCGGCGACTTTCTGGAACATATCCTTGCCGATGTCGCCGTTGAGGACCTTGGTCATGTGGTCATAGCTCTGGAAAACGTAGCCGGCGGTGAACATGGAGATCCAGGGGGAGCCGTCGGTCAGCCAGGAAGCGGAGGAGTAGATCATGTCGACGTCGCCGTTCTTGAGCGCGTCGTGCTCGGTGTCCTGACCGTACAGCGTGCCGGAATCGTAGCACTCGACGGTCATGTTGCCGCCGGAGATGGACTCGAGGGTCTCCTTGAAGACCTTCTGAGCAGCGCCGTGGGCGTCGGTGGGGACGGCAGCGATGGAGAAAATGAGGTTGTACATTCATTCTTAAATAATGTAATTCATTATTTATTCCTTCCTCGGGCTCGGCCGCGGGTTCCTCGGCGGGAGCGGCGGTGGGCTGCTCGGCGGGAGCGGCGGTCTGGCCGCAGGCGCAGAGCGCAAGCAGCATGACGAGTGCGAGGAGCATAGCGATGAGTTTCTTCATTTCTTTTCCTCCTTTTGATTTGTACAGACGGTTTGTGTATGGCAGCTGCGGGGGTTTCCGCCCGCAGATGTGCCCGTTGGGGTGTCAGGCGTACAGCCTTTCCTTGATGCGCTGCGTGATACCCATCAGGATGTCGGCACATTCCATGACCTTCCGGTCGGTCATGACCTGCATCGCGCCGGAGGAGCTGATGCCGGCGACAAGAGCGCCTCTCGCATTATAGACCGGCACGCCGACGCAGCGGACGTTCAGCTCGTGCTCGCAGTTGTCGATGGCGAAGCCGCGCTCGCGGGTGCTCTGCAGCTCCTGCAGGATCTTGTCCTTATCGGTGATCGTCTGCGGGGTGTGCGCGGGAATGATCTCGGGCAGACGGGAGAGCCATTCCTCCGGCGGGAGATTGGCGAGGATCGCCTTGCCGATGCCCGTGGTACACAGCGGGGCGTGCTCGCCGCAGATCTCGCGGTACGGCAGCTCCTTCATCCGCGCGATCGGATGGGCGACATACAGATACAGAACGTCCGTTTCGTACGGGATGCCGAAGTAGACGACCTGCCCGGTGCGCTCGGCGGCCTCAAGCAGGAGATCGTACACCGCGTGCGGATAGCCGAGATGCTGGTTGATGATGAACGCGTGCTCGAGCAGCTTGTAGCCGAGCGTGTATTTCCGGTTGGGCAGCTGCTGCAGATAACCCATCTGGCAGTATGTCGATATGATATTGTGCGCGTTGGACTTGCCAATCCCGAGCTTTTTGGAGATCTCGGTGACGCCGAGCTCCGGCTCGCTGACCGTGAAGCATTCCAGAACGCGGAGCGCTTTGGCAAGGGAACTGACGATCGGTTCGCTCATGATTTTCCTTCTGTCGGTTGAATTTTGCATTGTTCTCTGATAGAGAACAGGATTTCTGATTACGATACAATTATAGCGTCAGGCGAAAAAACATGCAATAAGTAAGTTGATTTTCTACAAAAATCACATGGGGAAATGCACGTTCCTGTGTACAATATCCAAAAAATCCGCAAGCATGTTCTGTATGGCGCAATGATCGCCGCCGGCGCTTTCTGCGCGCGGTTGCGCGGGATATTTTTATGAACTATAATGCAGAAAACGAAAGGGGTGTTTCCATGATATACGATACGTTGGACCACGCGGGGCAGTACCGCAAACTGAGCGGAAATCTCGCAAAGGCGCTCGATTATCTCACCGGCACGGAGCTGGAAACGGTGGAGGCCGGACGTGTGGAGATCGACGGCGAGCGGGTGTTCGCGCTCTTCCAGAGCTATGAAACAAAGCCGGAAAACGACCGGCCCGAGGCGCACCGGAAGTATATCGACATCCAGTACCTCATCGAGGGGGAGGAGCTCATCGGCGTTGCGCCGCTCGCCTCGATGGAGCGGGTGGCCGAGGCTGCGCCGGAGCGCGACATATGGTTCTATGAAGGGGAAACGGCGAAGCTGCCGCTCGGCGGCGGGCGGTTTGCGATCCTCTTTCCGCAGGACGCGCACGCGCCGTGCATCGCCGCGGGCGAGTGCCGGCCGGTGCGGAAGGTCGTGCTCAAAGTCGCCGTTGAACCGGCGGAATAAACCGGGAAAAAACGATACGAAAAACCGGAGCCGATGCGCATATC
>OGYC01001697.1_pt1 | contig 17573 bp, 14 predicted proteins | sample 1576461 | NCBI WGS metagenome assembly OGYC01 (sample SAMEA3541569, study PRJEB24748) | human gut metagenome | biome: human gut; feature: human-associated habitat; material: faeces | place: China | collected 2012 | reverse complement strand
AGGACTTTGCTGACCCAGTAGCGAATATCTTTCATCGGCTGCAATTCCTCCTTGGCGGCGGCAAGCTGTCCGGCAAGCTCTGCGTATCTGCTTATAAGGGCAGGCAGCGAGAAATTGCAAAAAATGGTCAAAAGGATTCCTTCGTTTTTTACACAGTACAGATGCCGAAACAGTACCTTTTCATGAAAAGCGCAGTTACTTAGGACGCAACTTTTGACGGAAGGTACACATGGGGAGTTTGCGGAAAATGACGGAGTGTGCCGTTGCGCCGGAATCAGAAAAGGAGGGAAAGTACGGATGACGAAAATCCAACTTTTCATGAGAAGTGTAGTTGCTTAGAATGCAACTTTTGGCGGAATGTACACATTGTGAAATTGTAGAAAATGAGCGATTTCGGATCGCGGGAAATCCATGCGCATCAAGGGCTTTCCGGCAACAGGGCAAAGCGAACCTTGCTCCGTACCGACGCGGAATGTTTGTTCCATACTCGTTCCGCTTTTGTTCCGCATTTTGCGCGCGGGATGCTGTGAAGCAGAACGCATGAAGTCCCGTGACCCTTGCGGACACAGGACTTCTTCGGGAGGTGTGCTGAGGTTCGAAAATAGTGCCTCTTGAATCCTATTCTTGAAAATCTCCCCCCTTCTTCTGCGCGAGAGCCGCCAGGCTCTGCCCGCGTCGGCGCGAAACGCGGGACTTCTTACGACAAAACTCTGCAAAAGTTAAGAAAAAATACAGAAATACGCTAAAATGTTGCAAAAAAATCCGAGCTGGCTATAATGAAATAAGCTTTATTGACCGCGCGGATGTGCGCGGCAGAAAAAACCGCGCACGTTTCAGGCGCGGACGATCAAGGGGATGATGGGCGCGAACCGTTGGAACAGGCAACGAACGCTCCCCGCGGCGGGGAAGGAGAGAAAAAAACAGGAATAGGAGGAACAGTCATGGACAAAAACAGGCAGAGCGGCTTTACGCTGGTCGAGCTTGTCGTGGTCATCGCGATCATGGGCATTTTGGCCGGCGTCGGCTCGGCGGCGTACTCGGGCTATGTGAAAAAGGCGAACGAGGCGGCGGACTTGCAGCTTCTCGGCGCGGTGAACACGGCGTTTGCATCCGCGTCCTACGATGCGGGGCAGTATGACGGCAGACCCTCCGGCGGCGCGGCGTCTCTGACCGAGGACGGCAGGGTGGCTCAGGTCATCTCCTCGGTCGACCGCAAAGGTGAATTCTTTCAGAAGTATTTTTCCGGCAATCAGGACAGCCGGTTTAAGCTGTATACGAACCTCGCGTACGACAGGGCGACGGGCACCTTCCACGGCGCGGTGCTCACCGCGGCGACCGGCAAGGGCGGGAATATGGTGCTGCGCTATACCATCAACGGGAAGGACTATGAATTTACAGCGACAAAGGAGCAGTTAGCGGCGTTTCGCGCCTCGACCTTCGGCGGCAAAAGCATGACCATGAACGACCTCACCGGCAATGTGGGCGGAATGATCAATACCTTGAGTACTGCCCTTAACAGCGGCAACTACCTTGCATTTCTTCTTCAGAACTCCGGTCTGGACCTCGAAAAGTTGGGGATCAATTCTGAAAATGGCAAGTACAGCGAGCTTGATAAGCAGAGGCTGGCAAACGCGGCGCTGCTGCTGACTGCACGGATGACAACGGACAAAAACGAAGAAACTGGCGGTTTTCTTGTTAAAGAGGACTTGGTTGAAGCGCTTGCCTCCGGTAATACAAATTCTCTTGTAGATCTTGGCGATATCCCCAGGGCAATGAGAAATGTGGGAGCAATCTACGGCATTATGACCGCCTTTGCCCATTCCGAGCAAGCGGAGGGCTGGACAACGACCCTGACGGACGCGGACGGCAAAGAGTGTATATACGATGCACAAGAGTATTATAACTATGTCAATCAACAGATCGCCGCTGCCGCTGGCGAAAAAAACATCGACAAGATCTTTGCCGCGCTTGGGCAGCTTGGGGCGTTTGCTCAGGACGAGGGCGGTAATCCGACAGACCAGTTTTTGGCTTATGTCGACGACCCGGAGAGTTCGGACTCACAGATCAACAAGGATCTGGACGGCTACATCAGCGCGATGCAGGCGCTCAGCCAGAATCAGGAGGGCTTAATCGCCGCCGGTATTCTGGAAAACGGCGCGGACGGCGGAAACATTTCCCCGATCCTTGACCTGCTGTTCGCCCCGCAGAAATGAAGCGCCCTCCCCCATCGGACAGGCACATGATAAAAACGACCCCCGTGAGCGATCAAATGAACCGCTCACGGGGGATTTTTTGCTCGGATGCGGGGAAGATCGCCGCGCGGAACGCTTAGCCCCCCTCTGTGTAGCCGTTTGGATTTTGCACCTGCCAGTTCCAGGAGTCTCTGGCGCAATCCTTATAGTCGTATTCCGCCGTCCAACCGAGGATGTTCTTTGCCTTTTCAACGGCGGCAAAGCTCAAGGGCACGTCGCCCGGCCGCGGGCCGACGATGCGGTAAGGCACCTTCCTGCCCGATGCCTCTTCAAACGCGGACACCAGCTGCAGCACGGTCGTTCCCTTGCCCGTCCCCAGATTGAAAACGTCATATTTGCTGTCCGTTTTTTCAAGATAGTTCAGCGCCGCAATGTGCCCCTTTGCCAGATCGACAACGTGGATGTAGTCGCGGACCCCCGTTCCGTCCGCGGTATCGTATTGATCGCCGTAAACGCTCAGATACGGGAACTGCCCGAGCAGGGTGCGGGTGATGTAGGGGGCAAGGTTGTTGGGGGCCTTCTGCCCGCAGTCCTCGCCGATGAGCCCGGAGGGATGCGCGCCGACGGGGTTGAAGTAACGCAGCGAGGCAAAGCGGAACTTGTCGCGCTGCCGCGCGAAATCATGCAGGAGCAGCTCGTTGAGGTACTTGCTGAATCCATACGGGCAGCAGACCTTGCCGACAATGTCGCTCTCGCGGTTCGGCATGGTCTCGGGCGTGCCGTACACCGTTGCCGAGGAGGAGAACACCAGCTTGTACACCTGATGCTTTTCCATTGCGTTGAGAAGGTGGAAGGTGGACGTCAGGTTGGTGTCGAGATATCTTCCGGGGTCTTCAACGGACTCCGCGACGGATTTTAAGCCCGCAAAGTGGATCACGGCGTCAATGCGGTTTTCCGCGAAGACCTTTTCAAGCGCGGCGCTGTCCAGCAGGTCTAACTTGTAGAAGGCGGGGCGCTTGTTCGTGATCTTCGCAATGCGGTCGATCACCTCGACCTTGGAGTTACACAGATTGTCTGCAATGACAACGTCATAGCCGGCGTTCAGAAGCTCTACCACCGTGTGACTTCCAATAAAACCCGTGCCGCCCGTCACCAATATCGTCATGACTTTAATTCCTCTCTCTTCCGTTTGTTTTCTGGCTGCTTGCCGCTCAGAGCAGTCCCTTTTGCTCCAGCTTTGTCATATACCAGGACTTTTTGAGGCTCTTTTCGTTGGCGTAGGTATAGACCACGGTATCCACAAGCGTGAGATCGCCGTTGTTGTCCCGGATGAGCGTTTCCATGGCGCGGATGACCTCGTCCATCTTCCCGTCGCACTCCTTTTCCAAGGCGTTCGCCCGGGAAAGATAGCCCTTTGCCATCTTCGCAAGCTGAGTCGTTGTCCGCTTTTCCACGGGCAGCGCCAGATACTCCGCCTTTGCGTCGGCATACATCGTATCGAGCGCCAGCGTGTACTCCTCGCGCAGGACGTAGACCTTGGCGATGAGCGCCGACAACTCCTTCTGATAGCTGCTTTCCGCGCTCTTTTCGCTCTTCTCGCCCGCGGCCGCCGCGTCCGGCGTCTCAGGTGCAGCGTCCGTTTTGCCGCCGCTTTCCGGGCGGCTTGCCGGGACAGCGCTCTCCGCATCGGGTTGGGAGGGTTCCCCTCCCCCGCTGCCCGTCAGGCGCTCCATAAGCTGCTCCTGCGTCATCGAGCCGTCGCGCAGCGCCTGACGCTCCTCCTCCGTGACCTCGCGCACCGTGACCTCGCTCGCCGAGCGCACCGCCTCTTCGATCATCTGCTGGTTTTCCTCCAGCTTTTCCTCCAGCTCGGCCGATGTATGCTGCGTCGCGGCATGGATCGCTTTTAAGTTATCGCGCTGCCACCAGAAAAGCCCCGCCAGCGATACCGCCAGCAGTACAAGAATGGTGCAGAGAATGGTTTTACGCCGTTTCAAGCCGTTTCCTCCACTTTTTTGAGGTCCATTTTCCTCATCCACCAGTTCCAACGCCTGTTATGAGACTTCTGCCGTTGCTCGACCGTTGATCTCCTCCGGGGAAGTATATGTCGGGACCATCTCCCGTAGCATGGTGATCAGCTCCTGAGGCGGTATGTCGCGGGTGACGGCTTCATCCAGCCGCAGCAGGTCATCCATGATGACGTCCTTTGAAATGTCCTGCTGCTGCTCGATGAAGATCTTCTCATTGCTTGTTTTGGAGAGCGTTTCACTGCGCATCAGCAGCTCCTCATAGAGCTTTTCGCCGGGGCGCAGGCCGATCTCCTGAATGGTGATATCCTTATCCAGCTCCAGCCCGGACAGGCGGATGAGGTTTTCCGCCAGCTCCAGGATCTTCACCGGCTCGCCCATATCCAGAACGAAGATCTCGCTCCGCTTTGCCATGGCGCCCGCCTCGAGCACCAGCTGGGCAGCCTCGGGAATGGTCATAAAATAGCGGATGATGCGCCTATCCGTAATGGTGACGGGGCCGCCCTCCTGGATCTGCTTTTTGAACAGGGGCACGACAGAGCCATTGGAACCAAGCACATTGCCAAACCGCACTGCGCAGAATTCTGTGGGGCTGTCCGTCCTGCTTTGCAGGATCATCTCGCAGAAGCGCTTGGTCGCGCCCATGAAGTTGGTGGGATTCACCGCCTTATCCGTGGAGATCATGACAAACTTTTTGACGCCGAACTTCTCCGCCGCCCGCACCACATGATATGTGCCAAAAATGTTATTCTTGATGGCCTCCTCTGGGCATTCCTCCATCAGCGGGACATGCTTGTGGGCCGCCGCATGGAGCACGATGTCAGGGCGATACATCTGAAACAGGCTGTAAACTTTTTCCTTATCTCGCACGGAGGCGATCTCCACCCGCAGGTTCAGCCGATCGCCCCATACACGCCGCAGCTCCTGCTGGATATCATAAGCGTTGTTCTCGTAAATATCCAGAATGATGAGCTGCTTGGGCTGATATTTGGCGATCTGACGGCAAAGCTCGCTGCCGATGGAGCCGCCGCCTCCGGTCACAAGAACGGTCTGACCCTGCAAGAAATCCGTCAGGATCGCCGTGTCCAGCTTGATCGGCTCTCTGCCAAGCAGATCTTCCACCTGCACATCCTTCACCGCCGCCATGCTCACCTCGCCGTTTACCAGCTGGTAAATTCCCGGCAGGCTCCGTACACGGCAGCTCGTTTTCTGGCAGATGTTCAGGATCTCTTTCTTATCCTTGGCAGACGCTGCGGGAATGGCAAGGACGATCTGCGTGATCCGCTCCTTTTTGACCATCTCGGGGATCTTCTCCCGCCCGCCGACGATGGGCACGTTCCCGATGTACTTGCCCTGCTTGCTCTTGTCGTCGTCGATGATGCAGCAGACATGGCTTTTTAGCTGCGGCGTGACGGAGATCTCCCGCAGGAGCATCCGCCCCGCCTCGCCCGCGCCGATGAGCATGACGCGCTCGCCCTCCTGCCTTGCCTGACGGGCGGAGCTTGCGAACATCCGCAGAAAGCGGAAGGTGCAGCGCCCGCCCACCAGCAGGAACAGCTGGAACAAAAGCTCCATGAAGAGCACGCTCCTCGGCTGGTGATAGCCGAAAAGCGCCGCCGGCACATGGAACGCGCAATAGGCGAGGACGACGGATATCACCATCTCGGCGACATCATGGGCGCTGACGTAGCGCCAGAGATAGCGGTACATCCGGCGCGGCCAGAAGACCGCCGCCGTGACCAGGAACTGAACGGGCAGAGCACGAAACCACGGCTCAAGATATCCGGAAGGCACCTGCTCAAAGTCGAAGTCGAAGCGCACCAGCAGCGCAAGACCGCCCGCCACAATGATGAAAATGGCGTCCATCAGGAGGAAGAGCACCGTCTGGACGGGGACGCTTTTTTGAATCGTTTTCATACTATGCCCCCATGGATCTGCGGTAAAAGGCAGTCCCTCCACTGCCTTTTCCCGTACTCTTTTGAATTCTCCGCTCAGCGGAGGGCGACGCTGTCAGACGCCTCGCAGATGTTCTTCCACGCCCAATGGGTCTGGGGGACATCCGGGTACTGGCGGGCATTCTCGTAAGACTGACCTGCCATGCAGCGGCCCAGCAGACGGTTCAGCAGAACGGCTGCCTGCGCGCGGGTGATGTGCTGATTGGGGGCAAACTGCCCGTTGCCGACGCCGTTGACCCAGCCGAAGGACGCCGCCGTGGAAATGGCGTCAAACGCCCAGTGGCTGGCGGGCACGTCGGTAAAGGTCTCTCCGCTCGCGGAGACCTGAGTGAAGCGTGCGCAGATGGTGACAAACTCGGCGCGGGTGATGGGCTGATTCGGGGCAAACTTGCCGTTGCCGACGCCCTCCACGATGCCAAGAGAGGCAAGGGCATTCACCGCCTCGGCGCACCAGAGCGTGTCGGGGACGTCCGTAAAGGTGGATTTGGAGGAAACCTTCTGCTCCTTCAGCAGGCGGTAGAAGATCTGCGCCACCTGTCCGCGGGTAACGGAACTTGCGGGATAGAACCTGCCGTCCGCCATGCCCTGCATATAGGCAATGTCCTGATCGGTGTTCAGCTGCTTGGCGATGCCGGTCACATTGGGGTCGGCGACCATCACGGCGCGAACGGACACGCTGCTTTCGGGCATGGTGAAGGTGTAGACGCCGTCAGACTGCTTGCTCACGGGAATGTCGTTGCCGCTCACATCCTTGACCGCCAGATCGGAGAGGACATAGCCGTTCGACGCGGCGCTGTCCCGGATGACGGCGGTCCCACCCTTGGGCAGGGTATTCTTGTCCGCGCGCAGCGTGTTGTTCGGCACAGGCTCCACAACGATCTTGTGACCGTCGGGCGTGGGCACGACGGGCGGATTCACGCCGCTGTCCGAGCCGGTGGTGTAGGCCTTGAGCGTCACGGTCACGGTATAGAGACGGCCGTTGTCCCGATAGGTCACGCGGTTGACGCGGTCGACCGTGAGGTTTGCGAAGGTGGAGGAAAGGCTCTTGAGCGTATCCTTGAAGGCGCTGTCCACGCTGTCATAATACTTCTCCACGTAGAGGTTCCACGCGCTCTCGCCCTGCCGGAACGCCTCGGCGCCCGTGTCCACGATGGTTCTGAGGCCGGTTCCGGCGAAAATGCTCTCCAATTCGCCGTATTTGCTGTCGACGACGGAGGCAAGCTCCGATGCAAGGGGCGTGTCCATCGTGCCGTAGCGGCTGGAGGAGGCGCTGAGCGTCCGCTCCACGCCGTCGGCATCGGGACCGGAGATGGTCACGTCGACATAATAGGTCGTGGCTGCCAGCGCGGTCTGCGACAGCAGCGTGCACAGCACCAGCATCAGTGCCAGCGTTCTCGCAATGTTCCGTTTCATGTTCATCTTCATCCTCCATTGTATAATAAGTTGTAAGAATCACGTTTCTACTTTTTCAGACAATGCCCTCAAGATGCAGCGTCTCGCTGTGCAGCCTGCCCGGCAGGGCGCTGTGATGGGTGGCGAATACCGCCGCCGGATACGCGCCCGTCAGCTCTGTCAGCAGCCGTGCCTCCGTATCCTCGTCCAGCGCCGAGGTGATCTCATCCAGCAGCAAAAAGCGCGGGGCGGAAAGCATCGCGCGGGCGATGGCAAGGCGCTGGCGCTGTCCCGCGGAAAGACCGCCCCCCTCTTCGCTCAGGACGGTTTCAAGGCGGTCGGGCAGGTCGCGGACAAAGCCGCATTGCGCCCGATCCAACACCTCCCAAAGGGCGGCGTCATCCGCGTCGGGCTTTGCCAGCAGCAGATTTTCGCGAATACTGCCGGAAAAGAGCCAGGGCGTCTGTGGGACATAGCCGAACAGTCCCCGCACGGCAGCGGAGCAAGGGAGCTCCCCCCGCTCGGTTTCAAGGTATACCCGGCCCTGCTGCGGGTGGTACAGCCCCAGAATAAGGCGGAAAAGCGTGCTTTTTCCGCTCCCGGATATTCCCGTGAGGCAGGTCCAGCGATCGAGCGGCAGCCGCGCGGAAAAATTCCGCAGAACAGGCTGTTCCTCGCCCTCATAGGAAAAGGTGACATTTTCAAACACGATGGCGCGAAGGACGTCGTCCTGCGCCGCCGCTTCGCCCGGCGCCTCCCCAGGCAGGGAATACAGCTCATCCAGCCGCGCCTCCGCCGCGCGGACGGCTGCCAGCCGGGACTGAACGCCCGACAAGCCCGTGAGCGGGCTTTGGAACATCGCGAGGAGCTGCAACAGCGCCGCAAGGTCGCCGAAGGAGAGCCTTCCTTCCCGAATGGCGATGCCGCCCCAGACAAGAAGAACGGCGTATCCAAGCTGCAATACGGCGGAAAACCCGGTTCCGACCCCCGTTGAGAAGACGCGCAGGCGCTTGCGCTCGCGCAGCCACTCCTTCTGCCGTCCTTCAAAGCGGCGGACAGCCTCCTCCCCCGCCGTCATGCTGCGCAGAAGCTCCGTATGCTCCAGGATCTCCTGCGTGCAGCCCGTCAGACCTTCCTCCGCCTGACGCACGCGCAGATGCCGCCGCGTCAGATACTTTCGCAGCAGCCGCCCGCCGGCGATCGCCAGCGCGCCCGCGCCTACGACCGCAAGGGCAAGGGGGATATTGACGAAAAACAGCGCGGATGCGGCGCAAAGCAGTCGGATGAGCTGCCCCGCCACCTGGGGGCGGCCGACGACCCGCCATTCGCAGACGGTGTAAGCGTCCTGCGTCAGGCGGCTGAAGACCTGCCCGCTGTGGTAGCGGCTGTATGCCTCCGCATCCTTGCTCAAAAGCGTATCAAGCGTGTCGCGCCGCAGCGATACCGCCGCGCGGTCGACCGTCCTGCCGGAAAGCAGGTCAAGCCCGCCGTCGAGCAGCGGGAGAGCCAGCGCCAGAAAGAGCAGCGCGCCCCCCCATGTCCTGCCGCCCTCGTCCAGCACCCGGCGGCTCACCAGGGCAAGCGCCGCGATGCCGAACGCCTGCGCGGCGATGCCTGCATACAGCAGCGTGAGCGGCGCTTTGTACGCGCCCGCCGCCTTTTTCTTCGACTGACTCATCTCATCTTCTCCCGCGTATCAGTCCCCTCCGTGCCCGCTGAAGGAATCGCAGCAGCCTCAGCAAGGGGCGACGGGCGGGAAAGGTATGGACCCAGAAGCGTTCATAAAGCCGATAGGGTCGGGACAGGGCGGTTTCCCGCCAGCGTCCCTTGCGGCGAAAGGCGGTGACGTACGCAATGATCTGCGCCTCATCGACCTGCTCCCCTTCCCACTGAGCGTCGCCGCAGCAAATGCAGGTCTCTGGCGCACACAGGCGGATGACCCGGTGCAGGATATAGCTGCCGTCCGCCCTCTGATAGAGGACGATATCGCCCCTTTGCACGCGGCGGTCGAGCCGCGCAAGGCGCACCATGTCCCGCCCGCCGGCAAGAAGCGGCCACATACTGTTTCCTGTTACCGGAAGGAGCGCTTCTCCGTGCGCAAGCTGCTCATCGAGCAGTTCGCGCAGCTGCGCCATGGGGATCTGCCGGACCTGCATCTTACAGACCGTCCACCGCGCCGACGGGTCTCAGCTTGTCAAGAAAGGCGGCTGCGTCCGCCTCCGCCTGCTCCCGTTCGACCGAATACACGGCGCATAAGGCGTCTCCAAGGCTTTGGAGCGTCTGTTCCTGTTCCAAAAGGTCCCATAAAAATGCGCCGGTCTCGTTTACGGAGATCATTCCCGGAAACGCTTCGGCAGCCTCCCCCAGGGGGACGATGACCGACATATCTGCGACCCGGCGCAGGATGAAATTCTCATTTCTTCGCATATTCCCTCTCCTGTTCTGCGCGCGCTGCGGTGAAGATCGCGTCGCTGCGGCAAAGGAGCGTTTTGAGCGCATCCCCCGCCATCCGCTTTCTTGCGGCATCTGTGGCAGGGCCGAGATCGGGTGCGCGGCGCTGCGTGTCGTGACAGTCGGTGGCAAGGAAAAAGGCTTGCCCCCTCCCAATCAGCCGAAGGAGCTTCCACCGCTCCATGGGATGCAGCAGGCATCCGGCGCTGAGCTGGATGGGGACGTTCAGGCGATACAATTCCTGTATGTGCTCTTTCTTCTGCCGCCCCAGATACCGCTCCAGATGCGCCAGCACCAGCGTAACGCCGCTCTGTGCCGCCAGAGAGTAAAGCTGGTCGATCATACTATTGTTCCAGAGGGTGAAGGGCAGTTCCAGCAGCAAATAACGGCTCGAACCGAGACACAGTGCCTCAAGATCGTCCCAATGGTTCATATTTGGCATCCATGCCACCTCTGCACCCAACACAAGGTCAGGAAAAGGTTCGGCGGTTTTCTCCATCGCTGCGGAAAGATGCTCCCAAGCGGCTTGACGACGCGCGAGAAACTGCTCTATGCTCTCCCTGTCCCGATGAAAATGGGGGGTGAGCGCTACACCCGTAACGCCCTGCGCTGCCTCCATGCGGAGCATTGCAAGACTGGCTGCCGTGTCCGGCGCGCCGTCGTCCATGCGGGGCAGAATATGGGTGTGAAGATCGGTCATGGGATGCTCCGTTCCCCGCTGTCCGGCTTCTCCTGTCCGTATCCGTATCCGTAACCGTAGCCGTGCCCATAGCCGTAGCCATAGCGGTGGCGTCGATAGCCGTATTTCCGATATCCGTAGTATCCGCTCTCCCGCGGCACTTCATTAAGAACAAAGCCGAGGATCTTGGCATGGGAGCGCTCTAACTGCTCCACCGCGCGCAGGACGCTCCCGCGCTCGGAAAGACCCGCGCGTACCACGAACAGCACGCCGCTGCTCTCAGGCACCAGAACGCAGGCATCCGTCACCAGATTGACGGGAGACGTATCGAGAATGATGTAATCATAGTTCTCCTGCAAGCTGTCAAGCAGCGCTTTCATGCGGGAGGAACCGAGCAGTTCCGACGGGTTGGGCGGCACGTCGCCGGCAAAAATGACGTCAAGATCCTCAATGCCGGAATCATGGATGGCCTTTCCAAGCAGCTCCGGCTGGATAAGCAGGTTGCTCAGGCCTACCTTTTCCTTCGCGGACAGCAGACGCGCCAGCTTGGGACGGCGCAGGTCACAGTCGATCAGAAGGACGCGCTGCTTCATCTCCGCATAGGAGATGGCAAGGTTGAGTGCGGTGATGCTCTTTCCTTCGGATTGCATGGCGGAGGTCACGATCAGGACCTTGCACGCCGTCTCGTCGGCAAGGGAGAAGGTCACATTGGTCCGCAGGGTCTTGTAGGACTCACGGATGAAAAAATCGCTCTTTTCCGAGAGGATGTTTTTCCGCTCCACTTCCATGATCGCGGCAGTATCCGGCGCGTCGTGCCGCCGGGATCTCCGCAGAAGAGAAAAATGCTTCTTTTTCATGTCGCCTTACCTCTCTCCGCCGTGCTCATCGGCTTTTTGTGCGCTGAGACCCGCCTTTTTCCGCTCATTCTCCGCAAAGGAGGGGATCTGCCCCAGCATGGGCAGGTCGAAAAGCTGCGTCAGGTCTTCCTCGTTCTTGATGCGAACGTCCATCAGATACAACAGCGTCACATAGATGACCGCGAGAAGCAGACCCACCGCGCAGCCCAAAAGGGTATTTTTCCGATAGCTTGGGGTGTAGCGGCTCGTGGGTACCTTGGCATGGTCGATGATCTTGGTGGAGCTGCCTTCGACAAATTCCTCGATCTCGCCGGGGGCGACGGTCGCCACCGCGTTGGCGATCTTTGCCGCCATCTCCGGATCGGGGTGGGAGATGTATACCGAGAACAGCTCGGTCTCATCCACCTGCGCCGTCGTCATCATGCCGCGGATCTCCGCTGCCGAGTAATCAAGCTTCGCGTTCTTTACCACCTTTTCCAGCACGGTATCGCTGCGGATGATGTTGACATAGGTGTTGACGAGCTGCTGGGAGGTCGCCAGGTTCGCCGCGCTGATATAATCCACCTGCTGATTCGCCTTTATATTGTTGACGTAAATGGTGACGTTGGCGCGATACAGCGGCGTAATGAAATTGGCGGTGTAGATCAGGGAGATCACCGCGGCGGCAAGTGCGCACAGCAGGATCAGCCGCCACCGCCTGAGGTAAAGCAGCAGCAGCTTCCAGAGGTCGATCTCCAGAATGTCGCTGGATCGGTTGATGTTGGATTCGTTCATGGTTGTATTTCCCTTTCTGTCTGCGTTTGGACAGATCTTGAGCGGGGCTTTCCGCCCCTTTTGGCGAGAGACCGCCTGAATAGTCTAAAGGCGGCACAAAAAGCCGCATATCAATCGGTACTCTTTGTGCCGCTTCCGTCCACTGGCAGCGGGCAGCACGGCGTTTGCGTACTGCCTCCTGTCAATCGATGGCTTTGGCTTGATCCGGGAACAGTTTCTCCCGGACAAAATAGGCGGCGCTGTCGTCATTCCGGCAAATCAGTCGGAACACGTTCGTCTCCCGCAGGAGACGGTCTGCCGCGGCAAGCAGCCGGTCCATATCCTCCCGATGCAGACGGAAGGGGGTCTGACTCAGCAGCAGAGGTAAAGCCTCCGCCGGAGTGAGCGGCTGTAAAGCGTTTTCCTCCCCCTGAAAGAGGAAGCAGATCGCGCGCAGGGGCGCGCTGCGGTTCTGGTTGAGCGCCTCCTTGCCGGACCACGGCGTGCCGAAGACCTGCCACACACCGCTTTTGCGGCGCAGGGCGGGCTTGTCGTCATTCAGAATGGACGCGCCGAACAGGCGCACCCATTTTTCCGTGTGGGTGGATTTCCCCGTGCCCGGCGGCGCGGAAAAGCACACGGCCTGTCCGCCATATTCCACCGCCGAGGCGTGGAGCATCATCCCCTCGTGGGACAGAAGCCCCACGGCAAAGCAGTCGCCTGTGGCGATGTACTCCGCAAGGTCCTCCGTTTCCAGCTCGGGGCAGAGCGACAGCGCCTCCGCGCCGCCCACGCGGATGGTGATATCCGCCGCGCCGCCGCGGGCGGAGGTCCGATAGACCTCCGCCTGGGCAGCCGTGCGTCCCTTGGGGGACATTTCAACGATCAGATCAGCGATTCGGTAACGCATCACTTTTTGTTGATCTTTCCATTATCGCCCCAGTAGGTGCGATTGCTCGTGACGCTGGCAGCGGTCCCGAAGGGCTTGTAGCCCCATTGCTTCAAGGCAACCTCGTCCTCTTGCGACACCGGAGCCGCCAGCGCCTCCATCGGCGCAAGCAGGATCAGCTCAGCGGACGGAGCGATATAAGGTTTTTTTACGTTATTCATCATGCTTAGTTTACTCCGCTTGTTTGGTGATGCCCAGCTCTTTCAGGAATTTGTCGAGGATCGCCTGCTGCGTCTCATCGAGTTCACCGGGGTTCGTCCAAGCATCCTCAAAGCTCCACAGTTTCGGTTCGCTATCCTGCGTTCCGTTATTTTTGAACATTGCCTGCGCGGTGGCGGAGATCTTCTCGGTATAGGCAGTTTTATCGGTCGAATTCCTATCGAAGGAACGTTTCAGGTACACCTCGAAGAGATAGGCGTCACCACTGCGAACGACCGGGCTTTCTCCGGGAGTTGATTCAGGAGGAATGTCCTTATTGGCTACTTCATAGCTGACGTCGTCCTTGTTGAGCGGCGTGCCATTGATATCCTTCAGCGTAAAGCCCAGAGACGTCAGGTAATCCTTTGCGGCTTTGTCGCCTTGGAACTTGCCGATGAAGAACAGCGCGCACTTCGGCGTGTCGCCGGTGGTCAGCTCAAAGCGGTAGCCGGTGACGGAGATGTTGAAGCGGTGGAAGGACAGATTTGCAGTTGTATTATCTGCTTCCGTCCCCGAAATGGCAACATAGCAATCGTAGGTATCACCCGGCGTCTGGTAGGTCGGGGCGCAGCCCTTCACCGTGCCGACGATCTTGCCCGTCGGGGCGGTAGTATAGTCCGCCTTCGCAGAGCTGTCCATGCCGTAGAGCTTGTAAGCGCCCGATACCGAGATATCGCCTGTCACCGTGCGGCCGTTCAGGTCGAGATAGATATCCTTGGTGATGTTGTTGATATCCTCGGTGGTGTTGTGCAGCAGCTTGATGTAGGTGGTGCCGCTGCTGTTTTGCGAGAATTTATTCACGGCGGCTTGCAGGGTGGGATATTCCGTCGGCGTGCCGTTGCTGTCGATGATCGCCGCGGCTTGCAGGTTCTTTACCCATGTGCCGCCGCCGCAATCCTGGCATTTGCAGTAGGTAAAGGTAGCGCCGGCGCTGGCTTTTGCGGTTTCGGTGTAGCTGTCGTTAGCGTTTTTCAGTTGGGCGGGGGTGGCGCTAATCTCCTTATAACCCGGTGCTTCGGTTTCGTACTTTCCGCTCGAAGATTTATACTCCTTACGGGATTGCATGTATTGATGCGTCTTTACATCACCGGTTGGGGCATTTGTCAGCACAACCTTTCCGCTGCCCAACGAGCTTGTAATATCGGCGCCGCCGGCGGTGGTATAAAGCTTTCCTTCAACATTAAGCGTGCCGTTAATATCGAACTTTACATCCTTCATGTCTGCGGTTGTAAAATGGGATTTCCAGCTATCACTGCTGCGGCTTGGGGTATAGTACTCCGGTCTGAAGTCCGTTGATCCGGGGTAAGTAAATCCTGAGTACATATATCTGGGTTTCTGTTGACCATTTACAGGGATCGTCTCTTTGTCCCACTCCTTGAAAACCCAGTCACTACGGTCATACACAAATAGAGATTTTCCGCTTGCGATCTTGATCGTTGCCCCTTCATCGACTATCACCTGTGATCCGGGAATCAGGCAGAGGCTCTGATCGAGCGTCGTTGTTCCTCTCTTCACGTTGATCGTTGTATTCTGCATGATCGGCAGGTTGAAATTTTGGGATCTCACGGTATCGCCTGCGTCTATTGTTATGCTACTAAGATTTGCATCGCCGATAACTTCATATGTTACCCGCTCCGTTGCACTGTCATATTTTTTCACAAAAGAGCTCTCCGGCTGCAAATTGAAAAGCCCGCCGGAATCCTTTGTTATAAAATTCAGACTAACATCCGCCTTAGTATAACTTGTACTATGAAGCCGGCAAACCGCAGTTTCCTTTGCGCCGTATTCTATCTCAAGTGTTGCTTCAATGTTTTGAACATAGTATTGTGTAAATGGGAATACCAATTTGTTATTATTCAGTGTGCTTGTTGCAGAACCTCCTCTGTAATCGCAGATTTGGAATTCTTCATAAACATTCGCTCCCGATTCTGCCTTGATATGACCGGTTCCTGTGATAAAGCCCCAGCAATACAAATTGCTTCCATCCTTTAATACAATACTGCTGCTGGGTTTCATATGGATCGTTCCGCATGGACCCGATATCACCCCGGTATAGCCGGCGTTAGCAGAACTGACCTGTGCCGGAAGACTGATATTTCCATAGACTGTTATTTGCGATCCTTCATCCATGGTCAAAGTAGTATATACGCTTTGGGTATGGCCTGCCTGCACATTTCCGGTTGTTCCCGGCATGGTTGTATAATCTGTTCTATTATTGTCAAATGGGATCAGCAGGGTGACGCCGGATGGGATCGTATAGTTCCCCGTAATTTTGCCGCTGCTGACCAACGTGATGGTGGCGGGCGGGTTCTTCTGCGCCTCCGCAACCGCCTCGTTGAGGTTGTCAAAATTCTGACGATTGATTGCGAAAAGCGCCGACCCGCTGGTCATAAATCGCGCTGTGATGGTGCAGTTCTTCTCTATATTCAGTTCGGTGTTTGGAACTCTGCTGATGGACTTTTTGTTAGTCACATCGTACCAGTCCATGAACTGATATCCCGACGCCGGGGTCGCGGTAACCTCATAGGCGGTCGTGGAGCGTTGGGTGTTGGACCACGGCTCATTAATAGCCCTTTTGTTCACAGTGTAGCGGCCATTCTCAGCGGGCTGGAAGGTCACGGTGGCCTCTGTGTCGTATATCAGCTTCACGTTGGTCATCGTGATCTTGGCAAATTTTCCTTTTCCTCTGCCAGACGCGATGGAAATAGTGACGGATTTATGTGCCCCCACAGTCACCTCCTTCTTCTGTCCGTTCCCGGAGAGCTTTTCTCTGCCTATTTTGACCGTGCCCCCGTTCGCCTCAACGACGTAGTCAAAAAACAGCTTCGCCTCGTTGTCCTTAGTATTTGTGATAGTTAGGTCTGTTGTGGATTCCACATCAACGTCAAACAAAACTGTTTTTACTGTTTCACCATTAGCCGAGCCTGTAATTCTCTTGTCGGAGGCCTCCCATGCAAACTGTCTTTTGCCAGAACAGCTTAAGCCAATGTCTTCATCGGTTAATCCGCCCACAGGTCCGCTTTCTGCCGCCAACGCCGGCAGCGTCATCGCCGGGAGCATCGTCAGTATTGTGACGACCGTCAGGAGCAGCGACACCAAGCGCCTGCCGATTCGTTTTTTCATTCCGTCGTCCTCCTGTTTTTCTTTCTTTCATAATTCACCGTTTCTTGCCTTACTTCTTGGAATTCAGCACTGCCTGCAGCAGGGTAAGCGTATCCTTGTTATTGAATGCATCGTTTTCGCTAATGTCGAATCGGACATTGTAATCACTGATGATCTGCATTGCACCAAGATAACCATCCATATCTGCCTTGATGCCCTTTTCGTTGGCATTCACATAATTCTTATAGCTGTCGCCTTCCGAGCGCAGCGATTGAAACAGATTGAGAACATCCGTAACACCCTCGGGGGGAGTTTTCATTTTTTCCATAAAAGTAGGACTGGCTTTGCCGGAGTTTGCGTAACCGGTCATGGTACCGTACAGCAGCGCAGCATAGGGAAGCTTTCCGTATTTTGCCATAGCTGCTTCATCTGGAGTCTTGTCACCCCATTCATCTTGGTTAGTGAGTGTTTCAAGCACGTCTTCAGCGGTCATGCCTTTCGCTTTCTTGGCGACATAAAGAACGGTGGCATTGGCGATTTCCGTGTTGTTGAGTTTATTGAGGTCTGTTTTCCCCAACGTTGTCTTCAGAAAGTCCTGAAACTCCGTGAATTCTTCTTCGCTCATTTGTCCCTTCAAGCCATCAAGCGATGTTCCGCTCGAGTTTTGAGCAATCCATTTGGCAAACATCTGGGAAAGGTTGTTGCAGGTATTTGCCAATTCCTCCTCGTGGTCGCTCAGATTGGACTGCGTGAATTTATCGAGATTTGCCTGCTGTTTCCCATCCAACTCGACCACCGTGATAGGCAGGGGGATCTTGTTGTATTTGGTTTTGCCCGCGTACTTATCCGTGCGGTATTTCACGGTGTGTTCCCAGTCAGAGCCGAAGGCGTCGGACAGCCACTTTTTAACGACCTCAACATTGCCGCCGTCAGAAGTAACGGAAGCGCCGCCCTTGCCGACGGTCACGGTGCCCGTCACGCCGGGGTTCTCATACTTGCCGATCTCACCGGCGTAGAT
>OGYC01001693.1_pt1 | contig 17596 bp, 25 predicted proteins | sample 1576461 | NCBI WGS metagenome assembly OGYC01 (sample SAMEA3541569, study PRJEB24748) | human gut metagenome | biome: human gut; feature: human-associated habitat; material: faeces | place: China | collected 2012 | reverse complement strand
GGCAGAGATAAGCATGTAGAAAGCATATGGCTTCCTTGTTTGGACGAGGGTTCGATTCCCTCCAGGTCCACCCAGGAAATATGAGAAAGGCTGTTTCAAACTGAAAAATGAAACAGCCTTACTTATATCTGTAAGTTATATAATAAAAAATCTCCTGTCCTGCTTCATCCCAAACGATGCAGCTAAGACAGGAGATTTTCTCATTTTAAGCCTTTATCTTATAATTTCGGAACAATCACGAAATGAGTTTCCGGATATTCCTTTGCCAACAAGTCACGGATATAAGCTTCTGTATCCCGACGGATAATATCATCGTCTTCTTCCGGGAAAAGATTATAAGCCACGGTATGCAGGCGAATACCCCGACGAGTAATCGCTTCCAGACTTAACAAAGTATGATTAATGCTTCCCAGTTTCCCCGAAGTCACAAAAATCAACGGATAGTTTTTCTGTGCCACATAATCGATTGTCAGCAAGTCGCGGGTAAGCGGGACCATCAGTCCGCCTGCTCCTTCCAGCAAGACCGCGTCATAGGTTTCGCTCAACTGGCGGGTGGCCTTTTCTATCTTGTCGAAATCAATCGGACGATGATCTATTTCGGCAGCCAAGTGAGGCGAGCAGGGATAAGTAAATATTTCAGGCATGGTCAGTCCACTTTCATCTTCCGGCAGCAGACCGGTTCCCATAATCTTGCGATGCAGTTCGATATCCTCCGACATACCGACATTCCCCGTCTGAATAAATTTCTGCGTAATCGTACGCACGCCTTGTTCGTTCCATGTCTTTGCCAGATAACCGGTAGCATAACTCTTTCCGACATTGGTATCAATGCCGCTCACAAAAAAAACATTGTCTTTCATATTATTACATTTTACTTTTTACAAATCATATAAATAGGATGATAAGTCAGCGGAACAGTTCCGTCGGGTGCTGCATACAGTTCCTTATAACGGCGGCAGAAATCGTTCAGTTCTCCCCTTGTCCAGCTCTGCTGACGTATGCCCGTCACTCCCGTTTCCTTCAGATGCTTCAGTACCTCCAGCGGTGAAGTAAAAGACAATTTCAGCTTTTCCTCCCGACTGTACACAATCTGATACTCAGTCGACAAAACCTTTGTTAGTTCCGCCAGCGAACGATAAGGAAGTGTATCCGAAGTAAGCGATACCACTTCCTTTACATTCTGAGGACCAAACGTACTGAAAGCCAGATAGCCGTCAGTCGTCAAGAGCTTGCGGCAGCCTGCCAAGAACTTTTCCGGCTGGTCGAACCACTGAATGGCAGAACACGACACAATCAGGTTTTGCCCCGAGGGAAAATTCAACGCCTCCGCATCGGATGCAGCAAAGTGAATCCTCTTATTGGCAAGCAAATCGGTAAGATACGATTCCACTTCGGGACACAAGTCGTTCAGCAACAAGCGTTCGGGAGTAGCACGATGCAGAAAGGCACGGGTAAACATGCCTGTTCCACAACCAATCTCCAGCACGTTACGCCGTCCCCCCGATGGGATATACTTGCCTATCGCATCAGCCATGTGATAAGCAATCTGCCGCTGTACATCCGCCCGTATGGAATAACTGCCCACAGCCTTGGCAAAACGGCGGCGAATCAACGTCTTGTCCATTCTTCCCCCTTTCCTTCCAGCAGGCGGTCGAACAACACAGTATCATAATGTTCTGCTTCCACCTCCATCACCTCTGTGCCAGTCCATGCGGCACGCTGATTTGCCGGAATAAAAATCTTGTCACACAAACCGATGATTGCCTTGTCCCACACAAAAGCCGCAGGCTGAACCTTCCCGACCTCATGCTCCAAAGCAGCCAGTTCCGCTCCGAGCTCTTCCGTCGTACGGTAAGGCTGATGCGAAAGAAACTCCTTCACTTGTCCCGCACCGCCACATATTCTCCGGCGGAAACGCGCCAGCGTAGCATCCGAAAAATTCTCCAGTGTACCGTGAAAAACCGCTTCCGCTATTCCCCGCCGGTCATCTATCGGGAAAGGTGTACCGTTGACAGCCAGTTTCATCTCCCAGGGATAAGTATGCCCCGAAAGAATCTGTCCGGCTACCCATACTCCCATCGACCAGGCAAGCAGTCTGATTTCACGATAACCATTCAACAAAGAATAATCGAACTCCAACGTACGATAATCGAAGCAGAGCAGACAGTCGTACCCTTCCGCCACCGTACGGCGGAACAGATTCTCGTCGCTTCCCCATCCTGCAAAGAAGAGAAGCAGGCGCGGACTATTTTCTTTTTTTATAAATAATTGTTTCATTTTCAGTCATTCGGCAGACATGCAAAAAAACATGCTGATATTTTAAAAAAATATGCTGATGTTTTCGGAAAAATATGCTGATGTTTTTCTTAAAACATGCTGAAGTTTTTTCATGCATTCGTACCGGTGTTTTTTAAACGTTCATAATCTTTACAACTCACGGCATAAACTGTCCACTTCCTCTTCTGTGACAGCTGCCGTCAGCGAGATACGCAATCGGGAAGTTCCTTCGGGAACCGTAGGCGGACGAACCGGCAGCACATAAAATCCTTTCCGCTGCATGTCTTCCGCTTTCAGGATGGTCTGGTTGCTCTCACCCACAATAAAAGGAACAATATGACTTGAGGAAGGACACTCACGACTTGAGCTCCGGACAGCTGCCTGCACCCGAAGAGCCGCCTCAGCCAGTCGTTCCCGACGGTCGTTCCAGCCTCCCAGACGCGACAGGATAAACTTTGTCCATGCTACATTCAGCGGAGGAAGTGCTGTCGTAAAGATAAATGTCCGCATCCGGTTAACCAGAAACGAGCGCATTACCTCACTGCACACCACATACGCTCCGACCGAAGCCAACGCCTTACCGAACGTACCGCACAGAAAGTCAATATCCTTCATACATCCTTGCTCCTCGGCCACACCCAGTCCGCTTCTGCCACGTACACCAATGCCATGGGCCTCATCCACATACAGCATCACACCGGGATAACGCTTTTTCAAGTCTACCAGCCGGTCGAGAGGAGCCACATCTCCATCCATACTGAAAATACTCTCCGTCACGATAATGATCCGTTCGTAGTCTTTATAACTCTTGGCAAGCAAAGCCTCCAGTTGCTCGTAATCCTGATGACGATAACGGATGCACCGTGCCACCGACAGCCGGATTCCGTCAATCAGACTGGCATGTACCAGCTTGTCTGCCAGAATCAGCGTATGCGCATCAGCCACGGCGGGAAGTATTCCTGTATTCATGTGATAACCACTCGAAAAGACCAGTGCACCGCTTGCCCCGAATAGCTCGGCAAGCATCCGTTCCAATTCATCGTATATGGTAAAGTTGCCGGTCAACAGGCGCGACGACGACGACGAGAACAGAAAATCACGTTCCGAAAGCGTGCGCATAAACTCGTCACGCAGCGCAGTGTCGGCAGCCAGTCCCAGATAGTCATTCGAAGAAAGATTCAGCATACGCTTGCCTTCCTTCCAGATCCATTTTCCCTGATGCTCCGCCTGCGACAGTGTACGCAGATTGCCAGCCTCATCCAGCGCATCGAGCGTCCGGCTATATAAATTATCCGATGAAACCATCGTTTCCATTCCTTTCTTTCTTTAACAAGTTATTTCTCTTACAATCTTCAGCAAGCCGGAAGTCAGCTTTGTCAGTTCCTCCTTGCTGATAATAAACGGAGGCATGATATATACCAGTCGTCCGAACGGACGTACCCAGATACCTTCTTCCACAAACCGGCGCTGCATCCATGCCATATCCACCGGATTTTTCATTTCGATGACTCCGATAGCCCCCAGTACACGTACATCTGCCACCTGAGGCAATCCGGCAGCCGGTAGCAGTTCCTCCCGCAACTGTGCCTCTATGCGCTTCACCTTCTCGTCCCATCCACTGGACAAGAGCAGATTGACAGAAGCGCAAGCTACCGCACAGGCAAGCGGATTTCCCATAAAAGTAGGTCCGTGCATAAAAGCATGCGGCTCGTGTGAAGAAATACAGTCCGCCACCTTATCGGAAGTCAGCACGGCCGAGAAAGTCATATACCCTCCGGTCAGCGCCTTACCGACACACATGATATCGGGTTCCACTCCGGCATGTTCCCAGGCAAACAGTTTTCCGGTACGTCCGAAGCCCGTAGCAATCTCGTCGAAGATAAGCAGCAAACCATATTCACGGCACAACCTGGCCGCCTCACGCAGATACTGCGGATGATAAAAACGCATACCGCCGGCTCCCTGAACTATCGGCTCCAGTATCAGTCCGGCAAGCGTCTGATGATGCTTTTCGATTGTTTCCTTCAGTGGAAGAATATCCTTCTCGTCCCATTCGGCATCGAAACGACACTGAGGTGCAGGCACAAAATAACGTACCGGAAGCGCCGAACCAAACAAACTATGCATGCCCGTCACCGGATCGCATACCGACATCGCATTCCATGTATCTCCATGATAGCCGGAACGGATTGTCACAAAATTGTTCTTTTCAGGCTTTCCCGCAGCAAACTGATACTGTACCGCCATCTTCAGTGCGACCTCCACAGCCACCGAACCACTGTCGGCATAAAAAATCTTCTGCATGGAAGGCGGAACAATCTTCAGAAGCAATTTTCCCAATGCGATGGCAGGCTCGTGCGTAAGTCCTCCAAACATCACATGCGACATGTTTTTCAACTGCTCTTCAATCGCCCGATTCAATACCGGATGATTATATCCATGTACGGCACACCACCACGACGACATACCGTCTACCAGTTCCGTACCGTCTTCCAGCGTAATGATACACCCTTTTGCCCGTTTCACCTTATACGTAGGCAACGGGTTAATGGTCGACGTATAGGGATGCCACAAATGCTCCCTGTCGAAGTTATCAACACATTGTTCATAAGTCATACCCCACCTCCTTTATTCGTTTTTTATCTTCTGCCACTTTCGAACCCAGCGTCGTCAGCAAATCTCCCACGATAGCCGAGTTCACACCGATATACATCGCCTTACGTACCGCCTCGTCACTCAGCTGCGAACGTCCTCCCGCAAAACGAAGATAAGCCGAAGGATTGACAAAACGGAACATAGCCACTGTACGCAATACCTCTTCTTCCGAGAGCGCAGGCTCCGTTCCGAGCGGAGTACCCTTGATCGGCTGCAACAAGTTGAGCGGAATAGACTGAATATCCAGCGATTTTAAAGTAAAGGCAAACTCCACACGCTGCCGCATGGTTTCCCCCATTCCGATAATTCCTCCGCAACATACATCCATTCCCGTACGACGGGCAGCCTGTATGGTAGCCAGTTTCTCTTCCTGTGTATGAGTAGAACAGAGATTGGCGAAATGAGAAGGCGCCGTTTCCAGGTTACAATGATAGCGGACTACTCCTGCTTCATGAAGCAATGCGAGCTGTTCCTCAGTAGCCAGCCCCAGCGAAGCGCAAAGCTGTATATCTGAGTGCTCTTTCAAATATGCAAAATGCCGGCACAAAGCCTCTACCTCCTTATTGGAAGGTTTCCGTCCACTCGTTACCAGCGAAAAGCGAGAAACTCCCTGTTCTTCGTTCGCCTTTGCATGACGCAGACATTCCTCCTGCGAAACCAGTCCGTACACCTCCACACCCGTTGCATAATGTGCCGACTGAGCACACCATTTGCAATCTTCGGAACACCGTCCCGACTTGGCATTGATAATGGAACACATATCAAACTTATGCGAAGCATACTTCAGCGTAATGCGATGAGCCGCTTCACACAATTCCTCCAGAGGAGCCTCCTCCGCCAGCCAAAGCGCCTCTTCCTGCGTCAGTTCAAGACCGTCGTCAACTTTTTTTTCTAATGTTTCTATCATATATATTTATAGGCATAAAAAAGCGGAATGGCGAAAGTACCCGTGCACACCTACAACAAGATGCCACACGAATCCTTTCGCCATTCCGTTTCGGTAAATGACAATTATTCTGAGTTCTTCTAATACAAGCAACCTCACTGCCCGCCGGTTCAACAGCCACAGGCAGTCCCATCAAAAGCAGCATGACACATCCCAACGGAATCCCTATATCGTACGGTGAAGCATCCTGTTCCCTGACGCCGCCCATAGCATATACACACTGCCCGTTACCTTCTACCGACACGATATGTCTTGCCTTATCCAACGATGAATCGGCAATACCCTTACACACCCTTCCAATCGTCACATGCCGGTGCAGACTTCCGAACACAGCATAATTTTTCCGGCTCCAACGGCGGAAACGGATCGATTTTCTCTGGTTATGTAATGTGTTTTCGTGCATATAGTTTTATTCAGACGGCTGCAAATATAGAGAAAAAACCGAAAGCCGGCTTAAAAAATCGGATAAACTCATTACGACAGGGCATTTTTAAGCCTTCTTCAAACCGTTTTTCTTATTTTAATTATCTTTCATCACAAAAGTTTCATAAAAGAATACGGTTTCATAAAAATATGTATCTTTACACTTTGTAAAAAGGCTTTCTTAAAAAGCGAGATAAAAAGGCTAACAAAACGGCATAATAACCAAACACTTTACTCAAAAAGAGAAAAATGAAAGTTTGTAATTTAGGAACAGTAACCCATCTTGAAGACATCATGCAGATGTCTGATTACATCTGTACAGAAGCTTCCCTACTTATAATCGTTCCTGCTTTCGACCGAATCAAACGCAGTCTTCAAGAAATTTCCATTCATTTGTTCCGTGCCGAACAGGAAAAGGCTTCACAAGCCATCCTGCATCTGGAAAAGCACTGCATGGAAACTGTTTCCGGATTCCTGCCCGATCATGGTTCTGCCTTCGAGTTTGCCCAAACACAGATGACATCCAATTTTCAGCATATCCGGCAACTGGCAAACAGCACGTTCAGCCAGTCCGACGAACGCAGATTACTCATTTCGGGAGAATACATTTCTTCGGCACTGGTAGCCGCCTATTTAAAAAGCCGACACATTGATGCCACTGTAGCAGATGCAGCCACACTGATGCACCTGGATGCTGACGGAAAACCTGATTTAGAAACAATCTGCCAGCAGGCACAAGCTTTTGCGCAAACAGCACAAGCCGCAGTCTATGTCACCCAGTCGCTTGTATGCCAGAATGCTTACGGTGAAGTAGAATATATCGCCAAAGGTGACAGTTGCGCTTATGCCATGTATCTGGCCATCGCTTTCCGTGCTCAAGAACTCGTACAACGGATACAGGCAAAAGAAATATACATCCCGAACGACAATCAAAAGTCGGAAGAAAGCAACGACACGATGTTCTCCTTCGAAGAAGCTGAGAGCCTCATCAATGCCGGCGTTCGTCTGGTATCGTCCCGCAGCCTCTCGCTTGCCCATCAATATCAGATTAGTATCCGACTGATAAACGGACAAGGCCGCATCATCCGCCTCGTCAGTGAGATACAAGAAGAAACGCATACCGTAAAAGCCATCACAGCCCGGAAGCACATAACCTACATCCGACTGCATTCATCGGGAAGTGTTTCTTCCTTCCGCTTTCTGGAGAAAACACTTACAGTCTTCGCGAAGTACAAGGTATCTATCTATCTGATGACATCTTCCAGCACCAACATTTCGATGGCAATAGAAACAGATACCGAAACCCTGAGCCTGCTCCGCCGTGAGCTGTCAGGATTTGCCGAATTAATCACGGAAAACAATATTGCCACTATCAGCATACTCGGAAAACTGAACTGGGGAGATTCGGATGCAAGCAGCCGTATCATCGAATTGCTGCACGACATACCTATCCTGATGATTTCGTACGGGAATGACAATCATTGCGTATCGATAGCCATCCGGCAGAGTGACTGCAAACACGCTCTCTGTACGTTATCCGATCATTTTCTCGGAACCGATTTCACACACGAAAACGGCTCGCATTCGTTCAGTGGAGAGTATAACGCTTTTATCATCTGATTTTTCATCTAACATAAAACGTTATTTACTTCGAAATAAAATCATTGTAATTTTCATCGCAGGTGTATTCCGTTTCCCTGTCTGCCCCGTCTTGGAACTCGAGTCCGCCAGTGATGCAAGCCGTTCCCCCTCTCCGTATTCCGCCTTTTTCATGCGGTCCAGTCCGTCGTAGGTAAACCTGTAACCTCTTGTGGTCTGTTCCTCTCCTGCCTTCCAGCTGATGCTGCTGATGTTTCCGTTGTAGCAGGGTGTTCCGGTTCCGTCAGTATAGTGCAGCTCCTCCTTATCGTTGAACTGGCAATGTATTGTATAATAAAGTAAAATCCCTCCTATTGGGAATTCTATTTAAGAATAAAATTTCTAATGGAGGGATTTAAAATTGGTATTGATTTCTTGTTGATTAGGTTAGACTACGAGCATGTGGAATAGGGATTAGCACATTGCATTTCAGGAGGCATCCATCCTATATATGTTTTTCCATGTAAAATACGTTTGACTTTTAGCCAATCTTTACAACATCCTATAACTGTATAGACTTCTGGATCATATTCTTTTATGATACAATTTATATCCGATTCTATGTTGGGAGATTTATACAGTTTTAAATTGCCTTGATATGCGCGGGAATAAATACCGATGTAATTATTAAATTGTATCCATCCAGCAATATTTACTGTATTATATAAATCAAATGCTTGTACATATATCATATCATTAATTTGTTTTTTAATCTGAAAAGATATAATGTTTTCATTAGATTCATCATTTTTTAGATAACCTAAAATTTTTTCTTTTGAATAATTCTCATATACAGCGATTTCCCCTTTGAACGCAGGATCTAAAAATGTAGTTACATTACATTCCCATTTTTGACTAAAAACGGGAAGTGAACATAAGCATAATATAAATACGTAGATAAATTGTTTCATTGCTTAATATATTTCTTTTTTATTTATTACCGTTATACCAGGTATATTCCCATTTACCCCCATTAAATTCGTTTTTTCATAACTGCTGCGATGGAGGCGTACTTTGAAATCTTTAATGCCTGACATTGTGGAATTAAAACGATTCCAATCAGTTGGGACAATTAAATTGCACCTTCTCCGTCAATGTAGCCTGAAAGACCGTTTTTAGTACCCAATTTTTCTTGACGAGAACCAGCAAAATCTACTACGGTTTTTCCTAAATAAGTTTCTCCTTTCTTTGTGTTAGCTTGTGATGTAGCATTGCCATCCCAATAAATTTATTTATTCTGCTCCTCTACCCAATCATCCAGCATACCGTTTGGGTCAATACGATTGACCGGATTATTGCTTGTGTAGCAATATGGAGAAAAACCAATCCGTTTCTCCTGCATCGGATCCTGCACATGCCATCTTCCTACAGCCGGATCATAATGTCTTGCCCCATAATCGTACTCTGAACTATACTTAATCATTATTATTGTTCTGTGATTTTAGAAGATACAATAATACTATTAAAGAAATCATTGTATATAAGATTGCTATTCCATGTATCAGCTTATATGATGCAATACTATTTGATACTTCATTCATGGTAAAAGTTAAAGTAGGAGTTTTAGGCCAAGCATAAACTTGATAATATATAATGTCTAATGAGTTGATATAATTGTAGCATAAAAAAAAGAATGTAATACTTGATACCCCTAACCAACTCCATAAGATAATTCTATTTAGTCTTGCATTTTTCATATTTTAAAATATTTATGAAGCTATCTCAAAATACACTTGAGATGTCCTCTTGATTACTTTATTAAATTGAATCATAACTTGATGACTTTAGTACCTACGATATAATCTCCTAACCTTCTTCCTTGAGAATGATAACACATAAATATTAAATCAAATATGCCTAATACGTAAAATAGATTGCGTAAGACGCATTTTAGTGGAGATGCTGTTTTTTTTGTTTGGCAGTCCACAATTTGCAACTTAAATATACTTTTCCCAAAACTTTTACCTTTTATATCTTTAAAGATGAAGAGACTCCAAAAAATAATTGGTCCTATAATAGAAAAATTAAAGTTTTCTTTTAATATTCCTATATGAGATAATATAACCATTAAGACTATTGATATAACTGAAAAAATGATTTCATCAATAAGGAATGATAAAAAGCGTTTGATATAATCCATGGTGAAACTATTTAAATATTTATGAGAGTGTGTCAAGTATATTTCAATTTGATACACCCTCTTGGATATACTATTTTTCAATTAGAAAAATACTTTGCAATTTGAAAAAATATTTTTCATCAATCTGCATGTTTAAATATTGTTCGACTTCTCTCTTCTTTATAAGAACAATTCTTTTTTGATAAAGATTTGATTTTGTGTCTGTTTGAGCAATGAAATATGAAAACGTTTTACCAGTTGTAATATTTTTAATAAATGAGTATCCTATACTAATAGGTTGCTTATCTAATAAGTTCTCATACATCATTTCAATCAAACTAAAATCGCCTTTTCTTTTTTTAAAAAAATCGTGTATCAATTCAATGTTTGATTTGTTATTTATTGGAACTAATGATACCCAAGTTAAATAATCTTCGTTTGAATTATTTGTTATTTGATACTTATCTATTGTTTGAGTTTGTTCAGTGATTCCATCAAAATAGCAAAATGATATGGTGTCAATATGTATTTTATCCTGTGCATTTAAACCTATAGTAAAAAACAGAAAAAGCGAAAAAAATATGTAATTTATTATTTTCATGTCCCTTGCATATTTTCAATAGTTTCTTTTTTAGAATTTATAATCATTTCCATTAAAGTTTTATTTTCCTCAATCCATTGCCCATTAATAGGTTGATGGCTTGCACCTTTATGGTTCCCACCATTCAGAATATACATATAGTGCGGTCCATTTGGTGAGTTTTGTATGCCATCTTTATCAGGGAAAAGGGTTTTTCCCATAAAACCGCTTTCACCAGTAGAAAGTCCACCCATTGTTTCTCCTTTTAAATCTTTATCAGATTCTAAATCATATTTCGGGTCAAAGGAATTATAGGGTATTGTTTCAGTTCCTAATTTCTCATCTTGTCCCATAAAAGTAAACTTATCGTCAAACACAACTTCCACAATTCTATCTGAATTAACCATTGTTTTCAGATTGTTGAAGTTTAAGCTCTTTCCATCATACGAATTTAATAATGCTCGGTCAATCATTCCATTCTTATTTAATCTGACATAACTACGAGCATCTTTGGGTAATGTGTTTTGTATCATTATTAACTCTGCATTTCCTGCAGGTTTTACATCACATCCATTAGGGGCAATGTATTTTATAGGACTATTCATACAATATGCATACTGCGATGTATTGTAGTATTTCTCCTGCATCGGGTCCGGCACATGCCATCTTCCTACAGCCAGATCATAATGCCTTGCCCCGTAATCGTACCAGTTGAATCCCTTTCGTGCATCCAGTTCCTTTCCATTGTACTTGTAGGGCTGTACGTTGTCGGTGGTGGCGAACATACCTCCGAAGGGGTAGTAATGGTACATTCCGTCAGGGAGGGATACATATCCGTATCCGGTAAGCAGTCTGGCGGGATTTCCGTTTTCATAGATCAAATTCCCTGCATAGTCGGTGGTGGTCGTCTTTCCGTCTGCCCTATGTACCGTGCGAAGCTTTCTTCCGTCTGCATCATAAAAGTATTCGGTCGTACTTCCGTCCCCGAACTCAATGCGTTGTAGCAAATTTAGGAAATTATATTGAATATCCTTGATTTTCCGGTTCAAATCCTGAGTAAGATTTCCGTTTTCATCGTAGGTATATTCCGTTTCTCTGTCCGCCCCATCCTTGAATTCAAAGCCGTTGTTGTATGCAGAACTTGCCGCATTGTCGGTAACTTTTGTCAGCTGGTTTCCGTTGTACCGGTATTCATATGCGTAGTCTGCTATCCCTTTATCACTTCCGGAACGGGTTTCTCCTGCCTGCCGGAATATTTCTTCTGCCTGCGAGGGCAGCACGTAGCGCAGTCTGTTCAGGTCATCGTACACGTAGTAGGTGTCGAGGTGTTCCGTTCCATTCGTATCGGTGTGTATTCTCCGCTCCAGCACGGTTCTTCCTTCGTTGTCGGTATAGGTTTCCACTGTCCCGTCTGTCCGGATATACTAAAGAATCCTGCCATTATACTTGATAAGTAGCATATTGGCAGGATTACATTAAAGCTCTAATTCATTTGTAATTTATGAATTATTTGACCTCTCATGAAGAAGAATATTAACTAAATCTAAGTCATTGATTTGTTTGGCAAAATCCAATGGAGAGCGATTAGCTCTATTCTTGTTTTGAATATTAGCATTATACTTTAAAAAGAGTTTTACCATTCTATAATCACCATGAGCATTGAATACCGCAACCCATAAAGGATTATTTCCATATTTATCAATAATATTGATTTGAGCTTTTTTTTGCAGTAATAATTCTGCTATTTCAAGATTGAAATATGCTGCACAATAATGTAAAGGAGTTTCTCCTTTGTAGTCTTGTTGATTTATATTAATATTTCTATTTATCAGGTTTGTTGCAATATCATTTCTACAACAAGCAATGGCTTCATGTAGGAGATTTTGTTTATATTCATTACAATCATTGATGCATGTATTAGATATAACATTTTCATATTGTTCATATGATACATGTTCAATGATTGAAAATAAATCATTTTTCTTCATATTTATGGCTTCTATTTGTTATTCTTTTATTTTATTGGTCGATAAATTTCAATATCTAAAAAATATTGAAAATCTTCTTCATAAAAGTCTAATACCAATTCTTCTTTTTTATCTTGCCTGATAAATACAATGATTCCACTCTTTTCATCTTCATATTTGAAGTCCCAATTAAAAACCGACAAATTAGGGATAGGTAGTAATCCACATTCTTTTACATTGGTTAGTTCCATCATATAGTTGGCATTCCAATCCAGTAGTTTCGACCGCACTATTCTTTGTAACTTCTCTTTGTCTTCAAATGAAATTGTTTCTTTGTAAAATAAAGTATCGGAGTCAAAGTCTATCTGTTCTAAGAAGCTATCTGTTTTTACAATAGAAAGAAGCATATCGGCTGTAACTTCTATATTCAATAGTTTATTGAGCTGTTGTAAGTATGCTGGTAAAAAATTGACTTTGCCAAATAATCTTCTTCTTTTCTGTTCGTATGTTTCGTTGTACATCTTTTTCCATGTATTATCTTTCTTTACTTTTTCTCATTACCTTCGTAATCATAATATTTTAAGGTATTGCCAATTATCCAATTATTGATAAAATCAATAAGACTATTATTTGTGATTTCCGGCAAATCAGTTTCGCTATATTCATAATCATGTTGCCAAAAGACAATCTGATTGGAAAATCCTTGGTTTGTTTTTATTCTTGTATCAAAACAATAGGAATTTCCGAAGCCATCAGGACTAAAAGGTATCAGATATTCATATTGAGGGTTTATCACCTCGTAATGTTCAAATTGATACGCATTCACTAAATCATATTTATTTTTTGCAATACCAAGTACTTCATCTCCCATCAAACTAAATCCATTTGTAATACTTAATAAATATTTATAATCCTCAGGGAGAGGTAAATTAAACTTCGATTCGAATCGAGCTATTTCTTCTGTTTCTATCGGAGCATTCAGTTCTAAAATATCGGGTGAAAACTTTAATAACTCTTTTATGGTTTGATCAACTTCTTTTTTCATAAGCTGAAAACAATATAGAGGGTATTTTTCATAAATACAGGTGTTCATTCACAAATTTAGGAATTTATATTTTATTTCCTTGATGTTCCGGTTCAAATCTCTGGTAAGATTTCCGTTTTCATCGTAGGCATATTTCATCTTATAACGAAAAAACGTTACTTGACCTGAGTGTATTTCAGCAAGTAACGTTTTTTCGTTATAAGGTGAATACTAATTTATTCCTCTTCTATACACCTACTAAAATATGAACATATCTTCAAATACATAATTCTACTGCATCCCCAGTTGACAGTTGGGGTTATCGGCATCTATATTAGAATTTCTCTCATAAGTCTTACCATTTACTGTAAACGTATAAAAATATTGTCTTCCTCACCGGCTAAACCTCCCTGTATATCTGACAATATGCTCCAGTACAGCCTACTTTCTTTCCATATATTGGTAATATTATATAGTTAAGGATAAGACCACAATAAGGAATATAATATAAAATAATATGACAAATATAATTGTTTTTATATTCTCCTTTCTTATATTTTTTTCCTTTTGAGTAAACGCATGTTTCGTCTTTTAATACGTTTTTCTTTGCGTAAGGCGATTTTATCTGGGTCTTTTATCTTTTTTCGTTTCATTCTATTTTTATGGTGTTTCTATTTTTACTTTTGAGTAAGATTTCCGTTTTCATCGTAGGTATATTCCGTTTCCCTGTCCGCCCCATCCTTGAATTCAAAGCCGTTGTTGTATGCGGAACTTGCTGCATTGTCGGTAACTTTCGTCAGTTGGTTTCCGTTGTAGCAGGGGGCAATTCCTTCCGTATAGTGCAGCTCCTCCTTGAAGAGCAGGCTTTCGATGGAGGTCATCTTGTCCTGGATGCATCACTGGCAGTGTTTCATAAAAAGAGAAACTGTTTCAAATTTTAATTATTCGAAAACAGTCTCTCTTTATGAGAATATTATGTTTTATTGTATTTCCTTTTTTCCTTTTATGAGGTAAAGGCAGATACTAATATCCATAAAATCCTTTAAGGTCATCTTCTTTTGGCGGAAACATAAAAATCTGTTTAGCTATAGATGACATAGCAGATGAAAGTTCTTCCAGTTCTTTTTGAGCTTTTCCTTCTCCGTATAATAACATTGTATATTGACAATATGTAGCAACTGCCATCATGTAATCTCCTTTTGATAGCTTTTGAGGGTCATCTGATTGTAAGTATTCTAAGATTTCCTTTTTGTGCTTATCAATGTAGGTTTTTATGATAGAAACTATTTTATGTAGATATTTCTTTTCACCTTCCTTGTCATTTTTGGCATGGCATTGCATTGCTTTAAAGCGATTTTTTATAACGATTAAATACGGATAGTCTTTTATGTATTCATATTTGTTTAAGGAATATACATACTCAACCGCCTTGTCATATTCTCCCATTTCTGCTAAAATACCTAATTTCCCTAATTCAAAATAATAGAGTTTTGAATACCCCTTTTCGATAGCTTCTTCTACCAAATAGAGAGCCGAGTCCAAATACTCTTTATGTTTGGGGGAAGTTGTTTGATACATAAAAATATATTGCTTAGATTCTTTTTGGTATTTCTTAAATAGAGAATCTACCAATATAGAGTCGGCAGATGACAAGTCTACCTTTTTTGCTCCATGATTCTGACAACCTGTAAAAGCAACGGTCAGCAATAATATTTGTAATAATGCTTTCATTTTTGTTGTATAAATAAAGGGTTTAACTTCAAATTCCATTCAATACTTACAGACTGAGTGAATAATGCTCCGCTATTGGTTGCACCTGCTTCTACTACGGCATGGCTAAAATAACTATTCCTATTTAAATTCTGTGCCGGAATCGAAATAGTTGCAGTTTGTGGAACTGTTCCGGTTGCATATATGATATTTCCTTTGGGTCTTACTAAAGGAGTTGTGTATTTTTTATCATAAAAAACAGAGAACCATCCCGAATAAATGTTTCTATAGCTTTCATTTGAGGATAATGCTTGCTGGGAAAGATTTGCAGTAAATGTAATCCCTTCAAATACTTTTCCTTGAGCATTGTCCTGAGTTGCTTGACTGGAATCTGTGGTAACATTAGCAGAAACTGTCAGATTTCCAGAAGAGGAAGAGAGTCCACCTTGTGGAGCTATCCCCATTGGTATTTTTTCATCACCATCAATTCCTCCACTCCAAGCTTTCTCTTGTTTTGTATCATACGTAGTCGGTAAGTTAAAATGATACAGAATATCTTTCTCATTCTTACCTACATATCTATACCCCTCCGGAGTCTGGCTTGCTGATGTTATATTGTCTTTCCATTCTATTTTATTTGTTTTCACATCCTCTACCCAATCATCCAGCATACCGTTCGGGTCAATACGGTTGACCGGATTATTACTTGTATAGCAATATGGAGACAAACCAATCCTTTTCTCCTGCATCGGATCCTTCACATGCCATCTTCCCAATCATAATATTCTCCTTCCTTCTCCTTCTTATAGCATTTTCTTCATTTTTATTCCCATTGTCTACATCTCTAAAGTTTGCGATAGTGTTGTCTATACTGTTTCGTTGAGCATCTATTCCCCGATTAATGTTAAAGGTAATATTTGTTTTATTTTATAAGGGCGACTTTCGGACGGAAACCATTTGAATTTTTCTTGGAATAAAGCTATTATTTCATTTTGTAAGGTAATAGGAATGGATTGGTTTCTCCATCCTTTAACCGTTATATCTATAGCATTTCCCTGTCTGTCAATATAGAAATCAATCAGAATTTTTAAAGTATCTATCTTTTCTTTTTTCATAAAAGGCAGGCATCTTTGTCTGATGCTGTCATAAAAAAGTGATTTTTCCATAAGTAAAGGGGGAGAATGCTGTATTATTGTATCGTTTAGCACTTCCTCTCCCTTTGAAATAAACTCTTTTATTTTATCAATAAACAAATGATTGATTTCATAAAGGCTGTCCCTGTATTGTAAACTATGATTTCCTATACATGTAACTTCTACTCCTTTTGGAGTAAACATATAGATTTTGCATCTAACATCAACAGGATATTCAGTCGTATTTTTATCTTTTAGTAACATTTTCTTAAACTCGGTAATGTATATTGAGTCGCGCAATATGACTTTTTCATAGGGTAAAGTGGATTCAAAACTATTACAGTTGATTCCAATTGTTGTCATGAGATTAAAATCTACATAATGTATAAGAATACTGTCTATATGATGAATTTGTGGAGTTATTGCTTGTAATTTAAAATTAGCGAAAACGGTCAGTATAAATATAAATAAGGCATTCTTCATAATTGTATTTTATTTTATAAAGAGGCTGTATCAAAATAGAATTTAGCTATCATTTTGAGTCTGCGAATAATCTTGTATGCATCCACGTGGTTGTTTACAAGATACTTCACCACGCTCAGCATAACAGTCTTTTTGATAGTTGATTTCTATTTTAATACAGCCTCTTGTCATTTACTTTTGTAGTTAATATATTGAGGATTATAAATGGGCTAATTTTTCCGAAAATCTGGGTAAACAATTCGCCAATATCTTTTGCATAACTTCTTATAATCATAAATTGAACGAGAATATGGCTTTAAATTCTTTATTTTCGTTTTGGCAAAAGTTTCATTCTTTCTGATACACCTATATGTTACTTCTAATCTGATATTTTATACATAAATCTTTTATTAATGTAATTCCACCAACAAATAGATTTATAAAAGTGTTCGGATATGGCAAATAATCCGAACACTTTGAATTTGTCATTAGATAATATATCGAATAAGGTATCAAATATTGAATTTCAATATCTTTATTCTATAAAAATATAGAATAAAAAGGGGGAGAATAAGATTTTAAAACTTTTTAACTCCATTCCCATCTTGTAAGTTTCCAATTTTAGGGTGTCACCTTTTAGACGGGTGCCTGCTGGCACCCGT
>OGYC01001692.1_pt1 | contig 17620 bp, 21 predicted proteins | sample 1576461 | NCBI WGS metagenome assembly OGYC01 (sample SAMEA3541569, study PRJEB24748) | human gut metagenome | biome: human gut; feature: human-associated habitat; material: faeces | place: China | collected 2012 | reverse complement strand
GGCAGTACACCCTTGCCTCCGGCGGACCCTACTGCGACTGCGGGTACAAAAAGAAAGGGTAACGGACGATGAAGAGGAAGGAAACCTATCTCTCCCGTGATTTCCGGGAGACTGTGGCACTGCGCTTTCCCGCGCGGGCAAAGGAACTGAACACCGCTTTCGATATGCGCCTGAGTGCGCTGCTGGCTGAAAATGCGGGTGCAAGCAAGGAAAAGCAATACCACCTCAAGCGGCAGATCTTGCCGGGCATTGCGGCCTACGAGACCTTGCAGCGGGTCATGCCGAAAGAGGAGGCACTGCAAACCGTTCACGGCTATGTGGAGCGCTTGGCGAGAACGAGCCACAAACAGCTTGCCGCCCTGCTGCACATACCGGGGCTTTACCGCCTTGTTCCCGGCGTTTTCGTCAAATCCACCCGGAGCGTTTTCGGCCCGGCGGCGGGCTTTGCCCCAAAAGAACTGCAGACCGGTAACGGCGTCTGGCGTGTGGATATGATGAAGTGTCCCTATCACGACACCTGCGCAGAATACGGCTGCCCGGAGCTGTGCCGCTGCTTTTGCGACAGTGACGACATCAGCTATGCCGGGCTGCATCCGAAGCTGATCTGGGAGAGAAGCATGACGTTGGGGCGCGGCGATGACCGCTGCGACTTTTGCATGAAGATCATGAAATAAATGTACAGGAATGAAGAAGATGAAGAAGGAAGAAAAGAAACTGTTTAAGCTGCTGCGACGATTGGTATGTCGGAGACAAAAGCTCGGTGCTTGAAAAGTCCAGGAATCGAATGCAGATATAACACATAATAAGAACAGCAACCCCCGCACCGGTCAGACGATCGGTGTGGGGATTGCTGTTGCTGTTGAAGGTCTGAAAACAAATTTGACCGTTCAAAGTCGCTGTTTTTTCATCAATTTATCTTATCTATCCGGACATAGCAGTTACACGCCCGGTTCAGAAATTCATAATCGTGCGTGACGACAAACAGAATATAACCGTGCTGTGCCAATTGCTTCAACCATTCGGTCACCTGGTACATATGGTGGAAGTCCAATCCGCTTGTCGGCTCGTCAAAAATCAAAAATTTCTTTTTGCCCATAATTGCCTGACAGATAGCAAGCCGCTGCCGCTGTCCGCCAGACAGGGTAAGCGGATGCCGGTCGATGCAGTCGAGCAGGTCAACGCTGTTCAGCAGATTCTCGATCTCCTGATTGGTGGCATTCGGATTGGCCGACAAGCACTCGTTTTTCACACTGTCCGAAAAAAGCTGATGGTTGACATCCTGCATCACCATACCGAACTGCTTGGTTCTTGCACTGCGGGATAGCTTCCTGCCGCGGAAAATCACTTCTCCGCGGGCAGTCGGTAAAAGACCGCAGAGGCTGCTGCATAAGGTGGATTTCCCGCTTCCGTTTTTGCCTACGATGCCGATGATGTCTCCGTCATTAGCGGAAAGGGAGAAATCATGGAGGATAGGCTGCTTTTTTCGTTTCACGGAGAGATGGCACACCGCAAGGGACGGATCCGGCTGCATAGATGTGCGCTCGGGGATGCGGATTTCCTCGGAACAGATGCTCCTCAATCCCATAGCGACCCGTTCGCTTTCGGAGAGGCCGACAAATTCCGCCGCCGTGAATACTCTTTCGATACATCCGGCTTTCAGGTAAACGATCCGATCGGCAAGCCCATACAGATAGGACAGTCGGTGCTCGGCAATCAGTACAGTATGGCCTTCCTTTTTGACGGTTTCGAGAATCTTACGCAGCTTCCCCATTGCCTCATGATCCAAATTTGCAGACGGTTCATCGAGGATATAAACCTGCGGATTCATGGCATATACCGAGGCGAAAGCGAGCAGCTGCTTTTCTCCGCCGGACAGGGAGAAAACGCTCCTGTCCGCCAGGGTTTCAATTTCCAGATCGGATATGGTTTTCGCTACTTTTTGTGCATGGAATCCCTGTCTGCGCCGATGTTCTCCAGCCCAAAGGCAATCTCGGCAGAGGAATCGGTGTTGAAAAACTGTGTTTTCGGGTTCTGGAAAACCGAACCAACCGATTCGGCAATTTTGTACATGGGCGACCCGGCGATGTCCAGGGCCTCGACCGTAACAGCGCCATCAACCTTAACACCCATGACAAAGTGAGGAATCAGACCGTTTACAAGGCGTGTCAGCGTCGTTTTACCGCAGCCGCTCTCTCCGCATAGGATAACAAACTCCCCGTTGTTTACCGTCAGATTGATGTTATCCAGAATTTTGTTGCCCTGTATTGTGACGCTTACATTTTGAAATTGAATCATCATCAATGATTTTATCGCCAAACTCAGCGTTTGTGCATAGCTCAGACAGATATTCACCAACGCTCCAATACATCTGAATCAGCTCGGCATTGACAGCCTTCATAGCACGGCTGCGGGCATTGTCGATGATGTGGATGACCTCATCAAATTGTCCCGGATTATGGGTTAGTTCATTGCTCATGTTTTCGCCTCCTCAAGCATTTTCAGCATAGCCTCTCTCAGCTTTTCATTCATCGGTGATTCCGGATCAAAGCACATTTCAACAAACTTTCTAAGCTCTGGATTGTTTGCATCAACCGGCGGCTTTGCCTCATAGAGCTTTCCCTGCGGATCATCGCACCGAGCAAAGATATAGTCCATGGAAACATCAAAGTAGTCAGCATATTTGCGCAGAAGTTCAACAGTCGGCGTTGCCTGACCGTTTTCATAACGGTTGATGCTGGACTGTGTAGAGCCGATCACATCGGCGAATTTTGATTGGGATAAACCAATGCCTTCCCGCAATGTGCGAAGGCGCATACCCAGTTGTTTCATGCAGTTTAACCTCCAATTCGGGTTAAAAATAGTATAATCAAAATCCGAGCAGATGTCAACCCGGATTTTGAAGCTTTTGTGTAAATTTTACTGAGTAAGTTGATTCCCACAGAAATACGATTCGATTTTTTGAACGGTTCTCAAGAGTCCCACTGTCGCAGATTTTTTGTCGTCTGTACCTTTTAGTAATTCTAGAATACGCTTTTTCTTCAAAGATTTAGGCTCAAAAGACAATATAGTATCACGTACATCTGTGCTCTCAACAAGCTCATCGATAATTGAGTCCAATGTTTTGTCGCGTGGAACCAAACCATTGAACATTCTTCCGATTTCTTCTGTAGATCTAAGTTCCTCATAGCCATGGGATTTAATCTCTTTCCAGAACTCAAATGACAGCAAGTGTTCTATTTCAAACTCAAATTTTATCTTTTTCTGTAAGAGCATAATTATCTCATCTGAGGGTTCGATATGCTGAAGGCGGACGGCAATTGCGTTCTGCTTATGAATAAACGCTTCATTTTTTTCAATATTATTTTTTGCCTTAACTCCAGCCTCATCTTTGTCTAAGAGAACAAGCATTTTGCTTTTGAATCCGCTATAGATCCAAGCCAACGACCAGTCCGCTAGCGTTGTTGTGCCAGCACCATCATTTTTACATACGATTCTCAATTGTTTTTTCTCAATCATGCTATGAAGAGCAGGTGAATGCTCAGCAAATGCAATTTTTAAGTATTCTATATCTGTTTCGCCTTCCACAAGTATAGTTGGAACATCAACAAGAATATTCTCATGATAGATTTTTTCTGCAATAATCAGTCGTTTGGATTGCTCCTCAATAAACGGAGCCACCAACGGCATCAATCCCATGTTCTCAGCTATTACATGTGTTCCTTTCCCAGATGAGATGCTCGTCTCATCACTATCGAGTTTTTTGGATACATAAAATATGTTTGATTTTTCAGACTCCTTCTTCATATAAAACGCCGGAGAGTGTGTGCTGACAAACATTTGAATTTCGTCGGAGTATTCCTCAAACTCATCAGCCAACTTAAATGTTTTAAGTAGCTCCAAGCCATTTTCCGGCTCTTCAAACCCCCAAACAGTACACACCTTCATAGAACCCTTATTACGGGATTTTTGGTCCTCATGAGCAATATAACGCAAAATAATTGGAATATGCCGCGCTTGAATTCCATCACCTCGCGCTGTCAGCGGCACATGAATAGAATCTTTGTTAAGGCAAGTCTCAAATATGAGTGCTTTGAAAATTTCATTAAGATCGTCCGGAAACGCCAATATACTCTCTAACGACAACTGTTTTTCAACTTCCGAGCTTAATTCTTCGGTATACTTTTTTAGTGCCTCAGAGAATGATTTTACAGATTGCTCCAATGGGTTGTTAATGGATGAGAATACAGCAGAGTACAGGCCCCCTAGTAATGTTTTATAATACTCTGGACTCTTGACTGCTGGAACATAACGATATTTAATGCGCCGCAATGCACTAGGGACTCTTGATTTTGGCGCAGGCGACTTTCCTTCGGAGTTCGTAATAGATTCTTCAAAATAGCTTCCTGTGCGCCAAACCTTAGTCCATGTGTATTCTCCGGAATCAGTATAGGTATCTGGTATTTCAAATTTTATGGTGATCCTTATTTCTTTTGTAGAATGGCTTGTTTTAGGGAATAAGTATGAAAAGTCATTCTCAAAAGAAAACTTTTTTCCGTAGTCGGTCTCACCTGTAAAGAAAAGGTTGAGTGCTTTCAACACGTTCGATTTTCCGGCGTCGTTTAAGCCCACAAAGATATTAAAATCCTTTGCTGTGATTGTTTCGTTCCTAATCGACCTGAAATTTTTAATTCTAATCGATGCTATTTTTATTCTCTTTTCAGCCATCATTAACCCCCATACTGAGCTAAAGCTTGTCCGGTCATAGGCATTTTAGGAACAAGCCTATATAAAGTTCATAGACCTGTTTTAATATGGTCGCTTTTCTCTTACTGCGGTTTCAAGAACCCCTGCATAATAGCTGCTGGGAACATAAACCTTTTCTCTGTTCCACCGAAGTCTACCGTTATATACTTGTCATCAATGCAACCGAAATTCCGGAATACATCTTTGAATCGCTGGCACGGAGTCTGCTTCCGGTAATTCAGAAGTAGTACGAAAGCGAAAGTGGCAAAAAGGCATTTGCCGAATGGAAAGCAAAGAAGGAGATTTCAGACAGTGCATCTACATAAAGAAACCGGGAGGATTGCCCTGATCGGCAGTCCTCCCGGTTTCTTTATTACCAGTCTTCAACTTCTTCTATAAAAACAATAAATCCGAACCCATGGCCAATCGGTACAAGGTTCGGATTATATTGTTTTGGTGGAGATAAGCGGGATCGAACCGCTGACCTCATGACTGCCAGTCATGCGCTCTCCCAGCTGAGCTATACCCCCATCGGCGGAATTATTCTATCAGATCTTTTCGGAAATTGCAAGTCTTTTTTTCGGATTTTTGAAAAAAATCTGCGTGGGCGGGCGGAGGCTATGTACGGTCGGCGTTTTCAAGCAGCTGGAGGACGCGGGCCTCGGCGGAAAACAGGGTGTAGAGATCAGCTTCTGTGTTCTCGGAGCAGACGAGCAGGTGCGCTGTTTCGGACGCGGCGGCGTCCGCCGCAGAGACGGGGGAGGACGGCGCGTGGAAGACGCAGTAGCTGTCTGGAGCCTCTGCCTCGGCGGGCAGGAGCGCGAGAAGCGTTTTCTGGCAGGTGAGGGCGCAGAGCGCGTCGTTTGCGCGCGTGAGCGCGCCGGAGAGATCCGCATCGTCTTCTCCTGCTGTGATGCCAATGGAGTGGCCTGCGGCGAGCAGCTCAAAGACCAGCGACGGGTCGGCGAGAATTTCCGCCTCCGTCAGGAAGAACGTTCCGTGCAGCTTGTAGGTTTCCAGCGCAGCCATACTGGCGCGCATGGTCTCGCTGCCGGTGAAGGCGAGGTAGACGGTTGCCGGCTTTTTTTCTGCGGCGGGCGGCTCCTGCGTGCCCTGTGAGCCGCTGTTGGGGCGGTCGGTGGGCCTTTCCGGGGACTGCGAGCCGCTCTGGTTCTGCCGGACGCGGTAGGCGATCAGATTTTCGGCCTTTTCTACAAACAGCGAATCGTCATAGACCTCGCTGCCGTCGGTGAAGCGCAGGATCTGATAGCCGCCTGCGGATTCGAGCATTGTGGTCTTGAGGCCGAAATGCGAGGCGCAGAACGTGAGCGGCAGATAGAGAATGCCGCCGCGGTACAGCACGTTCGCGGTCGAGACGCTGCCGCTTTCGTCGCTGACGGTCCCGGCAGCCAGATCGAAGATCATCTGCCGGGTGCGGCTGAGCAGAACATAGGTCTGCTTGGCCTGATTGTACGACGGCGTAACGCCGCACGGCTGGCTGTCGAAGACCTGATAGGGCACGTAGAGCGTGCCGCCGGAGTAGGTTGGGAAGACGCTCAGCGTCAGGGGAATGGTGTCGTTGACGGCGACGAAGAACAGCTCGCTGTCGGCCAGCGCAGGCGCGCACAGGCACACGGTCAGCACAAGACACAACAGAAAACAGATCCATCTGCGCAGTTTCATTCCCTCGCCGCCTTTCCTCCTGAGATTCCTACACAGTATACCATAAATCGCGGATAAGAGCAAGGATTTCAGTTGCTCCGGAAAAAAGAGTATGATATACTAATCAGAAACCAGAACATTCGGGAGGGACGCGCCATGGAACGGATCGTAAAGGAGAATTATTATCTGGACATCGCCGAGACGGTGCTCGAACGCTCGACGTGCCTGCGCCGGCAATACGGCGCGATCATCGTCCGCAACGATGAGATCGTCGCGACCGGATATAACGGCGCGCCGCGCGGACGGAAAAACTGCTCCGATCTCGGCTATTGCGTGCGCGAACAGATGCGCGTGCCGCGCGGGGAGCGGTATGAGCTGTGCCGCAGCGTCCATGCCGAGGCGAACGCGATCATCTCCGCCTCCCGCAACGAGTGCATCGGAGGGGACATTTATCTCGTCGGCCACGACGCGAAGACAGGGGCGATCTTGTCCGACGCGACCTCCTGCTCGATGTGCAGGCGCATGATCATTAACGCGGGACTGCGGCGTGTGGTCATCCGCAATACGAAAACAGAATTCACGGTCGTTCCGGTGCAGGACTGGATCGATCAGGACGATACCTTGGAACTGTAAGCATGAAACTGGGAAATTTGGAAATCATGGGCGATCTGGTGCTTGCGCCGATGGCGGGGGTAACGGATCTGGCGTTCCGCACGATCTGCGCGGAATTGGGCGCGGCGGTGACGGTGACGGAAATGGTCTCGTCCCGTGCGCTGATCTATCAGGATAAAAAGAGCAGAAGTCTGCTGCACAAAACGCCGCTCGGCGTCTGCGGCGCGCAGATCTTCGGCAATGACCCGTCCGTCATGGCGGACGGCGCGGCGCTGGCGCTGGAGGCGTCGGGCGCGGATTTTATCGATATCAACATGGGCTGCCCCATGCCGAAGATCGCGAACAACGGCGACGGGAGCGCGCTGATGAAGGACCCGGAAAAGGCTGCGCGGATCGTCGAGGCCGTTGTGAAAGCCGTGCCGGTGCCGGTCACGGTCAAGATGCGCAAGGGTTGGGACAAGAGCTCATGCAACGCGCCGGAGCTGGCCGCAATGCTCGAGCAGGCGGGCGCGTCGGCGATCGCCGTCCACGGCAGGACGAAGACCATGCTCTATTCCGGCGTTGCCGACTGGGACTGCATCCGCGCGGTCAAGGAGGCCGTGAAGATCCCCGTGATCGCCAACGGCGATATTTTTACGGCGGAGGACGCGGTGAAGTGCAAGGCGCGCACGGGAGCGGATCTGCTCATGCTGGGCCGGACAACGTTCGGCGACCCTTGGGTGTTCGAACAGGCGCAGGCCGCGCTGCGCGGCGAGGCCGTGCCGGAAACGCCGCCTCTATGCGACCGCGTCGATACGGCTCTGCGGCAGTTCCGCCTTGCGGCGCAGGATAAGGGTGAACACATCGCCTGTCTGGAGGCGCGGAAGCATTTCGCATGGTACCTGCGCGGCGTTGCGCACAGCGGCTATTATAAGGAAAAAATTTCGGCGATCTCGACGATGGACGAGATCGAACGGATCGCAGACGGGATCAAGAGAGATTTGGGGTGAAGCTCTTGCAGGATGACAGCCTGATCCGCAGAGCGGCCGCGCAGGACGCGGCTGCGTTTGAGCAGCTGATGCTGCTGCATCAGAAACCGGTCTATAATATTTGCTGGCGCATGGCGGGAAACGCCGAGGACGCGCTCGACCTGTCGCAGGAGGTGTTTCTGAAGCTGTGGCGGACGCTGGCGCAGTATCAGTTTGACGCGGCGTTCTCCACCTGGCTCTACCGGATGACGCAGAATGTCTGCATTGACTTTCTGCGCAAGCAGAAGCGGCAGCAGCACGTTTCACTCACGTTTTCCGAGGATGAGGACGAGGGGAAGGAGCTGTCCGTTCCAGACCCTGAACCGCTGCCGGAGGAACGCGTGATCTTCAACGAAAAGCAGGAGGCCATCCGGAATGCCATGAACGCGCTCCCGGTCGATTTCCGCGAAATTCTGGAGCTTCGCGTGGTGCGGCAGCTGCCGTATGAGCAGATCGCGCAGATCATGGACCTTCCGGTCGGAACGGTCAAGTCGCGTCTGGCGCGTGCGCGGCTCCAATTGAAAAAAAGATTGGACGCCGGGAACTTTTTTGAAACCGGCGCGTCTAAATGCACGGAATAAACAGGAGGTGGGTGCGCCATGAACTGTGAAAACGCGCTGGAGCTTATGAACCGGGAGCTGGACGAGGCGCTGACAGCGGAGGAATCGGCGGTGCTGCAGGCCCATCTGGACGCCTGTCCGGACTGCCGGGAAACATGGCGGCAGCTGCACGAGCTGGACGCGCTGCTGCAGGAAAGCGAGCTGGAGCCGCCTGCGGCGCTGCACGACGGCGTGATGCGGGAGATCCGGCAGGAGCAGAAAAGGAAGCCGCGCCGCGCCTGGCTTCCCGCAGCGGCCATTGCGGCGGCCGCAGCGCTCGTGCTGCTGGCGGGCAAGGCGGGGCTGATCGCGCTGCCGGGCTTTGAGCAGACCGACGTGATCTCGGTCAATATCGGCTCGGCGGTCGAGCAGATCTTTGCGCAGACCGGTGCGGAAGCACCGGACGAAGCCGCCGCACAGCAGGCGGCGGAGCTTTCCGCCGAGACAGGGCTGGACGTGCTGCTGGTGTGGAACAGCGGCGTTCCGGCTGAATTGGAAACAACGCCGTATGAAGCGGCGCAGAGCGGCGCCCGGCTGTATTGCGTGACGGGCCAGCTGGCGCAGACGATTCTGGACGAATACGGTGCGGCGGCCTATTCGCCCGACGACGTATTCTCCGATCTGCCGGAAAAGGAAGCGGCATATGTGCTGGTGCTGCCGTGACCGGGCTTGACAGAAGCCCGAAAATATGAAAGAATAAACGCAACACAACGAAAGCAGGTGCCTTTGATGGAAGAAATGACGACCGGTCTGTGCCCGAAATGCGGGCATACGCTGCAAATTCCGGCGGAGCTGGAGCGCTTTTCGTGTATGTACTGCGGCGAACGGCTGACGAAGCGGCAGCTCCTTACGCAGCCGGAGGAAGCGTCTTGTTCGGAGGAGGACTGCGCGGTGAGCTTTGACCATGCCGTGTCGAGGCTGGGCTGGTGCGTGCAAAACTTCCGCGGCTACCAGAAAAAGATCCTGCGCGACGCGTTTTTTGAGGCGTTTGAGACATATGAGACTGGCTGTGCCCCGGTCATTCAGGAGCTGAACAGCGGCGTGCGCCCCGAGCGGCAGACAGAGCTGCTTGACCGGGCCGCCGAGGCCATGCTGGACGAGCTTTCCGCCGGATGGGAAAAGAAAAACGACATGGAGGACGAAAAGGTCATTCTGGCGATCTTCTTCGTGCCGATGGTGCGCAAGCTGCAGCTGCCGGTCAGCGAGGAATTTGTGTCGCTGCTGCAGAAAAAATGGGTCGAACGGTATCCCAAATCCCCGTTTTATCTGGGTGACTACGAGTCCATTTCCGGCGGCTTCCGCAAGAAGTTCCTCGGACTGTGCTTCATCACGACCGCCGTTTGTCAGGAGCTCGGTAAGCCGGATGACTGCGCGGAGCTTACCGCTTTCCGCGCCTTCCGCGACGGCTATCTTGCCGCGCAGCCGGACGGCGAAGCGCTTATCCGCGAGTATTATAACATTGCCCCCGGCATCGTGACCTGCATCAACACCTGCTCTGACCGTCACGCGTCCTATGAGCGCATCCGTGAGCAGTATCTGACTCCATGCTACGAAGACCTGCTGGCCGGACGCAATGCAGACTGCAAGACCCGCTACGTGCAGATGGTGCGCGATCTGGAGCGGGAGTATCTGAACTGAGATAGCGGTCATGCCTCCGGCGGCCCTATCTTTTCCGTCTTGCCGGAAAAGACAGGGGAGAAAAGGGGCGCTGAGGTACGTTTGGTACGTACTGCGGGTACGGTTTTGTTACGGTACACCAGATTTGTGGATCGCTGCGTTTGAATGTCTGCGGCAAAAACGCATTGCGTTCAAAATTTGCAGGGCAGTACGAATTCGCATTGGTCTTGCTGACTGCCGAAGCGCAACGCTGTTCTTGTTATCACGGGAAAAATCCAAGAAAACCGAAGCGGTTTTCTTGGTCGCTTCAAGGAGGTCCGGGGGGAAATCGAAATCCCCCGGGCCTCAAATGATTTCAATATGTGTTCTTACCTTGACACGTACATCGCTGACCGCAGAATATTACAGCGCTCAGGTGCACCTGAACGGTATGGAGCGTTACAGGCAGGTCTGCAGGATGCAGAGGATCATCTGCGCGTGGCCGCATTCCTCCTCGGCGATCTTCAGCAGCATACAGCGGTGCGTTCCGGCGTTTTCGGCGAGCGCTTCATACGCCTCGTGCGCGGCGTGCTCCTCGGAATAGCGCTGGCGGAGCGTTTCGTTGATGCAGGTGACGCACGGCGCTTCCGGCCTGCCGGGGCAGGCTTTTTTGCCGGTCTTGAGGAAATAGACCGCGCCGAACTGCTTCGCGTGGCAGGCCTCCTGCCGGGCCATCTCGCGCAGCATCGCCTGCGCTTTGCCCTTCATGCGGCAGGCGAGGTGCGCGTAGAGCGCGCTGTCGGCGCGTTCATCCCGGATCAGCTCGAGAAGCTTTTCGGGCGTCAGAGAATCGGCTGCGGCGCTGCCGGAGCCGGTTTGCTCGTTCATCTGGGCAGCCGGGACAGCCTGCGCATTCATCACGCGGCTCCAGACCCGCTGCGTCTGTTGTTCTGTGAGTGGTTGCATGGGATCTCCCTCCTTCGCCCCATCGTATGCGCTGCGGGGCCGGATTGTGCGGTTTCACAAAAAATCCCACACGGAAACGGCAAATTTGCACGATTTTCTCACAGAAAAATCTTGTATTTCCAGTATGTCTGTGTTAAAATTCTTTTTTGTGAGATTTTTATGTACGAAACTTTCAGGCAAAGAAGGAAGGGGCGCCAAGTATGACGCAGGATAAAATTCGGAATATTGCAATCATCGCGCACGTTGACCACGGCAAGACCACGCTGGTCGATCAGATGCTCAAGCAGGGCGGCGTGTACCGCGAAAACCAGGCGGTCGTTGACCGCGTGATGGACTCCGGCGATCTCGAACGCGAGCGCGGCATCACCATTCTCGCCAAGAATACCGCTGTCCACTATAAGGATTATAAGATCAACATCGTCGATACCCCGGGCCATGCCGATTTCTCCGGCGAGGTCGAGCGCATTCTGAAGATGGTCGACGGCGTCCTGCTGCTTGTCGACGCAGCGGAGGGACCCATGCCGCAGACGCGCTTCGTGCTGCAGAAGGCGCTGGAGCTCGGCCACAAGGTCATCGTCGTCGTCAACAAGATCGACCGGCCCGACGCCCGCGTGCACGAGGTCATGGACGAGGTGCTTGAGCTGCTGCTCGATCTGAATGCCACGGAGGAACAGTTCGATTCCCCGACGATCTTCTGCTCGGCCCGTGAGGGCACGTCGTCTTACGGCCCCGACGACAAGGGCACGGATCTTGTCCCGCTGTTCGAGACGATCGTCAACTATATCGATCCCCCGAAGGGCGATGAAAACGGGCCTCTGCAGGTGCTCGTCTCGTCTATCGACTATAACGAATTTGTCGGCCGTATGGGCATCGGCCGCATCGAACGCGGCACGATCCACCAGAACCAGGAGGTCATCGTCTGCGATTACCACGACCCGTCCGTCAAGAAGAAGGAAAAGGTCGTCGCCCTGTACGAGTTTACCGGCCTTGGCCGCAGCCCCATCCAGCAGGCATCTGCCGGCGAGATCGTCGCCTTCTCCGGCATTTCGGATATCACCATCGGCCGCACGCTCTGCGATCTGGAGACCGTTGAGCCGCTGCCATTCGTCAAGATCTCCGACCCGACCATCGAAATGACCTTCTCCGTCAACGATTCTCCGTTCGCGGGCCGCGAGGGCAAATACGTCACGTCCCGCAACCTGCGCGACCGTCTGCAAAGAGAGCTTCTGAAGGACGTCTCCCTGCACGTGACCGAGATGGGCACCGATGCCTTTAACGTCGCGGGCCGCGGCGAGATGCATCTGTCCATTCTGATCGAGACGATGCGCCGCGAGGGTTATGAGTTCCAGGTGTCCACGCCGCACGTGCTGAATAAGACCATCGACGGCAAGCTCTGTGAGCCGATCGAGCGCATGATCGCGGACGTGCCGGAAAATTCCGTCGGCTCCGTGATCGATAAAATCTCCCAGCGCAAGGGCGACCTTGTTTCCATGACCCCGATCGGCAGCCGTATGCGGCTGGAGTTCCTTGTCCCGACGCGCGGCCTGTTCGGATATCGCAACGAATTTTTGACCGACACGCGAGGCGAGGGCATCATGGCCTCGACGCTTGACAGCTACGCGCCCGTCAAGGGTGAGATCTCCCGCCGTCTGACCGGCTCGCTCGTCGCATTTGAAACGGGCGAAACGACCGCCTATGGCATCGGCGGCGTGCAGGATCGCGGTTCGATGTTCATCGGGCCGGGCGTGGAGGTCTACGCCGGTATGATCGTCGGCCAGTGCAACCGCAACGAGGACATGGCCGTCAACGTCTGCAAGAAAAAGCAGCTGACCAATATGCGCGCAGCCGGCTCCGATGCCGCCATCCGCCTCGTACCGCCGACGGTTCTGTCGCTCGAGCAGTGCATGGAATACCTTGCCGACGACGAGCTGCTGGAGGTCACGCCGAAAAGCCTCCGTATGCGCAAGCGCCAGCTCGACCATTCGGCCAGAATGCGCGCTCTGATGAAATCCAGACAGTAAAAAATGCTCCTCCGTATGCCGTAGCATACGGAGGAGTTTTTCTAAAGTCAAAAATTGAAATACGGCAGGCCGCGGTATTTCTCCGGCAGTTCCTCTTTGCAATATACATTGTGAAGTGTTGTGACGAGCGAAGACGGATCTGTGCAGATATAACGGTTCAGATACTCGATAAAGTCCTTTTCGGTATAGCATACCACGACCGCAGAACCCCGTTTCACCCGATACCTTGCAGCATCGGGGCTTTCGTGCAGCCAATGACAGCTGAACTCCAGACAGTATGTTTCGAGATCATCCGCCACTGCATCCGGAACACAGTACACGCTGATCTCGCCGTCTGCGCTTAAAAGAACCTGTTTCATAAGCCCTCCAAATATTGTTCCTCCATTCGCCGTAGGGGCCGATGCCCACATCGGCCCGGCAGAATGCACTGTTTCTACGGAAATCTGCGGCGAATTCGTAACTTCCCAATGGGCCGATGTGGGCATCGGCCCCTACATTGCAATATGTCAGTGCATACGGGGCACTGGGGGATTTCTGTAGAACAGGTGCTCTCTGCGCGCGGTGGACAGAGTCGTCGGCCCCTACAAATCACTTGCTGATTGTCAGAACACCGGCGCAGGGCGACAGCTGGGTAAATGAAAGGTCTGGAAAATCCCTTTTTAATTCTTCCGCGACGAAATAGATTTCATCGACATCCCAATCCGCTCCCGCTTCCTGCCTGCACCGGTTCAGCGCGCCGCGGGTTTCAAACGCAACGTCGCCGATCAGAATTTTTCCGTTTTCATTCAGACAGCCGCGCAGTGCGGACAGAAATACGACTTTCTGCGCGTCTGTCAGATGGTGCAGCGAATAGGTCGCGACGATATAATCGTAGCGGCGATCTCGCAGCGGCTCCACCAGACCCGTTGTAAAGTCGCCCTGATATAGCTGTGCGTCCGGCATTTTTTCGGACGCCAGTTCGAGCATTCTGGATGAGAAATCCTGCCCGTAGATGGTGCAGCCCTGTTCATACAGCCTTGCCGTCAGCACGGCAGTTCCAAACCCAATGTCCAGCACAGACGCGTTAGGGGTCTGCATGACAGTCTGAAAAATTGCAGCGAGTACCTTTTTGTATCCGGCAAACGGGTAGGTATTCGCTTCGTCAGAAAGACCGACACTTTTGTCATATCCATCTGCCCACAGGTCGAATCCTTTGTGGTTCAGCATAGTTGCCTCCTGAAATTCTAAATTGTCACTTTTTCCAGATCTTCGGCTGGTACTGCATATTGGAGACGTTGTAAACCGTAATAAACGCCTTCGGGTCCTCGCGGTTGATAAAGGTCATCAGGCGCTGGTATTCGCTTTTGTCGACGATGGTGATGATCTCGTTGTGGCGCTGCAGATTGTATGCGCCGATGGCTTCGTAGATCGTGGCGCCGCTGTGCAGCTCGTTGATGATGAACTGCCGCAGCGCTTCCTCTTTTTCGGTGATGATGCAGACGCGGCGCTTCTTGTTGTGGTCGAAAATGAAATGATCCAGAATAATGCCGTTGAAATACGTGCCCAGAATGCTTAAGACTACCGTCTTTTTGTCGTAGACAAGCGCAGCGGACAGCGCCACGCACATACCGGACAGCGACATGGCCCGGCCCAGATCCATGCGCAGGTATTTGTTCAGGATCTTTGCCACGATATCCAGTCCGCCGGACGAGGCGTTCCGGTTGAACAGAATGCTCAGGCCGATGCTGACCACCAGAATGTAGCAGAGCACGTCCAGCTCCTGACTGCCGGTCATGGACGTGTAATCCGGGAAAACAAGCTCAAAAAGTCCTAAAAATACGGGCAGCATCACACTCGTGTAGACGGTTTTCGCCCCGAATTCCTTTCCGCAGGTGAGAAAGCCGATGATCAGAAGGACGATGTTCAGGATCATTGTGATGGCCGACAGGGGAAGGGGGATGAAGTTGGACAGTACGATGCCGAGGCCAGAAATGCTGCTGACGGAGGTGTGGCTCGGGGACAGGAAAAAGAAGACCGCCGCCGCGATGATCGCCACCGCTGCGGTCAGAACGGCCGTTTCTCTGATGATCGCTGTGGAATTCAATTTCTTCTGGTTCATTGTGGTATCTCCGAATCTTGATTTGTCTGCGCTGCGGTAGTTGTCTGCGGCTCGTCGTGATAGTCGGATTTCGGCAGACTCCAGTGGTAATATGCCGCCAGCAGGCGCAGCACGACGATGGCTGCTGCGCCGAAGAGCATGGCCGCGTTCGCACCCAGCCGGTCCCAGCACAGCGCGCAGATCAGCGCGCCGATGATCGATGCGCAGGCGTAGAAGTGCCGCACGAAGATATAGGGCCGTTCCCCGGAGAACACGTCGCGCAGCACGCCGCCGCCCACGCCGGTGATGAGGCCGACGAAGACGGTCAGGAACAGCGTATCATGCTCTGCCTGCCGGTACGCGCACTGGACGCCGACGACCGTGAACACGCCCAGGCCGACCGCGTCCATCACCAGCAGCAGCCGGTCGAACACCGGCTCGTGCCGCCCGACGCGGGCGCGCACGTGCGGCAGGAACATGAGCACGGACACGGCAGCCGCCGTGAGGGTATAGACGGGATCGTGGAACGTCGCAGGCGGGGTCACGCCGAGAATGACGTCGCGGACAATGCCGCCGCCGACCGCCGTGCAGACGCCGAGGACGATCACGCCGAACAGATCCATCTGCTTTTTGATGCCGACAATGGCGCCGGAAACGGCAAACGCGGCCGTGCCGATCAGTTCCAACACAAAAACAAGAACATTGGACATAACGGAAACCTCCGGAAGCTTACACGCGCAGCGATTTTTTCTGCACGGCCAGCGCGCCGAGCGCGATCAGCACGCCGATGAACGCGCAGCCGGTCGAGAACCAGAGCATGAGCGTCGTGCCGCCGAGATCGATCAGATACCCGGAGACGAGACTGCCCAGCAGCGTACTGAGCGAGATGGCGAGGATCGTGCGGATGGACTGGCCCTGCACCCGGTCGGCGGGGTCAACGGATTCGTTGGCAAAATAGACCGAGGCCGGGAAGAACAGGCCGTAGCCCAGCATCTGCACCGGCTGCACGGCCAGCAGCATCCCAAGCGAACCGGACGCGAGGATCAGCAGCGGCTTGACCACCATAAAGATGATCGAGATCAGCAGAATTTTCGCGCTGCTCATCTTCTTTTGCAGCAGTCCGAACACCAGCGCTGACGGCAGCTCCGAAGCGGCCATCAAAAACTGCGCGACGCCGAGCGCCGTGCTGCCGCCGCCGCGGCTGTTTACAAGCGAGACAAGGAAATTGCTGATCGGCATCACGCCCATCATGCCGAAGAAGCAGGCGATGAGCATGAGCGTAAAGACCCTGTTTTTCTTTAAGATCTGCCAGATCGAATGGCCGGAGGCCGACTTTGCCTGCGGCTGCGGCAGAAGGCGCGCCGGGATGCTCGGGAATGCCAGCAGGCAGACAATCAGCAGAAGCTGCTCGGCGCAGTGCGCCAGAAGCGCCGCCTGCATACCGAACCGCGCCGTCAGCAGCCCCGTCACGACGCATAAAACTGCGTAGGTCAGCGAACCCATCCCGCGTGCGAAGCTGTAGGGGATCTTGACGCCTGCGTTGACATACTGCATCCCCATCGAGTCAATGAGCGGATAGGAGTTCGTCTCCAGCACGCCGAACAGGAAAATGATCAGCGCCGTGAGCGCAAAGCCGGGGCGCGTGAAATAAAAGACGAGATTGAGCGCCACGGCAGGCAGCAGCATGACGATCAGCAGCTGCTTGATGGGCACGCTCGGGTGCCGGTCGGCCCAGCCGCCGATGACCGGCTGCGTAAAAAGGCTTGCCAGATAGCACAGCGCGCAGAAAATTCCGGCCTGTCCGGTCGTAAAGCCCCGGTCGAGGACGATCGCGGCCTGATAGGCGCAGATAGAGCTGATCATGCCCCAAAAGCTGGCCTGCAGGAGGACATAACAAAGAACGATTCGTTTTCTGGACGCCATGGCATTCGCTTCCTTTACAGCCGGTATGACAGACACTATTATAGAGCGCGGAACCGATAAAAACAAGCGGATTTTCCTGAAAAAATGCTTGATTTTCGGCGCCCTGTGTGCTAAAATACATTGGTCTGTGAAAAAGAATGGTCCTCTGCCGCAGCCGGCACGAAGGTGCAGCGGCATTTCCTTGCGGTATGAACGTTCTTAATTTGAAGGAGGACACAAGTATGGATCTCATGAAGGCTCTGACCAGCCAGTACATGAAGCAGGAGCTGCCTGAAGTTCAGGTCGGCGACACCGTTCGCGTTCATGTCAAAATCAAGGAAGGTTCCCGCGAAAGAATCCAGATCTTCGAGGGCACCGTCATCGCCAAGAAGCACGGCGGTATCGAAGAAACCATCACCGTTCGCCGCATCTAGA
>OGYC01001674.1_pt1 | contig 17804 bp, 29 predicted proteins | sample 1576461 | NCBI WGS metagenome assembly OGYC01 (sample SAMEA3541569, study PRJEB24748) | human gut metagenome | biome: human gut; feature: human-associated habitat; material: faeces | place: China | collected 2012 | reverse complement strand
TGGCGTTTATTGATTCATTTTTAGCAGAATTATCACAAAGAGAAAATTCATAATTTACAAATGTCTGATGTAATAAAATAAATTATTTTATTATTCATTCCCCCGAATAGCTATAATTCATTTTTATAGCATTTTAGGCGTGAATTTGTTACTTCACGCCTTTTTTTATTCTATTTCTCCACAATCTCTTCTTAGTAAATTCTTAACCATCCAATAATCTCCCCTTCCCCCACTTACTCACTACTTTTATGCCATATTCACAACAATAGTCAACTTGTTGTGAATGGAATGTCTAAATATTAACTAATTATCTGTATTGGTGGTATTTTTACTTCCACAAATTAAACTTCTAACAAATTAATATTTATACAATATGAAAGAAAAGATTTTCAATGCTTTAAAACAAGAGTATAAAGCCCTTGGGTTAAGTGATGAAATTTTGCAGGGACACGCCAATGCACTTGCAGCAATAGGACTTGTAACTGACGAAAACCTTAGTGTTGTCGTTGCCGCTCAAAAAGATTTTTTGACAGGTCTTCAAAGCGGAATTGACAAACGAGTAACAACAGCACGTGAAAAGGCATTAGCTGACGCTAAAAAGACCGAAGACGAAGCGAAAGCAGAAGCCGAGAGAAAGAAAGCTGAGGAAGATGCCAAGAAAGCCGCTGAAAACAAGGACAAACCGGAATGGCAAAAGGAGATGGACAAACGCTTCGAAGAGTTCTCGAAGAAAGAGGTCGAGCGCGAGAAGGAATTCAAGGCTTTGCAAGAAAAATACGAAGCTCTTGAGAAGGAAAAAGCCGAGTCTGCCAGAGCCAATACGATTTTGTCTAAAGCCAAAGAGTTAGGTATTCCCGAATGGCGTATCAAAGAGGGGTTTGCTATTTCTGCAGAAGCGGATGAAGCAGCAATCAACTCACACCTTACTACAGTCGCAACAAACCTAAAGACGGCAAATTTACCAAGCAATAGACTGGGACACGTCCTTGATGACGGGAAACCGTCTAAGGAACAGATTTCAGACATTGCAAATTCTTTAATCCATTAAAAATTGAAAGATGACAAAAGTGAATCTAAACAATGAACCGAACGAGATTATCACAGGAAATGATAACATCGTTATTGCTAAATACCTTGACGGTATTGACGGCGGGCGTTCTTTGGATGTAACCGGTTATCCATTGAAGGTAATTAAGGCTGGTGTTCCTGCCATTACTGATGGTGCCGGGACATACAAACCTATGCCCCTTAATGCAGAAGGAACTGCATTTGCGGCACTTCCTGAAGGATATTCCTATACAGGTATTATTAAAGGTACTATCCGTACTGCAAAACCTTTTGCTGCAATCATGACACGAGGTAGAGTTAATCCGGCAGCAGCTCCGTACCCTTACAATGCTATTTTGGATGCGTTGAAAGCAGCGTTGCCTTTGGTTGAATTTAGAAAAGACGAGGAAGCATAATGGAAAAATCATTTTATTTCGAGTACGCTCAAAAGTTCTTTCCTCAGTTGGTGTTATCCATTGTTGAGAAGATAAATGAAAGAAACAAGACTAAGCAGACTTATATGTATAAAGATCTGCTTAATCCAGATTTCTCTGCTGATGGGAAGTGGGCCAGCATATTAGCTGATTACAGCCGTGTGGCTGCCGATGTTGTATCTTTGGATTCAGAACTTCCGCTGAAAAAGCGTGATTCTCTTTCCACTGCCACAGGTGATATTCCCAAGTTGGGAATGAAACTTTACCTGACTGAAAAGCAGATGAAGGATATTGATAATATGATTGCACAGGGACTTTCAGTGAATCTTATTATCAATAAAATCTTTGCTGATACCCCACGATGTCTTGAAGGTGTTTGGGAGCGTATTGAAGATATGTTCTTGTCCGGCCTTTCTACTGGTGTTGCTCTATCAACGAGAAATAACGGAACTGGGATTAGGTTATCTTACGGATACAAAGATGAAAATCAGTTTGGTGTTGCCACTTTATGGAGTGGTGCGGATGCCAAGGTGATGGATGACATCAAACGTGTAATGGATAAGGCAGACGAAGACAGCAATACCATTACTGACGTTTGGGCTGATGATACTTGGCTGAATGCTTTCTATACCAATCAGCAGGCTAGAGAACAATGGGCCTTTATCAATAAGTTTGTCGGCACCTCTGTTCCGGCGTTGGACTTGGATTCTGCCACTGAAACTTTAAAGAAGAAGTTTAGTATTACCCTCCATCGTATTAACCGCAAGATCAAGACTGAAATTAATGGCGTACGCCAGTCTCACAAACCCTGGAAGGATGGTACGGCCGTATTTACTTGTGATGAAAAGTTAGGCTCTTTGGTATGGACAACACTTGCAGAAAAGACAAGACCGGTTGCCGGGGTAGTCTATCAGGAAGCTGATGACTTCATTTTATTGTCTAAGTATGCGAAGAACGATCCTCTTCAGGAATTTACTTCTTCTCAGGCTATGGTAGTTCCTGTAATCGACAATGTTGATAGAATTTATTGTATGGACTCTAAAACTGTACAGGCATGAAAGTAATAGTGACTAGTGTTTTCCGCGATAAGTTCACTCATCGGTTATATAACTGTGGAGATTCCTTTGACATCAAGGATGAAGCCCGTGTACAGGACTTGGAAAGTCGCAAACTCGCTAAACGGGTCGAAGTTCCCGAAGAAAAGAAAGAGGTTAAAATCTCCCTCTTTGAAAAGGAATTTGAGAAAAAGGGGTTGGTTGATGCGTTGAAGGGTATCGGTGTTCAAGTGACTGGAAACATGGGGGAGAAAACTCTTCTTGATAAGGTTGCCGAACTTGACGAAGAAGCAAATTCCAAACTAAAAATTGCTCTTGGTATTGAGTAAAAGGTTAGAGTGTAGTCTCCTACACCCTGCCAAATGTATAATTTATAAATCAAGAAAAGATGAAAAAGTTTATTTATTTTCTGTTTTGCTCGTTTATGATGCTGTTTACATCTCTAGGTGTGCAAGCGTCCAGTTTCAGTGAATCAATCCCGTCTAAGTCTGTAGATGCGCCTATTAGCTTTGTTGATACGCCTACTGTTCAAGCTGGTGTCATTTCTATTGCTCCGATGAACGTTCTTGCGATAAATATCGCTCCACCTCTATGCAGTATTGAAATTATAACCATTGAGAACAAACCAACCGTAGTGCCTAAATGTCCGTTCCGATATCTATACAGGTCAAAGTATTGCACGCATTATAGTAATACTTCCTATAGCCGACTGATTACACCATATTAACATGAAAGCAAGAGACTACATAAAACAAAAGTTCCAAACCTTCGGCATTAACTTGTCGGAGGCTGACCTTTTGGATATGTGTCTGAACTCGAAGATAAGCGGAGAGGATGAGATGAATGAGGATAACCGCATGCGGGTGTCGGTGGCTATCGCAAAGTTCATCCCCTCTCTCCTACTCCGTGCCACTTCAATCAGCGAAAGTGGTTTCTCTATGTCTTGGAATATCCAGGGAATTAAGGATTACTATACAGTATTATGCCGTGAGTATGATTTACCCAATGCGTTAGGGAATAGGATTAAAGTACTTGATATAGCAGATTATTTATGATACAGTTCAGACCTCATATATTGCAATACCAAGTAAACACTGGAGGTTATGAAGATAATAACGGTGATTATCATCCCGGTACATCTTCATTTGAAGGTAGCATTCCCTGCCGATATGAACCGAACGGGAAAGCCAATACAATAGCCTTCGAAGATGGGAAGACTTATGTGTATCAGTATATAGTCTATTTGAATCAGGACTGTAGAGAGTTCAAATGTGGCGATATTATCCGACTTCTGAATAATGGGGCTGTCGTAGCTGAAAAGCAGGTTCAAGGATTCCACAGAGGGCAACTAAATGCAAAGTTATGGCTATAAGAATGACTACATCAATGAGTGAAATTGACGCTTTGATTAAAGCAGAAACTGAACGGGTAGATAAAATAGCTATTCAGGCTCTCTCAAATTTGGGTGATATGTGTGTCGCTGAAGCTAGAGATAGAGCACAAGAAGAAAGCTGGTTCAATCAAACTGGTAATCTAAGAAGTTCTGTAGGTTATGTGGTTGTCGCTCATGGTCGTATTGTTAAAAGCTCTGATTTTGGAACTGTACTTCATGGCTCGGAAGGTTCAAGGTTAGGAAGGGCTTTAGCTGAGGAACGTGCGAAGAAGTATTCAAACGGTTATGCTCTCATCGTTGTTGCTGGAATGAACTATGCCGAACTTGTAGAAGCCAGAGACAATAAATCAGTTCTTGCATCTGCTGAATTATTAGCGCATGCAGAATTCTACAATGTGATGGAGAAACTTAGAAATCAAGTTGCGAAATGAAATCGGATATAGAAATAAAGGACGCGATTTATGCGGTTATAAAAGGCTCTTCTTTAGAAAAAGCAGTTACCGGGAAGTTGAAGAAAACAAAACGCCCTACCAGCTCTGATAAAGAGGATATTGTCATTTCCATTCTCGACAACGGTAGTGGTCAGAAACAGGAGGCTTTTGTGAATGTGAACATCTATGTTCCTGATTATATCCGGGACGGTCAAGCAGAAGAGAATACCATCCGTTTACGTGAGCTTTGCAGGTTATCTTACGAACTTCTGTTTAATTGCCGAGGTGCTGGCTTTCGGGTTGATTCCAAAGGCGCCAAACAGCGTGTATTAGAAGTGAGCGGTAAAGACGAGCACTTCATCAATAATAAATTATTAATTCAAATTTCTAACGAATAAAAGATTATGGCACAATTATCATGGGGTAAACCCTCAATAGAATTCGGTAAGTGCGGTGCTGATGGCGCTACACCTACAACATGGACAAAGTTAGCTTACGATCCGGTTGAAAACTCTACAAAGTTAACTCCCACAAAAGGAGAAAAGAAAGAGGCTAAAGTAGAAGGCGGTGAGAATGAAGCCGTGAAGTATGCAAAGAATACTTTCGTCTTTGAGTTTGAAATTCGTTCGGCTCTTGGACGTAGTAAACCTATTCCTGATAATGATGGAGTAGTAGAAGGGGAATATGCTTTCCGTCTCACCCCAGAAGATACAGCGTGTGAAGGTATATTGATTGACCGTTCCGTGGTATCTGTTGAAGAAACATTTGACACAGCAGAGGGTAAGAAGTGGAAATACACTGTTGATGTATTGAAACCGACTACAGGTAATCAGGTGAAGCCTTATACAGCTCCTAAAACACCGGAAGGTTAATTCTAATTAGAGTGTCTTAGTTGATGCTCTTGCGGCTTTAGCATAATGGTAGTGCGCCAGTCTCCCAGACTGGATGTCCTGGTTCGAATCCAAGAAGCCGCTCTAATCAAAACTCACATCATGGAAGAAAGAGAATTACTTGAAATGAACATCGCCGATACCATCATTGAAAGACCAGTCGGTTTCAAGATTGGTAGTCAGCAATTTTATTTATATCCTCCTACGTTGGGGATGACTTATCACCTTACAGGATTGTTCAAGAGTCTGGAAGCTGATGCTAGATTGGTATCTACTAATCCATATTTGGAAGCCATTCGATTATGTACTGAAAAGAAAGAGGTTGTTTGCCGAATACTGTCTAACTTTACGTTCAACCGGAAGGAGGATGTCTTTGATAGTGTTAAGATAGAGACGCGGACAAAAGAGTTTTCTGAATTGGAAGTAGAAGAGCTTGCTACCATGTTTACAATCGTTCTATCCGGAGATAATACAGAAGAGTTTATCAAGCACTTCGGGATAGATAAAGAACGCTTAGAGCGTAACAGAATAGCCGCAGTTAAGAAAGATAATAGTAGTATTACTTTCGGTGGCAATAGTACCTATGGAACATTGATAGACTTTGCCTGTCAGCGTTACGGATGGACTATGGAGTATGTTACTTGGGGAATCAGCTATGCCAATTTAAAGATGCTCATGGCTGATGCTATCACTACTATTTATTTGAGTGAGGATGAACGAAAACTACTTGGAAAAGGTGCAGGAGAAGTGATAAATGCAGATGACCCGAAAAATAGGGAACTAGTTAGGGAGATGATTAGAGAGTAAATTAAAAACCGGAATGAATCCAGCTTTGCTGATATTTATAGCTTTTATATCGTAAAGATTTTATTAATCTGGTTTTAATGTATTAAAGATATCTTCGGTTGGATATTATATTAAGAAAACGAGAAAAATGCTTTATAATTGTCTTATAACAATGTTCATTCCATTTCTTTTAATCTATTCATAGGGTAGTAAAGTTTGAGTAAAAAAAGGCAAATACATGGAATGAGAGATAAAATGATGGAAAGAAAAATCCATCCCGATACATTATAATGATTTTCGGCGGTAAAGAAATAATGTATCCATACATTTATCATATTTTGCAATTTTTGATGTGCTGTCTGAGGATTATCTGACATATAGGTATATTCATCATATTCATTATTAAAATGGATATTTTGGGCATGTAATTTAATAGTTTTGTAAGAAACAAGTAAGGTAGAGTCTATTGTTTTAATATGATTGTCTTGGACATTTTTATTATCATATTTTAAAAGTATAAGTGCTTTTTCAAGTTTTACCATTTCGTTGATTTCATTTTTGATTTTGTCGGAAAATTTACATGGACTTTCGTTGATTAAACTTAAATAAGATTTGGTTAATCTGATGTCATTTTGTACTATGTCGATTAGATTTTTATTATAGAACAAAGAATGAGTACATGTTGGAATTAAAAGTATTGCCCATATCATATAAAAGCTAATGCTGGAGATGATTAATTTGAGGCTATATTTAGAATGTTGCTTTCTAAAAATGCCTTTTAATAAGCCTACTTCTCCTATAATCATCATTATAAAGAATGACGCAGTAATAAACAGATTAATTACAAATGGGAAAGTCGGTATGAGCATGGTAATAGACTTTGCTGATAACCAACAACAATATGCAAATGACAGTAATAAAATAATAGGTACAGTTACTGTTCCTGCAAATAGAATGGTATTATTTGAAGAATCTTCAGATAGAGATACAACATTATTTTTGTTTCTGTTGTTGGCTTCTATTATGTACCTATCGATATCATTACTGATTATAATTTGTAGTTCTTTTTTATCGTTATATTCACAATAATACTGATGAAGTGAATTCATGCGGGCTTTTAATTGTTCAATATCCGGATTGGAAATATTATCGGCTTTTCGGCAATATACATAAATTTGTGGGCGGTTGTTTTCTTTAAAGCTATTATATGCTATATCAAATTCATCCATAGTGATCCCACCTACATAATCATCAAATATAAAAATTATGCCATCTGCTTCGTTGCGAATAAAATTATTATAATCAGCTTGTCTTCCTATGTTATCTTTCGTGAGAGATGTTTGGAAATCTTCGAAGGCTTTAACAATACAAGGCTTTTCCCATTTATTTTGCATTTTCCCAAAAATTACACGACAAAGATCGCGCTCATCTTGCAATGCTTTAGAACCTGCTATAAACCATTTTATTGTGTCGTTCATAATTTTACAAGTATTTATATTTTGGTGATATCACCAAAAATCTATATTTTTCTTCCTCCATCTTAAACATCTTCCCACAGTTGGGGCAGATATTTTTTGTATATGTCTTTAGTCACAAACTGATGTTGCTAAGAAAAAAGTGAGCTATTATTATAAATCATCAATGAATAACAACTTTTATACATAAGAAATCCTATTCTCCAAAGAATAATTGAATGGGGATTTCTTATATTTTATATAGGAAAGATTAATTGCAACTGTTGAATAGGTCTAAAGGCTGCTTTTCTTTATCTGAGTCTTTTATCCATATATTAACTAATTCAGGGATTCGTTCTATAACTTCTTTACCAAACAAAGCTTCTGTTAATAATCCCATATGCATTGAATCTATAATTCTACATAAGTATGATTTCCCTTTTTCCCACCAAGTAAAATAATCATCTGTTATTAGATAGTGTGCAGTGTATATTCCTAGACTTTCTTTAACTTCCCTCAACTCCCAACCGTCAAGTTGAGTTTCATAAACTCCATCGGCAACTCGACTTCCAAAAGTCGTTGTATAATAATATTCTTTTATTTCCCAAATAGCTTTTGGATTTATAATTGATGGGTATGCACCATCAACTCTTCTAGATAAAGTTCTGACAGGTTTTTTCCCATTAGTATAAGAAGTCAATGCACGTGGGTCATAATCACATATTGTAAAGCCTGACTTTTTAAGTGTTGATTCAATTAGCATATTAACGATGCATGTGAGAAAAGCATAGCCTTTTTTATTCCCTTTTTGTTTGTTCATTGGTAAAGGGCAAGTTGGTGCTAATTCTTGAAAGAGCTTTTCAAAAATACTTTTTGCCTCATTTTGTTTCATCAAATTAGATTTAATAGTCTGTAGCATTTCATCTCTATATTCTAAATATTCTATTATTTCAGTCCCTAAATCAGTCCATTTATCATTTATAATTAATGAAGAATACTCAAGTTTTTCACTTTTGAATGCTTTTTTGACTTGAACAATCGTAGGAATTACACTTCTGGGATTAGGGTTTGACTTCGATTTTTTGTAAACATACCCCAATTTCTGATTCAGTAACTTTATGTTTGACCAGAAATCCAGAGATTTATTTAAATATTTGTCGTTTGCTTTCATTTATATATTTTTTAATTTATCACTGTATTGTGAGATAAAGTTGACAAAATCGCAGTTTAATGCAGTACATATCTTATAGAGCTCAACTATATCAACTCTTCTTTCTCCATTTTCTATTTTACTGATGTATGATTGTGGCATACCAATCCTGCTTGCAAGTTCAGTTTGTGTTAGCCCACTCTCCATTCTTAAACTGTAGAGTAGTTCCAACAAGAGATAATATTCTTTTGTGTGAGTAACTTTTTTCATATTACAAAGTTATTTGTCTTTTCTTTATATCCCATTTTGGGATATTTGATCATAAATGATTAGCTTTGCATTAAAATTTGAACATAGTTGATATGATACAATGTACTCCTCCTAAAACTCAGCTTTTAAAATGGGTTGGAAATAAACAGAAATTTGCAGTTGAAATAGTTAAGCATTTCCCTCATTCATATAATTTTTTTTATGAACCGTTTTTAGGTAGTGGTGCAATCCTTGCTACTGTTGCACCATCCAATGGGATGGGCTCTGATATTTTTACTCCCTTAATGGACATTTGGAATAAATTATCCCTTGATCCTGAAGGACTTGTTGAATGGTATAAAGAAAGAAGAAACCTCATGGAACAAATAGGTAAAGCAGAAGCTTATAATGTTATAAGAGCTTCTTATAATGCCAATCCCAATGGAGCAGATTTTTTATATCTTTCTAGAGCTTGTTATGGAGGAGTTATCAGATTCCGAAAGTCTGATGGTTTTATGTCAACCCCCTGTGGTGTGCACACTCCGATATCGATTGGAAGCTTTGAAAAGAGAGTAAAAGAATGGAATAGCAGACTAAAGAATGTCAGGTTTGAAAAATTGGACTACAAAGATGTCTTTTCTATGGCTCAAAGGAATGATTTCATTTATTGTGATCCTCCATATTCACATAGTCAAAGTATATTGTATGGTGCTCAAAGTTTTCAATTGGAAGAATTGCTTAATGAAATTGATAAAGCTAAGGCTAGAGGAGTGAAAGTGGCTTTGAGTATTGATGGGAAGAAAAAATCGGGTCAATATGTCTGTGATCTTCCAATCCCTCCTAATTTATTTGAGAAAGAAGTGTATATAAATTGTGGAGGATCAATGCTAAAACGTTTTCAACTTGAAGGAGAAAATCTTGAGAACGAGAATGTTTTGGATAGATTATTGCTGACATATTAATATGACGTAAAAAGCGTTATGATTTGCTCCCAATTAGCACCAAAAACTGCGAAATATATGGACGATATTAAAGAGTAAAGAAAAAGCCGGATTTCTCCGGCTTATCTATTTAAACTTTAGAAGAAACAAGGATGCTGCTTCGTTTAGTGTTGCAAAATATTTTTTTTTACAATCACAGGAAATATAAGGATAATCCGATTCAAGTAATTTTGCTATTTCAAAAGAAATATCTTTCAATTTATCTAATACTTTATTTCCCCCGTAACGTGCTTGATGTATGTGTAGAAAATCATATATGCCTTTGGCAGTATACATGATATTTCTATCATCATATTCAGGATCAATGTTTGATTTGATTGCTTCAGCTATAAGTTGTGTAAGTGACATATCAATGGTATTACATAAATTAATTATGTATTTAGTCTTTTCAAACTCTTTTTGAAGTTCTATTTTATGTCGTTCGAGTGATTCGTTATAATTTGCTTTTACGGATTCTATTTCTTTAGTAATCCCTGCTATGTCTTCTTTAGTTGCTAGGTTCTTTCCTTTCTCTTTAAAGTAGAAAACTAAATATTGTACTAATCCAGTTACTAAAGCAAATATAAGCACTGTTAGCCAGAATGAATATGGTGAAGCTATTAGGGTATCTTTCATGTATTCTTCCATAATATTTATGTGTGGTGTTATTTTAAACGCTCCATCCTCAGTTTGGCGACGGGATGGGGCGTTTGGTGGTTATAGTGGGAATCAATTATTGCTGCTTTATTTTTTAAATCGCATTTAATTTATATTTACCTTGAAATAGAGTCTCGTATATTGGACTATCGGTATGCTTACCCATCCAATAGTCTACGGCAGCTTTAAATACTTCATTGCCAGTAGAAGTAAGAGGCAGCTTTTCGAGTATATTCATATCCCCAGCGAAGGAATTATATTCCTCTAATACTTCTACTTCACAAACAACTCCATCATTCATTCCATTATAATCTCTGTAATATTCGCAATCCTTTATTGAATGAAAGAAATAAGCAGAATCATATCGTCCAACACTTACCGTAAATTGAGGAGCTTTTTCATTTATCTGTAGCCTTACACACTCATAAATATAATTCCATATATAACTTTTGTGTTCCTCGTTGTTTAAATCAAACGCCTTAGATGCAATTCCTCTTTCGCAATCGTCATAATGGTAGTATAGAGTTTCATTAATTAACTTAATTAATATCGGATTTACTTGTACTCCTTTCCATGAACACTTGTCTTTAGTCAGCATTTCGTTCCATTGCTCTGCATCATAAACAACACTTTCTGCCAAAGCATAAGTCTCATTCAAGGTGAAACCTGTTTGAGCAGAAACTCCCAATATCATTTTCAACACTTCTGAAAAATCATTTTGATATGGGCATCTTTTCATGTTATTTCGCGTATTGGTGTCTAATACAACACCTATTTCTTCAGGATTAACTTCTAAGCGAAAATATTCCATATTTATTCCTCCATCTTAAATTTAGTACTTTATTTAATTAACTCAGCTTCTAATAAATAGCTATTAGGCTTTAGCTTCATTTGATAATACTTTATATTTCGACCTTTCAAAGAGTTTTTTACCAGTTCTTTGTCTGATTCAGCCATTCGAAGACCAAAATATATTCCAGTGACAGATTCGGGTGATATTTCAAATAAACCAGAGGAATATAAAGTTATTCTAATTTCTTCTTCACGTTCCCATGCCATTGATTTAGTAGCGATTAAGCATTTTAAAAATTGTATAGAATCTCCTAAAATATTAGCCATATTATTTATTGAAAATTCTGGGGTATCATTCTTATATTGAACATTTAAAACGCTGTGCAAATGTCCATTTGATAAAGACTTTTGTAGCTGTTCAAAATCATATTCAATACAAAAGCCTTTATGTCCATTAGTGTAATACGCCCATAATAATTCATTAATGACCGTTTTACTTAAAGAAAATATTCCTAATTCAGTTCTTGCTTGTGCTATTATCTTTGTATAATTATCTTTTGCTCTATTTTTAGGGAGTCCATTGTTCTCTATAAAGTCAAAAACTTCATATATCCCACTATCATTGACTATAGTTTCAGCAGGATCGTTAAGATTCTGTACAGTTGGCGCATATATTTGATTATTGACAAGAGTCAACAAATCTCTATATATATCAGCTCTATATTTATATAATTTCATAGTATTGGTGTTTTTATTGAACGCTCCATGTTTATTTAGCTACACATGGGACGTTTGGTGGATTAAAAGCCGAGCTATTTGATTTTGCTTACATCTAATTCATTGCCTATCGAAAAATAGTATTGGTTTTGAAGTAAATGAAGATATGTCGGTAATTGCTCCCATCTATATTGCACATCAAAATCGTCTTGTAGCATAAATTTATTGTTATCTATTTTTATATAACCGGTTTGTTTATGCTTCCACTCTTTTGTAGGATCATAAGTAAAATCACACTTTTCTAAAATTGAAGTATCTAACGAAAAATCAATAGGTTCAGTTTTTTCTATTTCAGTCCATTCAAGCCCATTTGAAAGCTCATAACCTATTTTGTTAAAATACAACCCTTTAACGGATATTATTTTTTGTTTATTTGTCAATCTAAGAAGATTCCCTAATCGTAAATCCGCCATATCTTTTATATCCATATTTTCACTCTTCCATCTTAAATTTCTTCCCGCAGTTGGGGCAGGTGATAGTGTTCTGGTCTTCCTCCAATCTTTCTTCATCTAATAAGTCAGACACAGATGTTCCTAATGCTTTGGCTATTTTTTCAAGAGTTTCAATGGTGGGATTGCCATTGATATTCCTTGTTAAGGTATCACGTGTGATTCCTAACATGTCCGCTACTTGTTGCATTGTAAACCCTTTGGCTTTAATGACTTCTTTTACTTTTAGTTCCATATATGTATATTTTATAATCGTGTATGCAAATGTAGTTTTTTTGCAATTAATACGGCATTACAATATCGTTAATAAAACATAATACGGCAATTTAATATCGTTTTTCGTTTGCGGATACGATATTATATTGTAGTTTTGCAATGTAATAAACGACATCAAAGTACAACATTAATAATATAACCGATTATGAAACGCTATAACTTATCCCAAATAATGAAAGATGCTCATAGATTCTATAATAGCCGTTCAAGAATGGGCAGAACCTTTGGCGAATGTTTGAAACTCGCTTGGCGTTGGGCTAAAGATGCTATCAAGTTCAATGAAGAAAGAGAAGCTAAGATACGGGCTATGTTAGCTAACCAGAAGCCGGTAGAGCGAACTATTTGCAATGTTGTTAGTACTCTTACTTGGGACGATTGCTACAATTCAAATAGCAGAGGTTATATGGGCTCTCAGTACTGCGGTGATTAAAGTAAAAGCAAAATAGAAATGAATAATGAATAAAGAATAAACATTAAATAAAAAGAATCATGAAAGCAACAATAGTAATGACAAAAGAAGCCCAGGCAAGGGGTGAATATAAAGAGACATCTTTGGATGCATATAAGAAGAATGTAGATTTTCTTATTATCTCATGTGGTTACAGAAGTGCAATTAACTTTAATAAGCCCGTTGAACTGAAAGAAAGCCGTTCAATCAGCCGTGCGAATTGTGGTGGTCACGTCTATTATGTAACTGATAAGGCACTGGATAAACTGAAGAAAGAATATTCGTGGTCTTGTGATTTCTAAATGAATAAATAACTCAAAACATAAAGAATATGGCAACAATAGAACTAAGAGAAAGCGATAAAAGAAGAGCTGTGAATCTCAATCGTAAAAACGGTTACGGTTTGGATAATGTACAGATGATGCGTTTAATCAACGCTCATCAAAAAGGCGATGTTTACAAGCGTGCTTTAATAGAGTTTCGTTTGACTGATATAAACTTTCATCGTGAAGTTGAATTGCTTATCAATGGCAAGTATGATGAACTAAAAGAACAGGTAAAGCAGTGGTAACATTAAAAGAAATGACTATGACACTAATAGCTGAAAATCAAGAAGTAAAGATATACCGGCATAACACAGTAGGCGGGCGAATTAGCGTATATCAGTTTAAAAACGGTGAATTGATGTTCGGGTCAAAGAAAATAGCAGTTCTGAATAGATTTGAGAAAACTCATGTATATGAGATGATTTGTAGAGTACTAACACATAAATAAACGAATATGAAAACAGAAGAATTTTTATCCCAGTTATTGGGTGTGACTGAAACAAAGGTTTCTAATCATAACATGAATCCTATCGGCTTTGTACACTATAACAAGACGGATCAGATTAAAAAGCCTGTTCAACAGCAAATAAACTCTCTTTTGGTTGAACCCGCTACGATTGCATTGCTTGATGCTCTTAGAGAATGGTTTGAGTTTGAAGCTACTAATTACACTTGTGGCGGATTTGGCTGTCAGAATGACTACTTACTTAAAAGTAAGATTGAAGCTGTCAGAAAGTTGTATCCTAAGAAGAAATAGTTTTCGAGCTACCAAAAACAGATACACGATTATATTATAAAGGCAGTCTTAGCACGACTTTAGGGACTGCCTTTTAATTACTTCACAACAATAACAAAGATGTTGTGAATGGCTTGAAAGAAAATTCGTCTTTCGTTTGGATATGAAATAGATTTGCAGAAAAGAAAATAAACGCAGCATCTTGGTGGCACCCGATGCGGTAAGATATGAAAGGTCGTTAATCCGGTTAAGTGTAGAGTGCCACAATATTACACCGCTGGATTGACGACTTTCTCTTTATATGATTCTAAGCGTAGATAAGTATCTAAGAGGGTTCAGCAAGTCGGTAAGGCGTGGAAGGGTTCGAATCCCTGCTTGCTACAAATTCAGTCAAAAAAAATCTTCAATAGTGGAATTGACTGAACCGCTATTGAAGATAGTTTATTAACATTAATACCGTTAGAAGTATGAATGTATCTAATTACAGCAGCAAAGGTAGTGAAAAATTTCCTGCCTGCAATAGTGTGAATACATCAAATGTAAATCACACAAGTGAAATCAAAACGTATAATCATCCGTTGTTCGGAAATGTACGTATGTTTGTGGAAAATGGTAAGCCGTGGTTCTGTGCAACAGATATTGCATCCTCTTTAGGGTATGCAAACCCACAAAAGGCGATTCGGACTCATTGTGTTTCAAAGGGGGTGACCGAAATGGACACCCCCACTCAAAACCAATATGGAGCCGTTGTTATGCAAAGGATGAAGTATATTAGCGAAGGTAACATTTATCGCTTGACAGCTAAGAGCGAATTACCAAAAGCCGAAGAGTTCGAAAGCTGGATATTTGACGATCTTGTCCCTACTGTTATAAATACCGGTAACTATTCTCTTCAAGTTCCCCAGTCCTTTAGTGAAGCTCTTATACTTGCAGCACAACAGCAGATGCAGATAGAAGAACAGCAAAAAGAACTTGTATTGAAGGATGAAGTAATAGCGGATAAGGATGCTCAAATAATAGAGCTTGAAAAAGAATCAGAGTACACAAGGATAATACTTCAAAGTAAGTCTACTGTACTGGTTACTCAGATAGCGCAAGACTATGGAATGACCGCAAGAAAATTTAATGCTTTGCTCCGTGATTTAGGAATACAACACAAGGTTCGTAACCAATGGATACTATACAGTAAGTATATAAATAAGGGGTATGTTCATAGTGCTACTCATAATTTCACTCATAGAGATGGGAATCCAGATGTAAGCCTTAATACTGAATGGACACAGAAAGGAAGACTGTTTCTTTATGAGGAACTAAGAAAGAATGACATCCTGCCTTTAATCGAGCAGTAAAGTAATGGATAAGATAAATGTAAATGATATTCCGGATGCAGTACTACTGAAATACTGCATCCGTGATTATAAGCGTGAGAAGCAATTAAGAGAGCAATATGAAGTTGATCTAGTGAATTTGAAACGCTCTCTTAATGTTATGACAGATATGTGTGAATTGGTGACACAGCCAACGACTAAAATGATATCAGAGTGGGCGGACAAGAAAATAGCTGTTTATAGATCCTCAAATGTAAGTTTGAATAAGGCAATGGCTGAACTTAAAGCAGAAAACGCTAACTTAGCATCTATAAACAGGGAGTTAATGAAAAGAATAGAATTATTAGAAAAAATGAAAAACTAAAATATGGCAAAGGAATGTTTTTATGAACTGTTTTCTCGTATAAAAGATGACAGTCGTCTTGCCGACTTGTTTAATCAAGTTCTGCATAAATTGGATATTGTTAGAATGATGTCGGCCCCATCTACATTTGAAAAAAAGGAAGAAGATGAATATGTAGCGAAAATGTTTTATGAAAGCTGTCTTTGGGAATTGTATCTTCATGGGGTCATTGATAAATTGAATCGGTGGGTGAAAGTCCTTAGTGAATATGAATCAGAATTTGGCTCGAATTGGAAATACTATGCTTCTTCAAAGCGTCTTGAATCAATTAAAGAATATGGCGGAGATGATAAAGATTATGATACCGAAGGTAATATTCGGACTCTGAACTTGTCAAATGAAGATTTGGAGTGTTATTCGATTCTTACAGACTTGGTACAGGATGATTGGAGAGATATAGTACAAGAAACTAACCCTGAACATCTTTCTGGATTATGTGCTTCATTACAGACGCAAGCTAAAATCTCTATAACAGATGTTTTAAAGAATATATCAGGGCAGGAAATTCCGATGTATAAAGAAGACAAAGATGGCAACATGATTAAAATGACGTTTGCGGATCGTGCACTTTCAAAAGCATCAGATGAATCACGAGCTGATGATCTTTCTACTATGGTTTTGTTCGTTTGTCATAGCATCCAGTTAATTATAGAAAAGATTAGGGCACTTGATAATTTTAAAGATAATAAGGCTGAATTAATTTCCATACATAAGGATATAGAGTGCTTACTCAATACGAACTTTATCGAGATGGACATATTTAATGAGATTACTAAATGAAATTCACGATTATGGAAGAACAAATCTTATCCAAGTATCAACAGCATTGTGAGAATAACAGTATCATAATGCAACAACCGTCTGTTATTGAAGTAAAACGCAAATATGCCTACCTGTTTAATGGCAAAGGGATAATTGCAAGGTATGTACTGAAAACAGGTGAGTTTGTATGATGGTAAATAATCAGCGCACCTCGTTAAGTTGGGGTGCGCATTATTGTGCTCAAATAAGTTGTTTAGAGGGGAAATTGTGGGTGAAATCAAAGAAAATCTTCTGAAAATAGTTGATTAGTTAAATAATGTTCTTACTTTTGCGCACGTTATTAATTAATTCAAACAAAGCACGAATATGAAAAAGATTCTATTTTTAATAATGGCTACACTTGTGATGGTAAGCTGCGGAAAAGATGAAGATAAAGACGAATTTTATGAAAAGAAAGTAACATCAAATGAATTAGAATCTGGCACTGGCACATATGTAATGAAGAAAGGGTACTCAACGCACTATTTGACTTTCTCGAATGGAACAATGGGATATAGTGAATATAAAAATGGGAAATTCACTAGTATAAGATATGTGAATTACTCAATCAACGATAATGATTTAAAGCTTACTGAAGAGATAACAGGGGTAAATACATATTATACTCTTTATATAGCTATGGTACATTGGGGGTATGAAAAAACTACTGATTACGGCACTGGGGGCGACCAATTGCAAATAAGAGGAGATAATCTTCCCTATCGCTTAGAAACTGGTTTTTACGATAAAAGCGAAATATCCCTAAATTAAGAGTCAAAACTGTATTAAAAAATGCGTCTAGCTTTGATGAGTGCGCCATATTTTAAAACCGGAATTTACTACTCCGGTTTTTTGTTTTATGTCTAGTGTAGTAACAGATGCTTTTGGGGACTCTCCATAATATTGTGTAAATAGAAAACTACGGGATTCTTCTCGTAGTTT
>OGYC01001672.1_pt1 | contig 17814 bp, 17 predicted proteins | sample 1576461 | NCBI WGS metagenome assembly OGYC01 (sample SAMEA3541569, study PRJEB24748) | human gut metagenome | biome: human gut; feature: human-associated habitat; material: faeces | place: China | collected 2012 | reverse complement strand
GTAGGAGTTCTCGTTGTCGTACCAGGACACGACCTGAACCTGATAGGTGTCGTCGCAGCTACGCTGAATTTTTGCACTTTTCCAAGTAGTTCTTCACAGTTTCGTAACAACAGTTACAGTACCAGAACATACCGTTGTCGTACCAAAACCGGTTTGTTCGTACCACGATTATATCACGTTTCAGCGTCATTTGCAAGGATTTAATCCGTTTCACTTATGGCCTGCATTTTTCAGATTCTAACGTATATTTTTACGTCATTCCACGGTTCGAGCGCCTGAAACCTAGTGCTTCCGTCGGGGCAGCAGCTCTCCCAAGCATTCTCCTCAGAAGCGCTATGACAGCTAGATTGGCAACATGTTCCTGCTGATTAACCGAAATTTCTCCGGACGTGATTTTAAGCCATGGTGTGGGAAATGTAATCATTTATGTTCGTTATGGAGCAATTCTATTCGTTTCGAGTCACACCAATTACTATTTATACAAGAAAACCGCGTGAACTGCCAGAGCTATAACTCTACGCTCCGACTGATCCACACGGCTATAAAATATTTATTTCAGCTTTTCGAGAATCTCATCTGCCGTCATACCGGATGCCAGCAGCTTTTTCAGCACGTCCTCTGCTTCGGCTTTCTTTGCCGATTCAGCTGCTTTGGTTTCGGCTTTGACCTTCTTGGCCTCGATTCTGGCGATTTCCTTGTCGATGGATTTCAGCTCAGCTTTTTTGGTTTTCAGGTCGGCTTTCAGTACATCGATATTCGCAGTGATGGATGCGATTTCAGCAGAAGCGGCTTCTTTTGCAGCCTGCTTTTCAGCGAGCTGTGCAGCAAAATCCACGGTTGCTTTTACGGTCTTGGGCTTGTTCTTGCTTCCTTTGGGACGGGGCATAAGGGACACCTCCAATGTTTTTTGATGGCTTCAGTATAACACTCGTCTTTTATGTTCGCAAGAGGTGCATTTTGTAGAATGAAAATATATCTTTATTTAAATAATAGATTGATTCAAATTATGCAACCATGTAGGAATTGCGCTGTAATCTCTTACCCACAGAATATTAATTCCGATACGATAAAAATGATTTTCAATTTGAAGTCGATCTTTTGATGTCAGTTGTTTTGTTGTTGAACCAAACGCATCTGTGCTTTTATAACTCATAGAAAAATCGCATAATGTTTTGGTGGATTAGTTGCGGTGATTTCTAAAAGTCTTCGGATGTTTGGATTACTTATTATCTCCACATACCAAACGGGCGAATGTTAAGAATATCACATGTCTGGATTTCAACATCATTTTTAACAAAATAACGTTCTCCATGTCAGAATACGAACACCAGTATGCCTACATTAAATAATTCATCACTTTTTCCTGCTCAGAATCACTATTCCTTCCATCATATATAATTTTGTCTGCGGTCACCCTCGCCACAATTTCATAGGGTGTATGTGTAGCCATCCACTCCGTTGCAAGATCTGTATTCAGTAACTCATCCATGTCCTTCAGGATTTCCGGTCTTTTATGAATATAGCCTCCATATGGCTGCTTACTATAAGAAAGGAATCCACAGATGCAATAATCGTAATACAACTTTCGTCCAACACGCCATGCGGCATATTCTTCTCTGTTATATTCTGGTGGGCAATCACCAAAGCTGACGTCATACATTCTTCCATTATATTTCAAAGTATATTGTTCAATATTAATATCAACATCATGATTGGAAAGAAACAATCCAAGCTCCGTTACCTTATTGATACACGCAAGCTTCATTAATCCACCATTTCTAATAGATTCACAGGCAGTTGAACTTGTTGTAATATGTCCAAATGTGAACTCAAGTTCTCTAAATGCTGGCAAAAAGCAGTCTTCTTTGTTCAGAATCCTTTTTACATAATCCTCATCGCTTAAAAATTGCTCCTTATTGTAATTTCTGTTTAGGTATTGCCACGTTGACCATTCAATTCCTGTTAACCTTTGCAGTGTTTTTCTTGCGTTTTGCTGCGTAAGAACATCATATGTCATCGGGATATTTTTCCTTTTCCGACTCAATCAAACCGCTTCTCAGCGTCTTTCACAATCTCACATTCGACCTTTTCAGCAATTTCCTTATTCTCTGCGCTGACAGAGATATAGGTCTTCAGCTTCGGCTCAGTGCCAGAGGGACGCACCACAATGGAACAGTTATCTTCCAGCAAGAACTTGAGTACATCGGACTTGGGCAGGCCATCCAGACCCGGCGCGTAGTCTAGCAGCTTGATGACCTTCTTGCCGCCAAACTCCTTGATGTCACCCCGGAATGCCTGCATAATGCCCTGCATCTTGGCAAAACCGGCGCTGCCGTCGAATTCATAGCTGTGCAGGGTGTTCAGGCAATAGCCATAGGTCTTGTACAGTTCCTCTAGCTTGTCCAGCAGGCTGATGCCCTTGGTCGCATAGTAGCTGAACATCTCACAGATCATGTACGCACCGTCTACGCCGTCCTTGTTACGGACGTAGGAGCCGGTCAGGTAACCACAGCTTTCCTCATAGCTGTCTTTCTTGCCCTGCTTTTCCAACTTACCGATCTGCTCGCCCATATCCATGGTGACGATTGTCTTGACCATGACCGGGTCAGCAGGCATCTTGCCGTGCTTCACACGCTGACTGCAATTATAATCCAGCAGCATGCCGGTCTGGTTGCCGGTCAGCAGTTCGTACTCCCCTGCCTTATTCTTGACGGCGATGCCCACACGGTCACAGTCAGGGTCAGTCGCCAGCAGCAGGTCAGCGTTGCACACCTTAGCATATCCAACATTTGAAACATCATATGTCTTTACTGCGTCAAGAATCCGCAATGCAGAAGCATCTCCACTCATTCGTCAGTTAAATACCATACATGAGATAGTCAAAAACGCTAACCGTCAAAATTTCAGTCATATTCTTTTCCTCAATCAGTCCATCATGCCCGTATTATACCACTGAATCATACGCTCATAATCGTCCTGCGTATCCAGATCTCTTATGCGCATCGGAACTGCCTTTAGAGGAAGAAGTGGTTGCAGCATCTCATCAATTCCTTGTGCCCCTGCAATCAACCGGCTCGATAAAACTTTGGAAAGGCACCCCCATTCATACTTACTTGGGCTACGTAAGAATTCGTTTACTTCATTATTTGAAACAGCCAAGTAAATTGGTTCACTTGAGTGTGATTCACATACACTTATACATTCCTGTGGCTCACTCATAAATCGATTGAAATCGTCCCTATTAATAAGTAAATCGCCATCCATAATTACGACGTATTTTCGCGCTCCAATCAATGTCTTAGATAAGCTCACCCCTGAGCCTGTCTTACGATAATCATTATTAAAAGCAAACATTACATCCTTACGGATATGCTTTACCTCCTTGATAACCTTTTCTGCTTGATAACCAACGGCAACGCGAATATCATCATACTCATCGAGCATTTCCAGCTGACGCTGTATAATAGACTTACCAGCTATTTTCACCAGTGCCTTTGTTGTCCCAATACCAAGTCTAGTGCCCATTCCTGCACAACAGATTACAACGCTAATATCATCGTGTCCCATAATCATGTTTCCTTCTAATCTTTTTATAGAAGCGTCCTGAGAAAATCCGCGCATCTATTATCATCGTAAAATGCATAATCAATATTTTGAATCAGCGATGGCGCAATATCCCTAATACCACCAAAACCAACTGAAATATTAGCAACTTGTGCCATACCAGAATCATTATCTCCATCACCAATAACAACAAGCGGCTGAACAAACTGTTTTGCGGTCAATTCCTTATCAATAACACTGACTACTTGCGTGATTTTATCGTTTTTATAGTTTGCTCTAGAGCAATACACATGATCATTGAGGCCGAGTTTGCGCATCAAATCATTGATCCAAATATCTAGATTTCCAGTTACAACGTAGCACCTATCACGATTTTCCCTTATAAACTGTGCGATATTCTCATTTAAGGGTATCTCAGCTACCATCGCTCGCGTTTCTGATACATTCATAACGCTTAATATTTCCACCCTTTTTAGGAAACTACTCTTAAATGGAATCTCTCCATTCATGGTCGCTTCCGTAAGTTCTCGCATTTCTTTTTGTCCATTCACCTTTTCTGCAATAGTAGGTAAAATTTCTTTGCATGTAATTGTCGAATCCAAATCAAATAAAAATATATACTCAGACATCTTTTTCAATCCTATTCTCAGAACTCAGCATTGCACTCAATGTCTCTGCCAATTTTTGGATAAACATATCATTATCCGCTTCATTTCTGATGGCAATTCTTAAATATTGTTTTTTCCCTTTGATTTTCTTACTTAGAGTCTTAATAAAGACTTTCTTTTCAAGTAGCATTCTCTGTTTTAATTCTTCTGCATCCAAACCGTCAAGCAATTCTACCATAAGATAGTTTGCTTGAGATGGTATCACACGTATATATCTTAGGTTTTGAAGTTTTGATATAAATCTAGTCCTTTCTTTTCTGAATTTATCTAGCGACTTTATATATGAATCACGATACTTACCGCAAATCTGCATATAGAATTCAGCAAACGAATTTATATTCCAGATTGATACATCCACTTTCATTCTTGAAATCAATCTTTTATCTCCGCTTGCCAAGACACCAAGTCTCAGTCCCGGCACGCCGTACGATTTAGAAATACTCTTAATCACGTATAGATTTGGATATTGATTTAAAATTTCTTGATCAATCAAAGATGAGTTTATCTCATCAGAAAAATCAACAAATGATTCATCAATAATTATCTTAATACCCTTATCTCTTGCCCACGATATCATCCTCAGCATATCGTTCTTAGGAATATAGTTACCTGATGGATTATCCGGATTAACCAATACAAGATTAGAAATAGTAGTTTTATCAAAGTATTCTATAAGATCACTCGCACTATAGGAAAAATCTTCTGATTCTACCAGATAATTAACCGTTTCAATCTCAGTATATCTGTTGGGATATTCATCAAATGTAGGTCGAACGAATCCAGTTTCCCCTTTTATAAATCCCATCATTGACTTAATTAACTCTGCAGCACCGTTTCCCACAATAATACTTTCTGGAGAAACCCCAAATGCGCTCGCCGCCAGTTCCGCATTCACTCTCATTCCTGACGGATATTGTTCAAGCAAAACTTTAAAATTATTCTGCAGCTCCTCAACTAGTTCACGTGGCGGATAATATGGTGTCACAAGATAAAAATAATCCAGATAATCAGGATATCTCCAATATCCGCCCCAACTTTCCAGCATTTTATCAGCAACACTTTTTTTATCTTTTGAAAAAAGGATTGTAGCCTGATTTATGTCCTCTGTATTATTGATTTCACGCCATACAGCATTGCTCACACGCAAGGCCTTAATCCTCGTGTCATTTGACATTGCAATTACATTCAACGGTTCAGAATATTCTAGACTATCTCCTTGCACATCAATTATGGTTTCCAATACCGGAACAAGATATTTTTTTGTAAAATTCATATCAAATTTGCAAATCCCAACCATCCGATACGAATTTAACTGAAGAGTCGAAGCCATTTGAGGTTCTTGTCCAACTGACAAAACACGAGCATTTCCGTCAACAAATACTGGTTTTCCTGTCATCCAATTTTTATAACTATCTACTGATACAACACATTCACCATCCGTTTCAAGTATAGATTCGAGAAAATTATCTTCCAGCACAAGCTGAGAATTTAGAATAACCGTATCGTCCATTGACAAATATTCTCTTCCCAAGAATATCGAGTAAATACTCTTTGACTCTTTGTAAAACTTATTTTCTAAAAACACAAGTTCAGTCTTTAAGTTTAATCTCTTGGTGAATTCAATTAGACTTTCTTTATTATCCCTAGTAATGAGAATTATTCTTGAAACAATACTATTATCTAGCTGAGTCAACATTCTTTCTATTATTGGAACTCCATCGATTTCAACCATCCATGGTTCATTGCTATTTCCCAATCCAGTCAGTCCTATTATCTCTCGATCCGCTAAAATGAGTGCCTGCATTATGATTTCCTTCTCTCCCTTTTAATTTCAATCTAAAACAGACGACTATCAGAAGCACAAATTTCTTCTCCGTGAAACCTAGTAATCAGTACTTCCTCCACACCATTTTATTGACCACGTTTACATACCCCTGAATGATGCGAACCACCTTCATGGACACGGTCTCGTCCACATAATCGGGGCAGGGCTTGCCCAGAACGCCCTTCTGCTTCATCTCAATGGCCATATCTGTGGCGTTGAGAAGTTCCCGGGTGGTAATGCCAGCCAGAATAAAGTCACCGGCCTCCAGCGCCTCGGGGCGCTCGGTGGAGGTGCGGATGCACACGGCGGCAATGGGATGACCAATGGACAAGTAGAAGCTGCTCTCCTCGGGCAGCGTACCGGAGTCGGAGACAATCGCAAGTGCGTTCATTTGCAGTTTGTTGTAATCGTTGAAGCCCAGCGGCTCATTGACCCGGACACGAGGATCCAGTTTGAAGCCGCTCTTTTCCAGACGGTGCTTGCTTCTGGGATGGCAGGAGTACAGGATGGGCATATCGTACTTTTCTGCCAGCGCATTGATGGCAGTGAACAGACTCAGGAAGTTCTTTTCAGAGTCGATGTTCTCCTCACGGTGGGCAGACAGCAGAATGTACTTGTCCTTTTCCACCCCCAGTCGCTCCAACACATCGCTTTTCTGAATCTTCTCCAGATTCATGTGCAGCACCTCTGCCATGGGAGAACCAGTCTGGTAAGTGCGCTCCTTGGGCAAACCGGTATCTGCCAGATACTTCCGGGCAAACTCGGAATAGCACAGGTTCACGTCAGAAATCACATCCACGATGCGGCGGTTGGTCTCCTCGGGCAGGCACTCATCCTTGCAACGGTTGCCAGCTTCCATATGAAACAGAGGAATGTGTAGCCGCTTTGCGCTGATGGCAGACAGACAGGAGTTGGTGTCTCCCAACACCAGATAGCCCTCTGGCTGCAACTCAGACAGAAGCTCATAGCTGCGTCCCAGAATGTTACCGCAGGTCACACCCAGATTCTCACCCACCACGGGCACCAGAATGTCGGGTCCGTATTCCCCAAAGGTGTTTTTCAGTTCAAAGTCTTCCCAGAAAACAGTGGAAAGATTTCTGTCCCAGTTCTGATTGTAATAGACCACGCAACAGTCAAAGTATTCTCGGCAGCGCTTGATAACCGCCGCCAGCCGAATGATTTCCGGACGGGTACCGCAGCCAATCATGACCTTGGTGCGCCCGTCGTTTTTCCATTTAAAATTGTGTTCCATAAAATTCTCCTAACGTTAACCAGTAGCTTCTCTCACACTGGCTCGAAGAATGTATCCGGGTGGTTCGGGTTGAAGATCTCGTTGCAGGTCATCACTGTCACCAGATTTTCCGTTTCGGACAGATTGATGATGTTGTGAGTCCATCCGGGAATCATGTGGACAGCCTCAATCTTGTCACCTGAAACCTCAAACTCCACCGTTTCTCCGGTGTTGATGTTCCTCTCTTGGATCAGTCCGTGACCTGCCACCACAATGAACAGCTCCCACTTGGAGTTGTGCCAGTGCTGCCCTTTGGTAATGCCGGGCTTCGAGATATTGATACTTACCTGTCCGCAGTCGGCGGTATGGACCAACTCGGTGAAGGAGCCACGGTTGTCCACGTTCATCTTCAGGGCGTACTTGAACTTGTCGGTGGGCAGATAGGTCAGATACAGGGAGTACAGCTTCTTAGCAAAGGAGCCGTCCGGCATTTTCGGCATCATGAGCGTAGTCGGCTGTGCCTTGAACTCCTGCAGCAAGTCTACAATCTCGCCCAGCGTAACCTTGTGGGTCACGGGAACACAGCAATAGCGACCGTCTGCTTTCAGAACGGTTTCCACACCGTCAAATTCACAGTGCTGTTCCTTGCCCTCCAGCAGGTCAAACATTCCTTCTACGAGATCGTCAATGTACAGCAGTTCCAGCTCGGTGCTGCGGTCGTTGACAGTGAAGGGCTCGTCATTGGCGACTGCCCAGCAGAAGGTACTGACGGCACTGTTGTACTTGGGGCGGCTGTGGCCCATCAGGTTCACAAAGCGGTAGACCGCCACCTTTGCCCCAATCTCCTGAGCATACTGGAAGAACAGTTTCTCGCCAGCCTTCTTGCTGCGACCATACTCGCTGTTGCCAAAACGACCAGCCAGCGTAGCTTGAATGGAGGAGGACAGCATGATGGTCGCCTTGTTATTGTGCTTTTTTAGGCAGTTCAGCAAGTCGGATGCAAAGCCGAAATTACCCTTCATGAAATCCTCGGGGTTTTCCGGACGATTTACACCTGCTAGATTGAACACAAAGTCCGCCTTCTGGCAGTACTCATCTAGCTCCGCCGGGGTAGAATCCAGATCGTACTCATAGATTTCTTCAATATTCAATGCCGGGCGAGTTTTATTCTTCCCATCCCGGATGTTTTTCAGGTTGTTGCACAGGGCGGTTCCCACCATGCCCTTAGCACCTGTGACTAGAATGTTCATCCTATCGCCTCTTTAATGTACTGCGGTACAGTCCGGAATGTCTGCGCCATCCGGCACGGTTGCTTTATTGCAGATGGTGCAGTTGCTGCCGATACGGGCAAAATTCCCCACCGTGGTACCTGTGCGAATCACGCTGTTGGTATAGATCAAGGCGTAATCCCCTACCGTTGCATCACAGTGGACTTCTGTTCCGGCATTCAGCAGAACACCGTTTCCGACAGACGCACCGTTCTGGATACAAGCGTTTTGCAAAACCACACAGCCACAGCCGACTTCAGCAAACGGACTGACATAGGCACTGGGAGCAATGATGTTTGGGAACGCATAGCCAAGGGCTTTTGCCTTTTCATAAACCTGTGCTCGGAACCGGTTGTTGCCGATGCCAACCACCAGCAAGCCGTATTCTTTCCGCAACTCCGGCAAATCAGCAAGGCTGCCAACCACCGGAATGCCACAGATGTCAGTGCCCACCGGTTGCCCATCGTCTACAAAGGCACAGTCATATTCCATCATCGCTTGTTCAGCCACCATGCGGCCAAAGCCACCGGCTCCAACCAGCAGCAACTTTTCTTTAGACATTCGGGGTGCCCTTCAGTGCATTCTGAACATACTCGGTGGTGAGAATCTTCTTGACTGTGCCTTCCACATCCAGACGCTCGGTGTTGTGGCTGGTGTAAGATTCATCTGCCATGGTATGTACTTCACCCTTGACCACGAACTTATCATAGTTCAGGTCGCGATTATCCGCAGCAACACGGAAGTAATGACCCATGTCCTGGCTGCGCAGACGCTCCTCACGGGTCATCAGGGTCTCGAACAGCTTCTCGCCGTGACGGGTGCCGATGATGTTCGTGCCGGTATCGCCGAACAATTGCTGGACAGCCTTAGCCAGATCGCCGATGGTGGAAGCATCAGACTTCTGGATGAACAAATCACCGGGATTTGCATGTTGGAAAGCGAACAAGACCAGATCCACAGCCTCGTCCAGGTTCATCAGAAAGCGGGTCATATTGGGGTCGGTAATGGTGATGGGATTGCCAGCCTTGATCTGGTCAATGAACAACGGAATGACAGAGCCACGGCTGCACATCACATTGCCGTAACGGGTGCAGCAGATGGTCGTGCCGCCCCGCTCGGCAGCCACACGGGCGTTTGCGTAGATGACGTGCTCCATCATGGCTTTGGAAATACCCATGGCATTGATGGGGTAAGCTGCCTTGTCGGTGGACAGGCAGACAACACGCTTGACACCGGCATCAATAGCGGCGTGCAAAACATTGTCGGTACCGATGATGTTGGTCTGAACGGCCTGCATGGGGAAGAACTCGCAGGAAGGAACCTGCTTCAGAGCAGCAGCGTGGAAGATGTAGTCAACACCGGGCATGGCGTCACGGATGGACTGGGGGTTGCGGACATCGCCGATGTAGAACTTGACCTTGCCAGCAGTCTCCGGGTGCTTGGCTTGAAGCTCGTGGCGCATATCATCCTGCTTTTTTTCGTCACGGGAGAAGATACGAATCTCTTTCAGGTCAGAATCCAGGAAGTGCTTCAGAACGGTAGAACCAAAAGAACCAGTACCACCAGTAATCATAAGGGTTGCGTTATCAAATGCAGACATTTTAATTTTCCTCTCTTACTTTGCTTCAAGCGATTTCTTTATATCAGAAGAACAAATTCCCTCTGTTCTCTTTAAACGAACAACTCTTTTGTTGTGCTCTTCACACCACTGCTCTACCGCGTCAAAACGTCCACCACGGTGATCTTCACCAAGCGCAAGAATATCAAAATCAATTGTCCCTAAAAATTCAGGATCAACAGATTCATACACCACCACTTTGTCAACGATCCGCAATGATTCAAGCATTTCCACCCGTTCTGCGGTCGTATATAAGACCTTAGCATCCGGTTTATACTTCTTAATATAATCTCCGTCTTGAACGGCCACAATTAAATAATCTCCATAATTTTTGCACTGTTTGAACAGTCGCAGATGTCCCAAATGGAAGTAGTCATATACTCCAAATGTAAGAATTTTACTCATCATCATTTTCTTCTTTCATTTTTCAATATAAACAATAACGGATCGTATACCGTTGCATCAATATCATTCTTATACCTTTCATATAAACAGGTATTCTGTACATTCCCAAATCACCGGGCACTTATTTGCGCGCGCAAGTTGTTGGAACGACCTCTCGATTTCGGACGAATGCTCGTCCTGTTTCACCACCTCAATACACTCTCTCAAAAGTGCATAAAAAGCTCGTCCGAAATGGAATTTCACCTCGCATAGTTGCTTCTGTTAACTGCCACATTTCATCAAATTTTCCGATTCGTTTTGAAGATTCCAGTAAAACCTCTTTACGCGTAATTATGGAACTCGACATTTCCTCACGCTCACTACCCTTTTACTTCTGGTATGCTTTATACATATGATGGGATACTCTTTTCTCTTCGGGAGGAAGTTGCATATAATCGCCGTAAAATGCGTTTAGCCATTTATCATATCCAACAGGTGCATTGTACTCTCTTCCCTCAAAAGGAACCTTTATGAATGAAGAAAAAACATCCTTTTCACAAACAATTCTGGGAACAGAAGTGAAATTTCCGACTGACTTAGTAGGCATATCCGCATATTTCTTTGAATTGGAAACTATTTTTTTTGCAAAATATCCCTTTGGATAAAGATGCAACGCCACAAATCCAACAGCTTTCACAATATCCTTCATCACACCATGCGTTCCAATCATCCTATTTTGAAGAGCATTCAGCATGGAATACCAATCGCTACGGTCATACATTTTTTTACATTCTGATATGCTATCAGGAGCGTTATCATAAACAAAAACATCAATATTGATGCAACTTACAATGCCGTTTTCATCCGGCTCATACAAAATTGTTTCAGTGTCCATCACCTTTCCATAAGGATAAACACATGCTTTATCTAGTTCATTACAAGTAAATTTGTAGCGATTGTTTTCTTGATTAAATTTGTGCATAAATCTATCAAAATCCGGGCGTAACATCCCAACGTCAATATCATCATCCCATGGAATATAGCCTTTATGACGAATTGAACCAAGCAATGTCCCACAATCCAGCCAGTATTGGATTTGGTTTTTCTCGCAAAATTCTGTGACGGTATCTAAAATGCCAAGTTGGTAGTTTTTTACTTCTTCTTTATTAAGCCTTTTCATTTTTCTCGTTTCCTCTTTAACATTTTTGACAGAGATTCTTTTATATTGGGGATAAGTACTCTTATAACTAACAGCTGCAATTGTAGTTCCTATTGACTGCCATACGTCTTTCATAAGCCGTCTTTTTCAGACACATATTCAGCAAAACTCTTTTCGATATTTCCAACAATACCATCCGCGGCATGTCATAAGCACAAACTCCGTTACACAGCGGAATATCGCGATCCACATTACAGTAAAATGCCCAGTCGCAATCAATAAAAGCAGGCTTACTACCTGAACAACGGCGGCCAGAATTGTTGTTTTTGTTACCTGCGCTGCTTTATTTAATGCACCTAATGTTGGCCACCCTAGAACCACTGCCGGGAAACTAAAAATTAAGACCGGCACCAATAAGCGGAATAGCGGTGTAGCAGCAACATATTGTTTTCCGCCAACAATTTGAAGTACATACGGCGCAACTACAATCGAAAAAGCACTTCCTGCAAATACAATTGGCATAAAAATCATCAAGAGGTGCTTGATGAAATCCCAGCTTTTTGTTCTGATCATTTCAGGATAGACTCCATCTATAATAGGAGTATACATTGTCTGTACCGCACCTATTAATTGCATACAAACACTCCAATATGCCACTTCTGTGGCTGGAAGAAACGCTCCAATCAGCAGCGTATTCAGAGCACCAAATGCGGTAGTTGCCATGTTTGAAGCAAAGTAAACAAAAGAATCTCGCAGCTTTTTCCACGCCGCCTTAACACCGGAAAAACGGATCGCTATATTCTCTTTTTTTAACTCGACGAATACAAGCAATACTGCAACCAGCGAACCGACAGCATCCAAAAGAGGAACAAGCAAGACATCTTTATCTGAATGAACAAAAACGAAAGTCATAGCAGTTGCAACACCGCGCATGGTAACAAACCGCAATGTAATAACCTGCATTTTTTCGATTCCCTGAAAGAAATAATCAAATAGAAACACCGACAAAAATACTGTCAAAAATGCCAGCAGCGTATATCCCACATTTTCGCGCAGCAAAGGAATCACAGCAATCATTCCAAGCAAAACCACAAAAGCTGCTGCCGCCAACAAGACACGGGCAAGGAGAATATCCCCCACTTCCTTTTCCAATTTTGCGTGATCTGCTTTAGCATTTACAATATCTTTTGTACCAGAAAGCATAAAACCAAAGTCTACCGCAATCTGCATATACTGCATAACAGCCTTAACATAAGATACGATGCCATAACTTTCAACTGATAGGACGCGTGTTAAATAGGGCAATGTCAAAAGCGGGAATACTATTTTTGCAATTGACATACCATAGAGTGTAACAATATTTTCAAATATTTTTCTTTTATTCATTATATTTTCCTGTTGAAATCACTCTTGTTTATCGAACACATAATAAAACCGACTACAGTATAGGCCACCATATATGCAGTCGAAGAAAGTAAATCTCCTCGGCACATGAAGAAGAACATTATCATGGTTACGGGATACAATACACTTATTTGTCTATCATCTTTATTGTTCTGGTACCAGTAGCAACTATCTAAGAACTTCATAATTTTTCCAATTATAAAAGCAAAGAAGAAAACCCCAACAATGCCAAGATTAATGTACGCTTCTCCTGGTAACGGGCATGAAAGATTTTTAAATGTCCACCCCAGCTGATCTGCAACAAAATATCCACTTCCAACCGGCTTATTTTTCCAGATTGCTCTCGGCACCCAAAAGAACAAAACCCCGACAAATTGTCTCATCCAAGTTATTCCATTCGTTGCAGCATGATCAACTGTCAGTGTCAGCATTGTATATGCATCATAGTCTCCAGCGAGCCACATTGTAGAGAAGTTATCTGTAATATCTTTCAGTGTTTCAAATAAATCCACCTCATTAAACGCTAAATTTCTAAATGCATTCAATACCGGAAGAACAAAGGAAAATGCACCTATGAGTATAAAGATAAATATATTTTCCTTTTTTAATTTTTCCGAATACGTCAATAATATTCCAAGGTAAATCGCTGCCGCGGCGTATCGAGCAATTCCCGTTGGTGGATATGCAATAAGTAGACATCCCATACTAGCAATCATTGCACCTAAACCACATTTCCTTTTTTTATGGGCTAATACTATAATGGCTGTAGAAAAGTACGATGTCGCTTGCATACATTTTTCAATAAGCATGGAAATCGCTCCATTATCACTTACAGAGTAAGAACTAGTTCCCCTTGAAAGCAAATTAGACAATCCAATGGTTTTTACTCGTACCAAGGCAATAATCATTGCTATTGCAACCGTAGCCATTATATGATTGCATTCTATACGACTAGTCAGTTTTTCCTTTAACCTGCTTTTACGATTCGCCATCAAGGTTCTAGTGTTCTGGCCCACAATAACCCCAAATGTCCAAAGCGTAAGAATCAAGTTTGCCCTGATAAGAACACTGTCACTTCTATAATCTATCCAGGGGAACTCATTGTTCATATACTGTACGATTGCAGCAAAAAAGAAGAACAGTAAAAAGAATGTCCAATGTATAACAGAAAACGAGTATGGATGCTTTGATACTTCATACAATAGCAAGCATGTCCAAAGCACTCCGTTAATTGAAAATGTTACCATTACAAGCCAATTATTTCTAATCACATGAGATGGTGTAACAATCAATAATAAAAGTATAATAATAAAAAGTAGCGCAAAATATGATAAAAATCTTTTAGTAGAATTTCTTCTGTCCATTATTTCCTCAATTCATCATTGTTTCTCTGCATCCACCTGTGTCATAAGTAACCACCCTTGTCCCACATGCCTGTGCTTCCAAGTTGACAGTCGGGTAATGATCCTCATACGTTGGATTTGCAAATACATCTGCCGCCGTATAAATTGCCGCCAATTCCTGCGGACTGTTGGTTCGAGGAGCGCAAATAATAACGCATCTGCGATTATTCACCCCCCCCCCTTTGATAAATTTATGCCCTGTAATGGCCTCATACAATGCATTCACATCCTGCGGCACAACAATGTTGCCATTCTGCCGCGCCACCTCTGCACATGCAGTGTCTTCATATACAATGGAGGGGGTTCCGCACGCCTGTGCTTCCACCGGAGTCATTCCAAAAGTTTCCTCAACGCTGGGGTTCACCAACACATCCGCCGCAGTATAAATCGCAGCCAGCTCCTGCGGACTATTGGTGCGCTGAATACCCTTGACGTTCTTCGGCAGGTCCTTGATTTGCTTTTCATTCAGGCCCACCAGAACGATAGCATATTTGTCATCCAGCATCTGCGCCAACTTGTAAAAGTCAAATAGTCCCTTGCGATCCTCCCAGACATTGGCCACACCCAGCACGATAAACTTGTCCTTCAGTCCATACCGTTCCCGGAAATCGCTGGGGGTCGGCTTGAATATGCTGGTATCAATGGTGTTGTAATGCACCTCGACCGGATACTCTTTCAGAAAACTCTGGCGTGTCAAATCAGCAAGCCACTTGCTAGGGGTGATGAGGGTCATGTTTTTTACCCCGGTAAAAGCCTTGCGCTTGCGTTCGAAATTCTTACTGACAGAACTCATTGCGAAGCAAGCCGGATAGCGGCGAAGCTGAGAGCAGTACGAACAATGGTTCTTCCATTGCTCGCACTTTACCATGGTAAAGTGCGAGCAATGGCCAGTGAAGGCCCAGCAGTCATGCAGCGTCCATTTCACCTGCATTTCAGGATGCTTTTTGATCCAATCGAACAGCATCTCCACGTTGATGTAGTAGCCATGCAAATTGTGCAGCCACAGCAGGTCTGGTTTATATTCCTCAGCCCACTTCAAAAATTCTTTGGTCGCACGCTTGGAGCCGAAGCCATGTGTATCGAACAGCCGTGTCTGGATCGCATGCATCTTGCAGTCAAAATCTGTGCCAATACGCACTGCATATTTTTGAAACTGCTGCGGTACAGTACCCTTGCGGCCATAGGCGATTTTGACCTCGTTGCCTTCGGCTTCCAGCTGCTGTGCAAGATCTGTGCAAATACGGCCTGTACTGCCAATGCCGCAAACAGAATTAATAAAAAGGACTTTCATACATTACACCATTTGTTCTACCGCATCACAGTGTGCCGCAACGCTCTTATTTCTTGTAAAATAGTCACCCCACAGTGTCGAGTCATCGCACGTTCGGCTGTCATTCCTTAGTTGCAGAATAACATGTTTTACATTTTCTGGCTGGTTTGTTCCTGCGTTCTCTATTCCGTACCTTCCAACCAGCTTAGCAAACTCCGACGCATCATCAACACAAGTTACAATTGGCTTTCCAGCAATCAAGCAGTCCGCTGTTTTACTCGGAAGCGCCGCATAGATAAGCCCCTTTTGAAGAGGAATCACATTGACGTCTGCAGCAGCATAGAGATCTGCAACTTCTTCAGGCGGCTGCATTTCAACGAACGTCACATTGCTCAATTCTTTTTCTTTGGCAAATGTCTTAAGTCGTTCCTCGTTCACACCGCCACCGACAATATAAAAGCTGACATCCCTATCATCTTTCATCAAAGCAGCGGTCTCCAATATAAGCTCCACATTTTGCATCTTGCCTAGATTGCCAGCATACACCACACGGAACTCACCCGGCTTCTTCGGATACCTTTTCAGGAAAACATTTTCCTCATCACTGTGGGCTTTCAATTCCTCATGCCCCCAGTTGTAAATCACCTGCACCTTATCCTCCGAGATGCCGTACCGAGTAACGATAGTATATTTCATATCATCGGAAATCGTACTAAGTGCCGTTGCATTTTTGTAGGCGTATTTTTGCAGCGCATGAGCCACCTTGTAGACCGGACTGCTCTCAGAAAGAATGCCCGCAAAAAAAGCATTCTCCGGGAAGATATCCTGTTCGTTATAGAGAATCGGGCATCTTAAAATGTGCTTTGCGTAGAACACTGTAAAAAATGCAGTATTATTGGACTGAAGAAAGATCTTATTCGGCTTGTCTTTTTTCATTAGTGTACAAGCTTGTTTATAATAGGATAGATCTGCCAAATAACGAGCCTTTAAATCAGCCTTTGCCTTCTTTTCAAAACGAATATTTTGTACTTGAAGCTGACCTTTTAAGTACTTTTCAAATTGCTGCGGATACTGTGGCGTATCCAAATACTGCTTCTGAATTAAATTCACCTCATGTCCTCGCTCCAGAAGGCCGAGGATAATATCACGCATGATATGATAGTCCGAGTATTGTGTATCAAAACTACCAATTGATACTACCGCAACTTTCATTTTCCAGTCTCCTCACACTGCTCCTGCCCCATCGCCGTGGTCGAACCTTCCGCCACACCTTCCGTGCTCTCCGGCATAAACAAAATCTTCACGGTCGCCAGCATGATTTTCAGATCCTCGATCAGGCTGGGATGAGCAATATACATCAAATCCATCTGCAACTTATCGTAGGGGGTGGTGTTGTATTTGCCGTACACCTGCGCATAACCGGTCAGACCAGCTTTTGCCTGCAGGCGCAGCGCAAACTCCGGCATCTCCTCACAGTACTGGGCGGCGATCTCCGGGCGCTCCGGGCGTGGGCCTACAATGGACAAGTCTCCCTTCAAGATATTGAGAAGCTGGGGCAGCTCGTCCAGACGGCAGGCGCGGATGATATGACCGACCTTCGTGATACGGTCGTCTTTGTCACCAGTGGAAAGACGCGCCACACCATCTTTTTCGGCATCCACACGCATTGAGCGGAACTTCAGGATCTCGAACGGTTTGCCGTCTTTGGTAAGGCGAACCTGCTTGTAAAAAGCCGGACCACCATCGGACTTGACTGCAATGGCTGTAATCAGAAGCAACGGGCTGAGAATTACCAGTCCAGCCAATGAAACCACAATATCCATCAAGCGCTTTACAAACAGATACTCCGGGCTTGCCATGTAGCGGCCCACACGCAGCATGGGCAGATGGAACATATGCATCGGCTGGGCACCGCTCATAATCACATCGCCCACACGAGGGATCACAAACACATTGATGCCCTGTCCCACACAGTATTTCAGGATGATATTGCGCTCATGGCTGTGGACACCGCTGATGA
>OGYC01001670.1_pt1 | contig 17826 bp, 15 predicted proteins | sample 1576461 | NCBI WGS metagenome assembly OGYC01 (sample SAMEA3541569, study PRJEB24748) | human gut metagenome | biome: human gut; feature: human-associated habitat; material: faeces | place: China | collected 2012 | reverse complement strand
AGATGCCCTATATCGCCATCATCATCGACGAGCTGGCCGATCTGATGATGGTCGTCGGCAAGGATGTCGAAGACTCCATCTGCCGTATCGCCCAGAAGGCCCGCGCCGCCGGTATGCACCTCATCGTGGCGACCCAGCGCCCCAGCGTGGACGTCATTACCGGCCTTATCAAGGCCAACATCCCCAGCCGCATCGCCTTCGCCGTGTCCAGTCAGGTGGACAGCCGCACCATCCTCGACGGTGCCGGTGCCGAAAAGCTGCTGGGCATGGGCGATATGCTCTTCATGCCCGTGGGCGCACCCAAGCCCACCCGTATCCAGGGTACCTTTGTGCGGGATGAGGAGATCAGCCGTGTGCTGGACTTCATCAAGAAGAGCGCCACCGTCCAGTACGACGAGGCCATGATCGAGGCCATGGAAAAACACGCCATTCAGGACGGCAAGAAGGGCAGCAGTTCCGCCGACTCCGACGAGGAGGGCGGCAGTGACCCGATGCTCAAGCAGGCCGTGGAGGTGGTCATCGACGCCGGCCAGGCGTCCACCAGCCTTTTGCAGCGCCGCTGCAAGCTGGGTTATGCCCGCGCCGCCCGCATCATGGACGAGATGGAAGAAAAGGGCATCATCGGCCCCTACGAGGGCGCAAAGCCCCGCGCTGTCCTCATCAGCCGCCAGCAGTGGCTGGAAATGCAGATGAATCAGCCGGATGAATAAATTCTAGAAACGAATTGGAGCAGAAAATGCAACGGCCATTAACTTGTGTTGAAATATGTGCCGGCGCAGGAGGACAGGCTTTAGGCTTGGCAATGGCTGGCTTTGTCCATGTAGCGCTTGTAGAGTACGAACAGGATTATTGTAAAGTTTTGAAAGCAAATCGTCCAGAGTGGAATGTGATTTGCGCAGATGTCCATAATTTTGATGGACGGCCATATAGCGGTGTGGACCTTTTAGCAGGTGGTGTGCCTTGTCCGCCGTTTTCCGTTGCGGGTAAGCAACTGGGAAAGGATGACGAGCGTGATTTGTTCCCGGAAGCAATTCGGCTGATCCGAGAAATTCGACCGCGTGCTGTTATGTTGGAAAATGTCAGGGGCTTTTTGGATGCAGGATTTAGTGAATATAGAGACCATATATTTACTTCAATTCAGGAACTCGGATACGTCACACACATAAAGCTTTTGAATGCGTCAGACTACGGTGTGCCACAGCTTCGTCCCAGAGTTGTTATCGTTGGAATTAGAAAAGACCAGTGTGGAGCGTTTGAATATCCAATGGAACATCCTGGTGAGGCTCCTTCGGTGGGAAAAACACTTTATGACCTGATGGCGGAAAATGGATGGAAAAACGCAAGAAAATGGGCTGAGCAGGCAAATGAAATAGCTCCTACACTGGTGGGAGGATCCAAAAAACACGGCGGTCCTGACCTTGGCCCCACAAGAGCAAAAAACGCATGGGCTGAATTGGGAGTCGATGGAAAAGGCATTGCAAATGCAGCGCCAGAGTCGGACTTTGAAGGAATGCCGCGTTTGACGAGTCGAATGATGGCGCGTATTCAAGGCTTCCCGGATACATGGACGTTTGGAAATAAAAAAACGATGGCGTGCAGAATGATTGGAAATGCATTTCCGCCGCCGGTTGCTGAGGCGGTGGGAAAAAAAATAAAGGAGTGTCTGGAGTATGGATGCACGGATTGCAAACGCAAGATTTCAATTTCACAAAAAGTTGTTTGAAACGAACACACTGACTTTAACAAGTGCAGGCGTAGTATCAAATGCGGATACCAGCAGCAGAGGTTCAAAAGCGATTTCTAGGAAAATTGTCGATATTCTTGTGGATGAACAGCATCATGCGATTTCAACAGTTGACAAAATTTCCGGACAGACTTTGGGAAAGCAGTTTGAAGCATTGACGATGAGCTTTCTTCGGGAAACATTTCCATATTTGCAGAATATTCGTCCTGGAAAGTGGACGATTCTACAACTTGGAAATAATAACAGACTAAAAACAAGTGATTTTGCGCAATATGAGCATCTTGCATATTTGAATGAACTGACTTCGCAGAATGCGCAACTGGCGGCAGCACTTGGAAATGACTATCTTGTTGCGCCGGACGTGGTTATATATCGTGACCTGTGTGAAGACGATGAAATCAATGAAGACCAGAAAATCGTTGATGATACAGTTTGCAGGATGGCAGATATTCGTAAGTCAAATGGTGGAAAGCCAATTTTGCATGCAAGTGTTTCTGCAAAGTACACAATGAGAAGTGACCGTGCTCAAAATAGCCGTACGGAAGCGTTGAACCTGATTCGGAATCGTAAGGGCCATTTGCCACATATTGTTGTGGTGACAGCAGAGCCTATGCCGAATAGATTGGCTTCACTGGCACTTGGAACAGGAGATATTGATTGTGTATATCATTTTGCACTGTATGAACTGATTCGAGCGGTCAAAGAGGTCGGATCAGAAGACGCAATTGAAACTCTTGAGACCCTTGTGAGTGGTAAAAGATTAAAAGATATTTCTGATTTGCCGCTGGATTTGTCTGTATGATACTATTATGTATCGAGTTGTTAAGTGGGACAGTAAAATGAAAAGTGTATATATTATACTTGGAAATGGTTTTTCAATTGATTTTTTACAGCACTATGCCTTGAAAGATGCATCAATTGTTAACAAAATTGATGTTCAAAATTTATTTAGATTAGGAGACAAAATTAGTCCGCCATGGGATACAAAACCTGGTTTTTTATCTTATAAAAGTTGCCCGTCGTTGTGGTTGCTTGGTGCAAGACCAAGTAATAGCGTTGAAGAAAGTACTGCTTTAATAGAAGAAATTATTACATGTGCTAATATGTTTTTTGACTTTGTCAATGAACCTGAGCAAAAAGCCAAACGTCTTGAATTAGCCAATCAAGGGAAAGAAAGATTGTATTTGAAGGCATATTGTGAGCTGATAGTTTATTTGAGACAATTGTTTTCTTGTTATAATGAAAGCATAACAGATCGTGAACTTAAGGATTTTATAGATATGACAGATTGGGGGTGGGTGACGTTTTTAAGAAATATTAGAACATGGTCTCATGGAAAAGTCACCATTGTTACTTATAATTATGATGTCTGGTTAGAACGAATATTGAAAATCCTGAATATCCCATTTTTTATTGGAGGTTTTGAAACATTTCAAGAGAATGCTGTTGAAATTATCAAACCACATGGTTCAATAAGCTTTGTTCCTAAAGATTCGGTGAGGTCGTTATACACCATAAATTACAATTTGGATTTTGATGGGATTGCTATCGAGCAATTAAATTTGTGCTATGAGAATCTTTCGGTTTACGAAAAGGGTGCAATTATTCCACCAGCAGGAGATTCGTCACGTTTGGAAGTGACAGCGCCTTGGTCACATATTCTTCGACGAAGAGCTTCTAGTTTGGCACGTGAAACAACAGAAAATGATGAGGTGCTTCTTTGCGGAATGTCATATTGGCATGTTGACCGGAAAGAAGTAGATGAATTGCTGATCAACCTTAATCAGGATGTTAGCTTTACTTTTATAAATCCAAAGCCGCCAAGGGATTTAAACGCAGTCCTAATCAGTATCTTTAGAAATTATGTTCAGCAAAGTTCTTCTTCACACATAGGGGGAATACTTAATGGCTAAACTATTTGAGCGGAAATCGACATCATTAACTATTTCAGAATTTTATGATAACTACGTGCTGAAAAAATATAGATTTAATACAACATATCAACGGAATAGTGGCGTATGGTCCGAAGATAAAAAATCTTTTCTAATTGATTCTATTCTCAAAAATTATCCGATGCCTGCTATTTTTTTGCGTCCGTGTGTTGATACAGTGTCTGGAAAAACAGTTTATGATGTCGTGGATGGAAAGCAACGGTTAGAAACCATTGTAGCATTTATAGAAAATAGAATCGCTTTAACGTCGTATTTCGCTGAAGATGATTTTATAGATGAAACTAATGTAGAAAAAGCTAGTGAAATAGCTGGGTTGACTTTTGAAGAAATAAAAAGAAAAAATTCGGATTTTCCTGATTATATTAAACAGTTTTGGACATATGCATTAAATATTGAGTATTTATATGAACAGAGTGACGAACTTGTTGCCTCTGTATTTGATAGATTGAATCGAAATGGCGAGCCGCTCACGCGACAAGAATTAAGAAACGCAAAATTTGCAGGAAGCGCAATCTTAAATGCTGTGAAAGAATTATCCGCTGAAGCGTTTTGGGGTGATAAGCTGTCCAGACTTAAAAGCGTTCGCATGGAAGATGTTGAGTTTATCTCTGAGCTTTTCTTTCTGATTTTGGAAGGAAAAATTCTTGATTCCTCCCAAGATGTGCTGGATATGTTATATGAGAAGTACCGGGATAATATCTCTGAAATTGAACGTGCTAAAATTGAATTTAGGGAGACGCTGTGCTCGATAGAAAAATTGAATATTGATTTTGGATTGTTTAAAAGACTCTGTTGGACGACACATCTTTATAGCCTTTTTTCCCTTGTGTGGAAAATGGATTCGATTGATATTGATGTGACGAAAAAGAGTAATCAAATTAAACAATTTTATATAGAATATTTTTCAAAAGACACAGAATATAGAGGTAGTCTAAAAAAATATAAAGATGCTGCTTCTAGTCGAACGCGATCCGAGTCTCAACGAACAAATAGGCTACAGGCTTTGCTTGAATTTTGTGACATTCAATGACTGATTAAATAGTGAGGACCTTAATGGACAATTCTTCCCAGATCTACACCGAATTTCTCCCCATCAGCCGGGCCGACATGGAGGCCCGGGGGTGGGACCAGCTGGACTTCGTGGTGGTGGGCGGTGACGCCTATGTGGACCACCCCAGCTTTGGCACCGCCATCATCAGCCGTCTGCTGGAAGCGGAAGGCTACAAGATCGGCGTGCTGGCCCAGCCCCGCTACACCGACTGCGAGGACTTCAAGCGGTTTGGCAAGCCGAAGTACGGCTTTTTCATCGGCGGCGGCAACGTGGACAGCATGGTCAGCCACTACTCGGTGGCCAAAATTCCGCGTGCCGAAGACGAATACTCCCCCGGCGGCAAGGGCGGTGCCCGCCCGGACCGCAGCGCCACCGTGTACACGAAGCTTGCCAAGGAAGCCTACCCTGACCTGCCCGTCATTCTGGGCGGTCTGGAAGCAAGCCTTCGCCGCTTTGCCCACTACGACTACTGGATGGACACCGTGCTGCCCAGCATTGCGGAGAGCTCCGGTGCGGACATCATCAGCTTCGGCATGGGTGAGCACCAGACCGTGGAGATCGCCCGCCGCCTTGCCGCAGGTGAGCCGGTGGAGCACATCACCGATGTGAACGGCACCTGCTACCTGACCGACTTCGATCACCTGCCGGAACGCTATGTGGAGTGCGCAGGCTACAAAAAGGTGGCCAGCGACAAGGTGGCCTATGCCAAGGCCTGCCGCATCCAAATGGACAATCAGGACGTGGTCAGCGGTCAGATCATCGTGCAGAAGCAGAGCGAGAAGTACCTTGTGCAGAACATCCCGGCAAAGCCGCTGGTGCGCTGGGAGCTGGACAAGGTGTATGCGCTGCCCTACACCCGCCGCTACCACCCCATCTACGAGAGCATGGGCGGCGTGCCTGCCATCCGGGAGGTGCAGTTCTCCATCATCCAGAACCGCGGCTGCTTCGGCGGCTGCAATTTCTGCGCCATCCAGCTGCATCAGGGCCGACGTGTCACCAGCCGCAGTGCCGACAGCATCGTGGCCGAAGCAGAGCGGATGACCCACGAGCCGGATTTCAAGGGCTACATCCACGACATCGGCGGCCCCACCGCCAACTTCCGTTTCCCATCCTGCCGGGAGCAGATGCTGCGGGGTATGTGCAGCGGCGGCAAGCACTGCCTCGCCCCCACCACCTGTTCCCACATGATCGTGGACCACAGCGATTACCTGAAAATTCTCCGCCGCGTCCGGGAGCTGCCCGGCGTCAAGAAGGTGTTCATCCGCAGCGGCATCCGCTTCGATTACCTGATGGCCGACCCCGATGACACTTTCTTTAAGGAGCTGGTGGAGTACCACGTCTCCGGCCAGCTGAAAGTCGCGCCGGAGCACTGCGCCCCCAACACCCTCGCCTACATGGGCAAGCCCCCCATCGAGACCTTCAACAAGTTCAAGGATAAGTTCTACGAGCTGAGCAGGAAGGCAGGCAAAAAGCAGTACCTCGTGCCGTATCTCATGTCCAGCCACCCGGGCAGCACCCTCAAGGATGCCGTCTATCTGGCCGAATACCTCTACAAGAACCATATGCGCCCCGAGCAGGTGCAGGATTTTTATCCCACGCCCGGCACCGTGAGCACCTGTATGTTCTACACCGGCCTCGACCCCTACACTTTGAAGCCGGTGTTTGTGGAAAAGACCGCTGAGGGCAAGGCACTTCAGCGCGCCCTGCTCCAGTATTATGAGCCCCGCAACGCCGAAAAGGTCATCAAGGCGCTGAAAATGACCCACCGCGAAGACCTCATCCCCCTGCTGGTTCCCGCCGAGGGCCGCATTGCGGTCCAGCGCTCGGCCCGCAGAGCCGAGGCCGCCGATGTGACCATCCACGGCGACGGCACCTACACCGTCCGGCCCAGAGGTAAGGGCGGCAAGCCCCAGAGCCGCTCTGCCGCCCCGGCGGGCCGCAGCCCGGCAGGCCGTCAGCCCAGCCCCGGCGCACGTTTTGCGCCCCATTCGGCTCCTGCGCATAAACCGAAAAACAATCAACAGAAAGAGAATACATCGTGGAAAACTTCAAAAAAGAAAAAGTGACCGCTCAAACGCTCATGAGCCGCCTCGCTGCGCTGGCGCTGGCTGCAGCCCTTGCGCTGGGCCTCGTGGGCTGTGACACCTCTTCCATCGTCCCGGGAGGCAGCGGCGACGTCATGCCGAACCCGGCAGCTTCTCAGACCGGAACGACGCCTTCCGACGGGCAGGACGCCGCCTTCCAGATGCACTTCATCGACGTGGGGCAGGCGCTGAGCGTGCTGGTGGAGTGCGACGGACAGTTCATGCTCTACGACGGCGGCAATGTGGACGACGGCAGTCTGGTGGTCTCCTACTTGCAGAGTCAGGGTGTCGAGCAGCTGGAGTATGTCTTCTGCTCCCATGCTCACGAAGACCATGTGGGCGGTCTGGCCGCTGCGCTGGCCTATTTCCCGGCCTGCCACGTCTACAGCCCCGTGACGGAAGCCTCCACCAAGTGCTTCAAGGATTTCGTCAAGTACACCCAGCAGCAGAACTTACAGGTCGAAGTACCTGCCGTAGGCACCCAGTGGGCGCTGGGCAGCGCCACTGTGACCATGCTTGGCCCTGTGGCGCAGTACGAGGACACCAACGATACCTCCATCGTCCTGCGCATCGACTACGGCGCCACCAGCTTCCTGCTCACCGGTGATATGGAGGCCGACGCCGAGCGCGACCTCGTGAACAGCGGCGCGAACCTCAAGGTGGATGTCTTACAGGTGGGCCACCACGGCTCCAGCACCTCCACCAGCTACGTCTTCCTGAACGCTGTCCTGCCCGAAATGGGTATCATCTCCTGCGGGGTCAACAACAAGTACGGCCACCCCCACGAGGAGACCCTGAGCATCCTGCGGGATGCCGGTGTGAACGTCTACCGCACCGATCTGCTGGGGACGATCACCGTTTCCAGTGACGGCCAGAACTACACGGTGGCAACGGAACACTTCGCCACCGACGCTGAGCTGAACCCCACCGACCCGGCAGCATCCAGCACGGCCCAGCAGGCGTACATCGGCAACGTGAACAGCAAAAAGTTCCATCTGCCCAGCTGCGCCAACCTCCCGGCAGAGAAGAATCAGATCCTCTTCTCCAGCTATGATGAGGCCGTGGCCGCAGGCTACAGCCCCTGCTCGAGCTGCATCAAATAACAAATAGACAAAAGGGAAGCCCCATCGTCAGATGGGGCTTCCCTTTTGTCATAATATCAGCGTCCGCGTCCGGCTCCGCCGCCGTGGCTGCTGCCGCCGCCCATGCCGCCGAAGCTGCCGCCGCCGCGCCCGGCTCCGCCAAAACCGGAGCCGCCGCCCATACCGCCAAAGCCGCCGAAACCGCCTCCACGGGGAGGACGAGGCCCCCGTGGGCCTCTCGGGCCGCGAGGGCCGCCATAGAAACCACCGCCGGGGCCGAAGTCATCGTAAGGGCCGCGGGGAGGACGGGGGCCTCTGTGCCAACGCCGTGCGCCGAACCAGCCAAACGGCCCCCAGAACCAGCCGAAGGAGTGGCCGAGAGGGGTGATAAAGATAAAGAAAACTGCGATGAACAGGATGATATAAGCAAGCAGGGAGAAAATGCTGCCGATAAAGCTTTCCCAGATGGAGTAGTGCTTCTGGGGCGGGACAGGCTCGACAGAGGGCCGGGTGGTCTGGGTGTCAGAGCCGTCGGAATAGATGGTCCCGCCGCTCAGAGTGACCCCGTACACCTCTGCGATGGTATTGGCCACATTGGTGGCGCAGGTGAGGACGGCTGCATCGTACTTCTTAGCGGCGAAATCGTCCTCCATGGTCTGCACGAGGGTGCTTGCCTGGTCAGCCAGCAGGGTGCTGCGGAAGCCGTCACCGTAGGTCAGATAGTAGTCGCCGTCGGCGTACTGGTCCGACTGCATCACCAGCAGGATGAGTACGCCGTTGTTCTTGCTGGAACTGCCGATGCCCCAGGTGTTGAAGGCTTCAGCAGCGTAGTCCTCGGTGGTGGCGCTGCCGGTGTAGTCCACGGTCAGCACGCCGATCTGTGCGCCGTCGCAGCTGGAAGAGAGCTGTGCGTTGATGGTCTCGAGCTCCGAGGTGGTGCTGTCGCTCAGCACACCGGCGTCGTCCACCACGCATTGATCTTTCGGCAGGCTGGGCAGCTGGATGCTGGAGGCCGAAGCCGCCGGTGCAAGCGCCGTGATGCCGACGGTCACGACAAGAAGCAGTGCCGCAATGCGGCGGGAGAATGTTTTCATCGTCTTCATGCGAAAAGTTCCACCTCCTGTATGCCGAACAGCTTGCCCAGCACGCTGGCCGGGAAGCCGCCGACGTCTTTCTGGTAACTCTGGACCGCATCGTTATAATGCAGGTTGCTGATGATGGTCTGCGCACTGTTGAACTGGCTGTACTGCCCCTGCACCGCACCCATCTTCATGGGGTCTGCGGCCTGCTCCTGCAATTTGGCGTAGAGCTGGCCGATGGCTGTGCCAAGCGTCTCGTTCGACTGGTAGAGCATATGCATCCTGCCGCCGGTGTAAACACTCAGAGAGTCCGGTGCGTGGATCTTGCCATCGGACTGCACCGCCCCGAGGCAGGCGGAAAAAGAGTCCAGCGCAGCCTGTGCCGTCTGCACTTCGGTGCTGTCGGCACCCAGTGTGTTGGACGCCGTGGTGATGATGTTGGCGGCCGTGTTGAGCCGTGTGGTCAATTCCTCATTCAGGGTATAGCCGCTGTCTGCGGCCACGCCAGTGGTGAACCCGTTCTTCACCGTGTCGTACTTTGCCCGGAGCTTCGCCCCGCCAAAGCCGAAAAAGCACCCCAGCATCACCACGATGCAAAGCGCCACGGCCACGGCCTGCTTGCCCAGCGCGGCTGGCAGGGCCTTTTCGAGGCCTGCCAGCTTCTGCTGGAAGGGCGTCAGCCGCACTTCCTCCTCGGCGGGCGCTGCGGCGCGATAGCTGGAAGCGTCAAAGCCGCCGGTGGGTTGATTCTGTTGTCTGGAAAAATCTGCGTTTGCCATTTCAGCTCCGGATCTCCATCATCTTCTGTTTCAGCTCGTCTTCGATGCGGGTGAGCTCCTGCTCGGCAGCGGCACGCTTTGCGCGGCCCTCGCTCTGGATCTTGTTCAGCTCGTCCAGCGTCTCGATGAGGCTCTTGTTGGTCTGCTGCAGGGTCTCGATGTCCACGACACCGCGCTGGGACTCCTTGGCCGTCTCGATGGTACCCATTTTGAGGGCGTCGGCGTTCTTTTTCAGCAGCTCGTTGGTCATGTCGGTGACGGCACGTTCGGCCTGCATGGCCTGCTGGCTGTGGGCCAGACCCAGTGCCAGCACCATCTGGTTCTTCCACAGGGGGATGGTGTTGACGATGGTGGACTGTATCTTCTCGGCCATCATGGAGTTATTGTTCTGCAAAAGCCGGATCTGAGGACCCATCTGCAGGCTGATGGTGCGGGTCAGCTCAAGGTCGTAGAGCTTTTTCTCAAAGCGCTCGCACTGGTCGGCCAGATCGCGTGCGGCCTGTGCGTCCTCAGGCAGGCCGGAAGCCTTTGCCTTGTCCATCGCCTGCTGCAGCTCGTGGGCGCGGAAGTCGGCCAGCTTCTTCTTGCCCGCGAGGATATACATGCTCAGCTCTTTGAAATAGGCCATGTTCAGCTCGTACATCTTGTCCAGCATCGCAATATCCTTGAGCAGCTGCACCTGATGCTTTTCGAGGGCGGACTGGATGGTCTCGACGTTCGTTTCCGCTTTGCTGTACTTGGTCTTCATGTTGTCGAGCTGGCTGCCCTTTTTCTTGAAGAAGCCGAGGATGCCCTTTTCCTCTTCGGCGGCGTCAAAGTTCTTCAGCTCCCCGATAAGGTCGGTGATCATGCCGCCCACCTCGCCAAGGTCTTTGGTGGACACTTTGGAAAGTGCCGCCTCGGAGAAGTCACCGATCTTCTTCTGGCAGGCGGAGCCGTACTGCAGCACCTGCTGGCTGTTGGTGATGTCGATCTTCTGAGCGAAGGCGTCCACCATCGCCTGCTCCTCGGGGCTGAGCTTGACCTGTTCGGCCTCGGGGGCCGCAGCGGGTTCGGGCTGCTTTTCCTCGGCGGCAGGTGCTTCCACCGGGTCGAGGGTCAGGGTGGGAACAGCGGGTGCGTCTAAGTCAAAATTGAACGTATTATCAGCCATGAGAGATTCCTTCCTTTCCAAATCGATACACGGCCTTGCCCTCTCCGTCAATGCTTCGCATTGCCACCTCTCCCAGAGGGAGAGGCTTTTCCGGGGGCCGGTATGCTGCAAATTTCCTCCAGAGGCTCTCCCTTTGGGAGAGCTGGCGCGTCAGCGCCTGAGAGGGCAAGCCAGTTTTAACTCAGTCCCTGCCCCTTCATCATATTTTGGAGCACCGTCAGATCCGCCGAGAGGTCCATGCTTTCAGCGGCATACAGTGCATCCAGCTGGTTTTCGAATGCAGTGGCGATGGAAGCCGCGTTCCGCTCCACCTCTGCCCGGATCGAAGCGGCATTTTCGCCCCGCACGCCCTGGCGGGCCAGCTTTGCGTACTGTTCCAGCACATTCACCGCGTCGGGCAGATAGTAGTTTGCAAAGCGGCGTACCTGCTTTGCCTTGGCGGGGCTGGCCTCCACCGTCTCCACGATGGAGCGGCCTGCCTTTTCCATCCGGGTCATGGCGGCGGAAAGCTCCGGGTCGGGCAGGGCCTCGTTCAGCGCGTGGAGGGCATCCAGCTTCTGCTGGATGTCGGCCAGCATCTCGTCCACATCGCCGCTGCCGGTGTGGAAAGGCACTTCATGCTCCACCACCCGGGGCGGGCAGACCTTCTTTGCCGCGCCGAACATCACGGCTGCGCCGCCCAGCGCTATCAGCAGCGCCCACAGCTTATATACTGGCAGCACCGCGCACAGCACCGCGAACACCAGCGCCGCCGCATACCACGGCAGGACGCTGGGCTTTTGGGTGCGGATAACTTTGCTCATGCATTTTCTCCTTTCCCGAAGGGGCGCACCGCCCCTTGTACTCTTCCATAATAAATCCTTTTATCCACAAAACGCAAGTGTTTCATGAATAATTTACAGGTTGGAAACGGTTATATAATCTTTGAGGGCCTCGCCCCAGACCTCGCGCAGGGTTTCGGGGCGGCAGGCGGCGTTGGCGGGGCTGGTGCTGGGCAGCTTGACCGCCGGGATGCCGGAGATCGGCAGCAGATATTTGGTATAAATGCGGTGGGCCGTGGCCCCGTTGCAGAACACTGCCTCAATGGGTGCTTTTGCCAAAAGAGATGCAATGTCGTTCGGCACCACGTCCCGGATAGAGGCGTCCGACGCCCCGGTGATGGTGCAGCTTTCCAGCGTGTCCCACAGGGCGAGGCCGTGGCGGAGGATGATGCCCTTTTTGGCCTCGATGTCCTCCCGGGCGGGGACAGGCTCGCCGGTGAGGGCCGCCATCATGGGCCAGAAACGGTTCTGCGGGTGGCCGTAGTAGAAGGCCATCTCCCGGCTTTTGGGGCTGGGCCATGTGCCGAGGATGAGGGCGCGGCTGTTTTCAGAGTAAACGGGTGCGAAGCTCATCGTTCCATCGTCTCCCATGCAGAGCCGAAGCTGCGGTCGGAGGGCTCCGCCTTCGGGCCGTCGAACCACAGCTCTTCAATAAGGGCAGCAAGTCCGTCTTCCCGCACATCGCCGATGACGCGGTCAGCGGCGGCTTTGGCTTCGTCGGTGCCGTTGGACATGCAGCAGCCGAGGCCGGCTGCTTTCAGCATCCCCACATCGTTGGCGGAGTCGCCTGCCGCCACGGCCTCGGCGAGGGAGAGGCCCATCTTCTCGCAAAGGTCTGCGAGGCCCGCGCCCTTGTCGATCCCGCCCCGCACGATGTCATAGAAGTGGGAGCCGTCGGGCAGCTGGCCGCCCGTCTGCATGAAGTGAAGGCCGAGGTGGCCGTACTTTTCGTTGAACCGCTCCAGCGCCCCCTCGGGGAAGAGGCAGAACGCTGCGTGAGGCATATCGATGAGGTGGCGGTCCTGGTCTTCGCCGTCCACGCAGTCCAGACCGACGCTATTCATCTGATTGTAGTGCTTGTGGAGGATGTCATACTCGCAGTAAACATAGTATGCGTCCCGGAAATTGAATTGCAGGGGGTAGTTGTAGTCCTCACAGAAATCCACCAGCGCGTACATCTCTTCGTTGGTCATGGGGTGCTCTGCCACGATGGCACCGTTCATGTCCACGACGCAGGCACCGTTGCAGGTGATGGCATAGTCGAACCGGATGCCGCCCAGCTGGCCTTTCCGGTTGATGGCTGACCAGGCCCGGCCTGTGCTGAGCACGAATTTTCCCCCGGCGGCCTGAAGCTTCTTCACGGCCTTGACCATGGCCGGACGGGGCTGGCTCTCCCCGAAGGGGACGAGGGTGTTGTCGTAATCGCTTGCGAGAATTTTATATTGCATGGTGTTCTCCTTATATCTATATATAAGCTGAGTATATCACAAAATGGAGGCTTTGTCTCCAAAATAAAAAGCACCTGCACGCTTCTCCGAAGAAAAGGTGCAGGTGCTTTGCAAATACTCAGGCGATAAATGCTACCACGATCTGGATGCCCACGCCCACAGCGGCGCCGCAGGCCCAGGTCAGGCCGGTGATGAAGAGGTTCTGCTTCCAGGAGGGATTCACTCGCCACAGCACGGCGAGGCCCACGCCCGCGCCGGTGCAGAGACCGGCCACGAGGCTCGAGAAGCGGAGTGCGCCCTCGACGTAGAGCTGGGTCATCAGGACGCTGGCGGCACAGTTGGGGACAAGGCCCACCAGTGCGGCCACCACCGGCTGGAAGAAGCCCATCCGGCCCAGCACCGAGGCGAAGACATCCTCGCCGACGCCCTCGACGATGAGGCCGAACACGAGGCTGAACACGAAGATAAAGACAAAGATCTCGAGGGTGTGACGGAGCGCGGCCTTCCAGATGGGCTGGGGATGGCCCTCTTCGTCGCTGTGCTCCTCGTGGCAGTCCACCTCGTCGGCGTGGCCGGTGTAGCCGCCGCGCAGGCTGCGGGGCAGGGCCTTGCGGAGGACGAAATCCAGCAGAAAGCCCACGAAGACAGCGTACACGACTTTGATGACCATCAGCAGGATCAGCTTATCCCAGTAGGCGGGCATGGACACCAGCAGGGGGATAGCCTCGTCGCTGGTGGAGAGATAGACGGCCATCAGCGTACCCAGCGTGATGACGCGGGAAGCGTAGAAGTTGGAGGCGATGGCCGAGAAGCCGCACTGCGGCACACAGCCCAGCACCGCGCCCGGCACCGCACCCCAGCGGCCGCCGCCCGCCAGCAGGGTCTCGATGCGCTCACCGTGGCGGGTCTCGACATATTCAATAAAGAGATAGGCTAAAAACAGGAAGGGGAGCATCTTGGCGGTGTCCACCAGAGTTTCGCTCAGTACATCCAGAAAAAGTTCCATTGTTTGATACCTCGTGATATAAAATAAAGTGAAGATAAAGTTTGCTCTCGCGCCGGTGGCGCGGGGTCAGAGCGCTTTTGCATTGGGGCTAAGTTCTCTTTTGCGTGCCAAAAGAGAACCAGAAAAGCACCCGCTACTTTCGAGGCGCGGGAGGCACGAATCAAGGGCTGCTCGCCCTTGATAATCCCGAAGGAGTTGTCGAAACGGAAAAAAGCTAGTCGCTGCGCTTAACGCTTTTTTCTCGTTTCTCCGATTTGCTGCTTCGCAGCTGGTGTTAGGCCCTCGCAGGGCGTGAAGTTCAGCAGAAAGGTGAAATCTTCGGCGGAGCCGTAAATGGGAGAAGCACAAAAAAATGCGTTTAGCGAAGCGGCTAGCATTTTTGGGCTTCGACTTCTTCTTTGGGCTTGTTAAGGGCGAGCAGCCCTTAACTCGTTGCGGGGAGAGTGGAGTCCAGAGGTAGGGAGGGGGGATTCGAAACACCCCTCCCTACCTCTGGCCCGCGCGGAGCGCAAAGCCATTTGACCGAAAGAAAAACATCCCCCGCGCCACCGGCGCGAGAAGGATCTCTGGTCCTCTTTTTCCCCACAAAAGAGAACTACAGCAACCTGAAAAATACAGATACTTGCAGAATAAAATAAGAAGCTTTTCAATTACTACTTGAAATATAGGATATGATTGGGGTATATTATAGCTGAGCGCCGCAAAGGCGCATCGTAAGAGACAGAAAGGACAACTACCATGTTTGATATTTTCAATATGCTCAAGAAGGACGAAGCCAAGGCTGTGAAGCAGGTCACCCGTGAGACCATCATCGGCGACATTCTGGATATGGACCAGAGCACCGCTCCCTACTTCATGGAGATCGGGATGCACTGCCTGGGCTGCCCCGCCTCCCGCGGCGAGAGCATCGAGGAAGCCTGCGAGGTCCACGGTGTGGATTGCGACGAGCTGCTGGAGAAGCTGAACGCTCATCTGGCCTCCAAGAAGTCCTGAGTGCTGCCGACACTGGATGCGCGTCTGAGCGCTGCCGCTGAGCTGGTGCGCCCCGGCGAGCCGGTGGCCGACATCGGCTGCGACCACGGCAAGCTGACGGCGGTGCTGGCCGCTTCGGGCAGGTACCCCAAGGTCATCGGGGCCGACCTGCGCCCCGGCCCGCTGGCAAAGGCAGAACAGACGCTGGAATATGCCGGATGCAAAGACCGCGCTGAGCTGAGGCTCGGCGACGGTCTTTCTGTGTTGTCTCCGGGCGAGGTGAGCACCATCGTGCTGGCGGGCGTCTCGGCCCAGACAACGTGGGAGATCATCGAGAAAGCCCCGTGGGTATCTGCGCCGGGCGGGCCTCGCCTTGTGATGGTGCCGGCCACCCGCCACAGCGATCTGCGCCGCTGGCTGTGGGAACATGGTTTTTCCCTCGCGGCCGACCGGCCGGTGCAGGCGGCGGGCCGCTGGTATGCGGTCATGGCCGCCGAGTACACCGGCGAGGTGAAAACGCCCACGTTCCAAGAGTGCCTGTTCGGGCTCACCGGCCAGTGGCCGGAGGGGGAAGGCTACGCCGCATGGCAGAAAGCCAAGCTGCCTCGCCTCCGCCTCGGTGTGCCGGACGGCACAGAGCTGGCGAAAGAGATGGATGAACTGATAAAAGGGGAGAGCAAAGGATGACGACGGTACAGCAGATATACGAAGAGATGCAGCGCATCGCGCCGCTGGCTCTGGCCGAAAGCTGGGACAATCCCGGCCTGCTGGTAGACTGCGGCGGCGAGGTGTCCCGTGTGCTGGTGACGCTGGACATCACCCCCGAGGTGGTGGAAGAGGCCGCCCGGAAGGGCTGCGGGCTCATCGTGTCCCACCACCCGGTCATCTTCTCGCCCCTCAAAAAGCTGAGTGGGCAGGACGTGGCCTTCCGGCTGGTGAAAAGCGGCATCTCGGCGATCTGTATGCACACGAATCTCGATGCCGCCGAGGGCGGGGTCAACGAGGTGCTGGCCGGGTTCTTCGGGATGCGGGAGATGGAAGCCTTCGCCGAGGGCTGCGGCCGTGTGGGCAGCATCGAGCCCGTCACAGTCCCCGAGCTGGCAAAAAAGGCGCAGAAAGAGCTTGCCGCCCGCTGCAACCAGCCGTTCAACGGCCCTGCGGTGCAGATCAAGCTCGCCGACACCGGCAAGGTGGTGCGGCGGCTGGCCGTCATCAGCGGCGCAGGGGGAAGCCTCTTCGAGGACGCCATCGCGCAGGGGGCAGACTGCCTGCTGACCGGCGAGGCCAACCACCACCACGCCATCGACGCAAAGCGTCTGGGGCTCTCGCTCATCGCAGCAGGCCACTACGCTACGGAGTTCCCGGTGACGGCGGCGGTGGCGGAGAAGCTGCGCAGGGCCTTTCCGGAGCTGGAAGTCCTTGTGAGCGAGGATGCCCGGGACCCTTATACTTATTTATAAAACGAGGTAATACAAATGGCATTGGATGCCGCGACACTGGCGCTGACGGCGGCGGAGCTGAAGACTACGCTGGCTGACGCCAAAATCGCAAAACTGTTTGAGCCGACCCGCGACGAGCTGGTCATCACCCTGCGCACCCGCACGGAGACTGACAGCCTGCTGCTGTCGGCCCGGAGCGGCTCGGCGCGAGTCTGCCTGACCGAGGAGAGCTTCGAAAACCCCGAGACGCCGCCCTCTTTCTGTATGCTGATGCGGAAGCATCTCACCGGCGGGCGTCTGCTGGACGTCCGGATGGAGCCGGGCGACCGGATCGTCTATTTCGAGTTCCAGTGTACCAACGAGATGGGCGACCTTGTGCGCAACATCCTCTGCGCCGAGCTGATGGGCCGTTACTCCAATCTGGTGCTGGTGCAGAACGGCAAGATCATCGATGCCCTCAAGCGGGTGGATTTCGAGGACAGCGATGTTCGTCAGCTCCTGCCCGGCCTATCCTACACCACGCCCCCCAAGCCTGCCCGGCCTGATTTTCTGGCCGTCAGCTCGGCGTCCATCGTGGCGGCGGCCTGCCAGCGCGACCTGCCGGTGGCAGACGCCTTGAACAAAACGGTGGCCGGTGTCGGCCCGGTGGTCTGCCGCGAGGCCGCATGGCGCGCCTTTGACGGAGAACATCTGCTGGCCAACGAGCTGACGGAGGCCCAGAAAGTCCGGCTGATGGCGGCCATCGACGAGCTGAAAGAGATCTACGACGCGGGCGGCTGTCCGTGCAGCGTCACCGCTCCGGACGGCAAACCGGTGGAGTATACCTTCTTCCGCCCCCAGCAGTACGGCGAGAACTATCTCATCAAGGAGTGGCCCTCCTTCAACGCGATGCTGGAGGGCTATTACGCCGAGAAAGACCGCGCTGAGCGCCTGCGCACCAAGAGCAAGGAACTCCACAAAGCCGTCCACAATATGTACGAGCGCGCCGTCCGCAAGCAGGCGGCCCGTCAGGAAGAGCTTGCCGCCAGCGGCAAGAGCGAAAAACTCCGCCTTTACGGCGAACTGCTGTCGGCCAACCTCTACCTCGCCGAAAAGGGCATGAAAAGCATCACGGTGCCGAACTGGTACGATGAGGGCAAAGAAGTCACCATCCCGCTGGATCTGCGGTTCAGCCCCAGCCAGAACGCCCAGAACTTCTTCAAGAACTACAAGAAGA
>OGYC01001656.1_pt1 | contig 17947 bp, 15 predicted proteins | sample 1576461 | NCBI WGS metagenome assembly OGYC01 (sample SAMEA3541569, study PRJEB24748) | human gut metagenome | biome: human gut; feature: human-associated habitat; material: faeces | place: China | collected 2012 | reverse complement strand
AATTTTTGCGATAATACTGAATAAAATCACAGTACCGCCCCCGATTTTTCGTTTCTTTGCCCGAAAGGCTCTTGCTTTTTCACGCGGATACGCTATAATGACTTCTACGAACGTCCCGTCAGGCTCTCTGCCGGGGCGCTGCTTTCTCTCACGGAATAAGGAGCCTGCTACGCTTATGGAAAATAAAGTCACCGCCCGCAATCCCATCACGGAGGGCTGCATCTGGAAGGGGATGCTGCTCTTCGCGCTGCCGATCATGCTCGGCTCGCTGCTCCAGCAGCTCTACAACACCGCCGACGCCGTCATCGTCGGCCGCGCGCTCGGCAAGGCCGCGCTCGCCTCGGTCGGCGGCTCGTCGGCCCGTATCTCCAACCTGCTCGTCAACGCTTTCGTTGCACTCTCGTCCGGCGCGAGCGTCATCGTCGCGCAGCACTTCGGCGCAAGGGACACGCAGCGCGTGCGCCGGAGCATCTGCACCGCCATGCTGCTCTCGGTGGTCTGTGGCATTCTTCTCACGGTCCTCGGCATTACCTCCGCGCGGCAGCTGCTCGTGTGGATGCAGACCACCCCCGAGACACTCGACGCCTCCGTCTCCTATCTGCGCATCTTCTTCCTCGGCATGGTGCCGACCATGCTCTACAACATGGGCAGCGGCATCCTGCGCGCGATGGGAGACTCCAAGCGTCCGCTTTACTACCTCTTCGTCTGCGTCGTAGCCAACATTGCGCTCGACCTGCTCTTTGTGATCGTTTTCCAATGGGGCATCGAGGGAGCCGCCGCCGCGACCGCTCTTTCGCAGGTCGTGTGCGCGGCGCTGGTCGTGCGCGCCCTGCGGCGGCTGCCCGAGGAGCAGCGTCTGCTCTACGACCGTGAGGAGCTTGACCGCGGCATTCTCCGCCGGATGCTCCACGTCGGCATCCCCGCTGCCCTTCAAAGCTCGATGTACGGCATTGCCAACATCGTCCTGCAGGTCGGCATCAATATGCTCGGCACGGACTCCATGGCGGGCTGGACCGCCTTCAACAAGTTCGATGACTACTACTGGCCCATCTCCAACGCCATCGGCATCGCCGTCATGACCTACGTCGGGCAGAACTTCGGCGCGGGCGACCGCGAGCGCGTGCACGAGTCGATCCACAAGGGGCTGCTCATCCACCTGACGACCTCCGCGCTCTTCTCCGTCATCATCTTCTCGGGTCGCTACCCGATGATGCACCTCTTCGTCGGCGACGATCCGACGGTCATCGCCATCGGCGCGCAGGTGACGGCGCTCATCGCTCCCTGCTATGTGCTCTTCACGCTCGTCGAGGTCCTCTCCGCCACCATGCGCGGCGTCGGCGATGCGGTGGTCCCCGCCGCCATCACGATGGTCTTTACCTGCATCGTGCGCCTCATCTACCTCTGGGGCTACGCCTTCTCGCACAACTCCAACCTCACCATTGCCGTCATCTACCCCATCTCCTGGGTGCTCACCAGCATCGCCTTTCTCCTTTACTATAAGTCCCGCAAATGGATGCCCAAGGGCTTCCATTTCTGAAAAAACTGCGCGCAGAGCCGTTTTCAGCCCTGCGCGCAACCGTCGATTGACAAATTTCCTGCCCGTCTTTCTTGTCCGCAACCGCAAAAAGCGGTATGCTCTGCCCATCAAACAGGCGCCGTGCGCGCCGGAATCGGAGGACTTCCCTTATGATATTGGCTGATAAGGTCGTGCAGATGAGCCGTCTGTTCGGCGTGACGACCGACTTTCTGCTCAAGGATGAGCTTTCCGAGGAGGAGCCCGCGCCCGAGGGCTGCGTGAACCACAGCGCCATGCAGGCCCTGCTCGAGGAGGAGGACTACACCCGCGACAACAAGGCGAAAAGCCCCGTCATCGGCGCGGTCAGCGGCATCTACTGGCTGCTCGTCACCGCCGTTTACCTCTTCTACACCTTCGGCCCCATGGGCAACGGACAGCCGAAATACAGCTGGTTCATCTGGGCGGTCGCGGGCGTGCTCTTCGGCGCGGTCATGCTGGTGGTAAAGCTCATCGCAAGGAGAAAGTGACCGCCGCGCGGTACATAAAAAAATGTCCGTTCTCCGAGAGGACGGACATTTTTTGCGTTTTCGCCTACAGGCATTCGGCACAGTAGGCGCGGATGTCGAACGCGTCCAGCGGGCTGGTCGCCTTGAGGTAGAGCGGGTGGTGCGGGTGTCCCTTGACCGAGCGCCGTCCCGCCGTGTACCACTGCGCGCCGTGCCGCTCGCCGATGGCGATCATGTCGGCAAGGCAGTCCTTGAGATACGCGCGCTGCTCGATGATGTTCCCCCACGCCGCCCACACGGCGGGCTGCTCGGACAGCGAGAGGATGTAGTCGAACGCCTCCATGTTTGCGCGGTGGAGCGCCTCGTTGCACACGCGCTCCATGTCGTTCGGGCGCGTCGCGCGCTGGGCGTAGACGTTGAACATGAGGAAGCTGTCGTAGCCGTTGTTTTTCGCCACGCGCTCCACCGACTGAAGCGTAGGGTCGAGCCGATCCGGCTCGGCGGTCGAGGGATTGATGCCGATGCACACGAGCGGCTTTTCCCCGCGCGTGCCGAGAAGATATCGGTACTCCGTGTAAAAATCCGGCACATAGAGCCATTTCTCCGCGTCGTAGCCGCCGGACTGTCCGCTGCGCGCCATGGCGTCGGCAAAGGGCAGGATGGAAAGCTCCGCGGTCGGAGCGCTCGGGATGTGCGGCATGGTCGTTCCTCCGTTCTGCCGCGCCCGCGGGGCGGCAACCGTTTTCCAACATTTTACCTCATCCGGCGCCATTCGGCAAGCCCCGCATTTTGGGGACTTGACTTTTTTCGCCTCTTTGGTATGACTTGTATAACAAATCATACTTATGAGGTGAATAATATGAACGCTCCGAACGGCAGACACGCATGGACCGTAACGGTCGGCACCAAGGGTCAGATCGTCATTCCCAAGGAGGCGCGCGACCTTTTCCACATTCAGCCCGGCGATACGCTGCTTTTCCTCGCCGACGAGGCGCAGGGCATGGCGATCCCGCCCAAGGCCGACTTCGCCCGCCTGTTTGATCTCATTTTCGGAGGGAAAGCGGAATGAACATCGCCTTTTTCTGCATCCCCGCTCACGGGCACATGAACCCGACGCTCGCCGTCGTGCGCGAGCTGACCGCGCGCGGGCACACCGTCCGCTACTACACGACCGAAGCCTTCCGCGCGAAGGTCGAGGCCGCAGGCGCGGTCTTTGTCCCCTTTGACACCGAGGCCGCGCGCCCCGGCATGACCGCCGCCGACGGCGCACGTCTGGGCAGCGACCTCGCCTTTTCCACCAAGCTCATCGTCGACCTCACGCTCGCCGCCGACGACCGGCTCAGCCGCGAGCTGACCGTCCACCGCCCCGACGTCATCGTGGGCGATTCGATGGCGTTCTGGGCGAAGCTCGCCGCGAAAAAGCACGGCATCCCCTTTGTCAGCTCCACCACGACCTTTGCCTTCAACCGCTTCAGCGCCAAGGTCATCGGGCAGAACGGCGCGGGCTTCCTGCAATTCCTGCTCGCCCAGCCGAGGATCAACCGTCAGCTCAAGCGCCTGCGCGCGGCGGGCTACGCGGTCAAGAGCGTGTTTGACATCATCGCCAACGACAACGAGACGGAAACTGTCGTCTACACCTCGCCGGAGTTTCAGCCCTGCGCCGACACCTTTTCGGAAAAATACCACTTCGTCGGTCCCCTCCTGCGCCCCGCGCAGTCGTCCTTTGAAAAGCTGCCGGGACGCTCCCTCATCTACATCTCGCTCGGCACGGTCAACAACGATGCGCTCCCCTTCTACCGTGCCTGCCTTGCCGCCTTCGGCGGCGATCCGCGCTTTCAGCTCGTGCTCTCCGCCGGCACGCAGGCAGACCTCGCGGCGCTCGGCCCCATTCCGGAAAGCTGCACCGTCCGCGCGAGCGTGGACCAGATGGCGGTGCTCGACTGCGCCGACGTCTTTCTCACCCACTGCGGCATGAACAGCGCGAGCGAAGGATTGTGGCACGGTCTGCCGCTCGTCCTCTACCCGCAGACGCCGGAGCAGCACGGCGTGGCGAACCGCGTCGCCGCGCTCGGCGCGGGCGTACCGCTCACGGACCCCTCCGCGGACGGCATCCGCCGCGCGGTCGAGGCCGCGCTCACCGATCCCGCTTACCGCGAAAACGCGCAGAAGCTCGCCGACGGCTTCCGCCGCTGCGGCGGCGCGGCTGAGGCAGCCGACGCCATCGAGCACGCGGCGAACTAAGTGATTCCATGCAAAAACACGCTCCCACCGACAGCGGGAGCGTGTTTTTATGTTATGTAAACTCTTACAGCTTCTTCTCGCGGTAGTCGTGCATGATGCCCGCAAACAGCTCGCCGGTGGTCGGCGGCGTGATGGTGATGGCGTTCGCACCCGCGCGGATGGTCTCTAAAATGCTCTCCTCCGTCGGCCCGCCGGTGGCGATGATGGCTGCGTGCGGGTACTGCTCGCGGATGTGGCGGACGATGCTCGCGGTCTCCGCCGCGCCGGAAACGTTGAAAATATCCGTCCCTGCCTCGATGCGGCCCTTAATGTCCGACCGGTCGGAAACGACCGTCGCGATGACCGGGATATCCACCACGGACTTGATCTCCGCGATGACCTCGTTCGGCATCGGCGCGTTGACGACCACGCCGTAGGCGCCCTGGTGCTCGGCCTGCATGGCAAGACGCACGCTGCGGCTGCCGTTGGTGTACCCGCCGCCCACGCCGACGAACACCGGCACGTCGGCCACATTGATGACCGCCTGCGAGATCGACGCCTGCGGCGTGAAGGGATAGACCGCGATGATGGCGTCGGCATTGATGTTTTTGATGATGGCAGCGTCCGTGGAAAAGGCGATCGACTTGATGCGCTTTCCGAAAATGCGGATGCCGCTGCACTCGCTGATGCAGTGCGGCAGCGTCAGCCCATGGCTGCGCAGCGTTCCGCTGTAGCTCGGCACATATTTTCTCATGCTGCACCTCCCATACGGTTCTTTGCTTTATGATAGGATTATATTATACAAAAATCCGTATGGGAGGCCGTGAATAAATTGTAAACTTTTGTTAAATCGTTGTCAAGAAGCCTGCATCGTGCAGGTTCTCCGCGCGGACGGCGCGGGTGTGCGCGATGGGCTGCCAGCTCCGCGTGCGGCTGACGAGCGAAACGAGCTGCAGCGGCAGCCACGCCGCCATGAAGAGCGGGAAGCCCGCGACCGTCCGAACGATGCGGCGGTCGCGGTAGCCGCCGAGATACGCCAGCAGCGCGGCAAAGGCCATCAGGCCGAGCGTGCTCAGCGTCAGCGAGACCGCGCCGGTCAGCGCAAGAGTCCCCGCCGTCCCCTGCACGAGCGAAGAGAGAATTGTGAGCGTGAGCGGCAGGAGCGTCAGCGCCTGCAAAAACGGCGCGTTGACGATCAGCAGCGCGTCGAGCGCGCGCAGGGGCGCACTCCCCCGCAGCGCGGAGACAAGCGGCGCGTCCATCCTCACCGCCACGTCCATGATGCCGCTGCACCAGCGGCGGCGCTGGCGGAGCGATACGGCGAAGTCGTTCGGCGCTTCGTCGTAGGTCAGCGCGCCAGAGACAAAGCAGACGCGCACGCCGTTTGCCGCGCACTGCGCGGCAAACTCCGCGTCCTCGGCGATGGTCGAGGTGTTCCAGCCGCCGAAGCGCTCAAGCACCGCGCGGTGGACGGCAAAGCCCGTGCCGACCAGCTTGGAGGAAAGACCGCAGCTCATGCGGGCGCGGGAGAAGAAAGTGTCGAAGAGCGTGAAGTACAGCCCATAGCAGCCGGAAAGCCAGGAGTCGTAGGGATTCTTCGCGCGCATCGCGCCCTTGCACACCTGCGCCCCCGCGCAGAAGGCGTCGTTCATGCGGGCGAGGAATCGCTCGTCCGCGACGTTGTCCGCGTCAAAGACGCAGAAGGCGTCATAGCGCTGCGGCAGCAGCCACGCGACCGCCTCGTGCAGCGCGTCGCCCTTGCAGCGCACCGGCTCAAAGCAGCGGAAGATCTTCGCACCCGCGCAGAGGGCCGCCGCCTCGGTGTCATCCGTGCAGTTGTTGGGGATCACAAAAATATCGTAGAGCGCGTCGGGATAGTCCTGCTTTTTCAGGCTCTCCACAAGCGCGCCGATGACAGCCTCCTCGTTGCGCGCAGCAACGAGGCAGGCAAAGCGCGTGCGCGGCGCGCATCGCGCATAGGGCACGGGCCTTTTCAGCGCAAAGAGCGCCACAACGAGAAACCACAGGCTCGCCGCCTTCAAAAGCAGCGTCAAAATCACGATCCACATATTAAGCATAAGAAAAGACCGCCTCTCTCTTGGGATGAGCCAAGCATAGCAGACGGTCCTTTGTTTTGTGCTTTGATTTTCTTTAAGCCTTTTTTAAGACTTTGTGTCGAAATCGTTACTCCGTGCGCGGCAGGACGAAGCCGACCTTGAACAGGTCGCCGTCGATGGCGATGGAGAACGTGCCTTTCTGCAGCTCCACAAGGCTCTTGGCGATGTTCAGCCCAAGTCCGCTGCCCTCGGTCGTGCGCGAGCTGTCGCCGCGCACAAAGCGCTCCATCAGCTCGTCGGGGTCGATGTTGAGCGCGTCGCGCGAGATGTTCTTGAACGAGAACGCCACCGTCTCGCCCTCGCGCCTCGCCGCGATGTAGAGCCGCGTGCCCGCGCAGGCATACTTGCAGGCGTTCGAGAGGAGATTGTCCAGCACGCGCCACATCAGCGCGCCGTCGCACAGGCAGTATAGCTCCTCGTCCGGCAGCGTCACCACCGGCTCGAGCCGCGCGGCGGACAGCTTTTCGGCGTACTCGCCCACCGTCTGGTCGATCAGCTCGCGCACGCTCCGCCGCGCGATGTGGCAGGGAATGTTGCCCGTCGACGCCTTGGACATTTCCACCAGGTCCACCGTCAGCTTCTTGAGCTTGTGCGCCTGCCGGTCGAGCACGGCAAGGTATTCCCTCTCCTGCTCCGGCGTGTGCTCGCGCTGAAGCAGATCGACGTAGTTCACAATGCTCGTGAGCGGCGTTTTGATATCGTGCGATACGTTGGTGATCAGCTCCGTCTTGAGCCGTTCGCTCTTGAGCCTCTGCTCCACCGCGATGCTCATGCCGCGGCTGATGGCATTGAGGTTTTCGCCGTGGCGCTTGAGATCGAAGTACATATGCGAGGTATCGACCTGCGAGGTGAGGTCGCCCGCAGCGAGGGCTTCGCCGCCCTTCTGCAGCCGCCGCAGCTGCATCGAAAGCAGGCACGCCGCGACAGACAGCACCGCAATCAGCATCAGCAGCAGCCCGTCCGCGTGATTGCTCTCAAGCGCAAAGAGCAGCACGCCGATCACGCAGCAGCCCACCGCCGTGCGCCACACGAGCGGAATGCCGCGCACGAAGCCGGCCAGCGCTCCCCACGCGCGGCAGAGCACGCGCCAGCACCACCTCAAAACCCGTCGGCAGAGCCGGAGGAGCCAACAGCAGACGGTGTTCTCCCACCATCTCCCCAGCTTCACGCGGGCGCAGAGCGTCATCCAGAACGCAAGAAAAAGCGCATAGGCGAGCGCAGCAAAGGCAAGCAGAAGGGCGAGCGCGATCGGATCAAAGCGGTCAAGCCTCTGCTCCGCGCTCTCCACCGCGGCGACAACGAGCACACCGCCTCCGCCGAGAAGGAGCAGTGCATAGAGATCAAAGGGGAGCTTCTCCTGCCAGCCGGCGACCGCCTCCTCGCGCCCCGGCCTGCGGCCCGCGGCACGGGCGAGGAAGATGAAGAGGAACAGCTCCGCGGCTGCGCAGGCAATTACGACCGCCGCTGCGTGCGGCGCAAGGCGTGTCATCGTGTAGTAGAAGTCCCGCGCCCGGTAGACGCTGTCCTGCGCGGGATAGTCCACGGCGATGTAGCTGCGGAACACAACGCCGTCCTGCGCCATCTCACCCCACCAGCCCGTCACGGGAACGTCGCCTGTGCGGTGGTTATCGAAGAGGATGGTGCCCGCCTCGTCCTCGATCGAAAAACGGACGTTCGTGTAGCGGTCGTCGGCGGGATACCAGTCGTCATACTTCGCCAGCACCTCCGTCTGCCCGTTCTCTGCATAATAGTGGTAGCTGTCGTAAACATGGCTCATCTCGCGGTAGACCGCGCTCGAGCAGATGCTGCTTTCATAAAAGCCTCCGCGCAGCTCGCCGCTGTAGCTGAACGCGAGCGCCGTGCCGTAGCTCAAAAGCACCGGCACGAGCACTACGGCGAGCAGAAAGGCTGCCGCCTTGGCCCAGAAGCCGCCGGCCCAATCATTCCTTTTCATGTCGAAGGTCCTCCATTTTATACCCCAGGCCCCACACGACCTTCAGGTAGCGCGGCTCGGAGGGGTTGATCTCGATCTTCTGACGCAGGTGACGGATGTGTACCGCCACGCTCGTTTCGGCGCCGAGGGAATTTTCGTTCCACACCAGCTCGTAGATCTGGCTGCTCGAATAGATGCGTCCGGGCGACCGGATAAGGAGCTGCAGGATGTTGAATTCCAGCGGCGTCAGCGAAACGCTCTCGCCGTCCACCGTCACGCTCTTGGCGTCCTCGTTGAGCGTCACGCCGCCGACGGTGTAGATGCCGCGCTCCGGCGCGGTCTCCGGCTTCGCGCCGAGCAGCGTATAGCGCCGAAGCTGTGATTTCACGCGGGCCAGCACCTCCACGGGGTCAAAGGGCTTGGTGATGTAATCGTCCGCGCCGACGTTCAGTCCGAGCACCTTGTCGCTGCTCTCGCTCTTCGCCGTGAGCAGGATGATGGGCGCGTTGCTCTCGCGCCGGATCGCCGCCGTCGCGGCGATGCCGTCCAGTCCCGGCATCATGATGTCCATGAGGACAAGGTGGATGTCATTCTTCCGCACGGCCTCGACCGCCTCCGCGCCGTTGTAGGCTTCAAAGACGCGGTACTCTCCGCCGGATAAATAAATCTTCAGCGCGGCGACAATATCGCGGTCGTCGTCGCAGACTAAAATGTTGTGCATTGCTTTCCTTCCCTCCCTGCCCGACGCGGCGCCGCCTCTCGGGCTTTCCTGAGCTTACTCTACCACCGCAGCCTTAAAAGGAAAAGGGGGAAAGCCTTAATTTTTCTTTAATATCAGAAAATGCTTGCACTCCCCCGCCGCTTTCGCTATAATAGCAGAGTGCTTATCCGCACTCACGCGCATATCCGGGTATAGCGAAGCTGGTATCGCGCCTGGTTTGGGAGAATACGACCAGCCGGATAATTTAACTTAATAACCGGGTGTAGCGCAGTTGGTAGCGCGCCTGCTTTGGGAGTGCCGTGGCGGTATCCGGGACAGGGTAAGGCGAAATGCCGCAAAGCCTTGCGGCACAGGCGTTTGCAGATTTTTCCCCGATTGCCGAAAACGGCACAAAAGCGGCTTTGACCACATAAATGACCACAGACAGAAAAAACTTTATTTTTACCCCTCGCCGTGGTATCATGGCAGGAAAGTGAATATCCGGGTGTAGCGAAGTTGGTATCGCGCTTGATTTGGGTGTGCCGTGGCGGTATCCGGAACAGGGCAAGGCGAAACGCTGCAAAGCCTTGTAACACCTGCGTTTGCGGGATTTCCTCCGGTTGCCGAAAACGGCACAAAAGCGGCTTTGACCACAGGAATGACCACAGACAGAAAAATCTTTATTTTTACCCCTCGCCGTGGTATCATGGCAGAAAAGTGAATATCCGGGTGTAGCTCAACTGGTAGGGCGCGACATTTGGGATGTCGAGGTTGGGTGTTCAAGTCACCTCACTCGGACCAAAATCCCTCTGAAATTATTGATTTCAGAGGGATTTTTCTTATTCTTTGTCTATTGCGGCACAGGATTTGAGCTGCCTTACGCTTTCAGCTTATACAGTCGATTCCCTTGGCCTGCCTCCACGACGACGATACCTTCATCGGCAAGCTGCTGTATGAGGGATTCCGTGCGGCTCAAGCTGGTGCCCAGGGCTTTGGAGAGTGCAAACAGGTCGCTGGTGGGGTGGTCTGTGAGATAGTCGATCAGCAGCTGGCGCTGGGATAATGCGCTCAGGGGGACTTGCTTTCCGGCGACTGCGTTTTCTCCGCCGTTGTTGCGGCTCGTCATATACAGCGTAAGCGAGACGCGATCCGGCGAGCAGCTCTCCGAGAAAACCGGCTCCGGCCAGCCTTCGGATTTCCAAATACGGTACAGATTGGGGATGCCGCCGCCGGTGTATTCGCCTACATCCACGAAGCGGAACACCCGGGCCATTGCGGGGTTTCGCGGGTCGGACACGCCGCCGCTTTTGGCGGTGTCAAGAGGCACACGGAAGCTGCCGGGGTTGGAGAGGGCGATTTTTTGATAGCCCTTGCTGACGATGATGCCGCCGCTGCCATGATAATCCGCATTAACAAGGCAGTTGGCCAGCACCTCACGCAGAGCTTGACGGGCGGGCTTTTTCGCGTTCTGCTGCAGTTTGTTATATGCCCAGTAGTAGAATTCATAGACATTGCCGCTCCAAGGGGCTTCTTCCCAGTTGCCTTTCGTATCAAGCTGCTCACGGTAGGTTATGGCATAATTAGGGTATTCGCAGAGAATGTCTTGGTGATTGCCGAACATCAGCAGTCCGGCGAAAGTCGGGTGCAGTAAGCCGCCGTCATCGCCTATGGCATCAATTTTTTGCAGGAATGCTGTGTCGTCCAAGCTCTCCCACATGTGTCTGGGGCGGTACAGCTTCATCCTCTGCCGGAAGCTGCGCACACTCTCGGAGTTGAGGGCTTCAAGTCCCATGCTGCGCACCAAGTGCATATCCGGCGACGGGACAGCCGCATCCCGCACCATGGCCTGATACTCCTCGTATGTACAGCGGTAATCACCCTCGCCGCTTCGGCGATAGGTGTTGCGGGTGTCATTGTCAACATACACGGGCTTGTAGGAGCGATCCGCACAGGGGACTTTGATAACGATGATGTGGTCGCTGCCAACCTCTTCCACATACACATCTTTTTCGGCCAGGATATTGACACTGACTTTCATGGGATCGTTGATGATGTGCCAAAATTCACGGATCAAACTGTCGGTATCGGGCAGATCTACGGAATCGAAGGTCTTGTCCGCTGTCTCGATAACGCCCAGCAGGATGATGCCGCCCAGCGTGTTAGCGAAGGCGGAGTAGGTCTCCCAAATGCTCTTGGGCAGACCGCCCAGGGCCTTTTTGGCCTCTATGCGGTTGTTCTCCCGGTATTGCTCCAGGCGACTGAAATCAAGCATGGATGCCACCTCCCTTGGAGGATATTTTAGCATATTGGGGGCGGGATGGCAATGCGAAGCGGTATTACATCTTGTCGCCATAAGATAAATAGTGGAAATGCTCTCCATTAAATGGTATAATAATTCTGCAAGTCATTTACAAGGGGGTGCTGCCGTGGACTTTTGGAGCAGAATGCTGTCGGGCATTGCAGATACGATCCTGCCAAAAGATTTAGAGGAGGATGCGCTCCTTTTGCAGATGGAGGAAGCTCTGCGGGAGGAAAAGGAGCTATGGCGCGCACGGCAGAATTTCCTTGAGCCTGGCGTGGCTCGGAGCTTTCAGAACAAATGGCGGTCAGCATATTACTCTGCAAAGAAGAAAAGCACCGGCATACGATTCTCTCTTGGCCTGTCTGGGCGAAAGCTTCGCAGCCTGGCACCGCAATTTATCGAGACCTATGAGCGCCTTCCCTCCAAGCTGCAAGCGTTTAACGAGCAGCAGGCAAATCAAAAGGTTGCCTATGCGGCAACGCTGATCTTGCCCGTGGAAGGGAAGATGCTGGATGACCAGCAAATGCGGTGCATCACGAAGGAGGTCCGCAATCACCTTGTCCTTGCTGGCGCTGGCACGGGGAAGACCACCACCATCGTTGGCTATGTCAAATATCTGCTGAAAAGAAAGATATGCATGCCGGATGAGATTTTGGTCCTGTCGTTTACCAATGCGTCTGCCGCAGAAATGAGTGAGCGGCTGCAAAAGGAGATGGGAAGGCCGATTACCGCACAGACATTCCACAAGCTGGGACTGGATATTATCACGGCTGCGCAGGGGAAAAAGCCAAAGATCTACTCCGCAGATATTCGTCAATTTGTCCGGAAGCAGCTGGACACACTGACCCAGGACCCCGCTTATTTAAGAAAGCTATGCGAATATCTGACTTATAACGGAGCGGAGCAGAAAACGGAATTTGACTTTCAAACGGAGAAGGAATACCGCTCTTACCTGCAATACAACCCGCCTGTGACCCTCAAAAAGGAAACGGTAAAAAGCTATGGCGAGTTGGATATTGCTAATTTTCTTACACAAAACGGAATTACATATGTGTATGAGCAGGAATATCCCGTCGACACAAGAACTTCCCAATTCGGACAGTATCGCCCTGATTTTTACCTGCCTAACTTTGACCTGTATATAGAGTATTTCGGCATCAATAGGCAAGGGGAGGTTCCTCCCTATTTTTCGGGGAAAGACGGACTGTCGGCGACGCAAGCCTATCAAGAGGGCATCGCATGGAAGCGGGAGCTGCATCGAAAAAACGGGACGCGCATGATCGAGCTCTATGCGTATGAAAAGTTTGAGGAGCAGCTTTTGACCAAATTGGAGGAGCGTCTGAAAAAGGCTGGTGTGGTCTTTGTGCCTATGTCTCCCCAGGAAATGTGGGCGGAGATCAGCGGAACCCAGAACCAAAAGCTGGATCGGGTGGCGGAATTGTTTGGAACAGTTATTACCCTGACAAAAAATAATGACTGCTCGCTGGAGGAAGTGCATGGCAGAAACCGTAGTCTAAAAAATTTGCCCAGCATTGATGCGGTGATAGATATGATCGAGCCAATTTACAGCAGCTACCAGTCGATGCTGCGCGAACGCAATGAGATCGATTTCAACGACATGATCAATATGGCGTCCGCGTATGTCCAAAGCGGGCAGTATGGCCACCCATATCGCTATGTGATTGTTGACGAGTATCAGGATATCTCCCAGGCGCGCTACCGTCTGCTGGAGGCAATGCGCCAGCAAAAGGACTATAATCTTTTCTGCGTAGGGGACGACTGGCAGAGCATTTACCGCTTTAACGGCAGCGATATTGGCTTTATCCTCAACTTTGAAAAATACTGGGGTGCCTCGGCCATTAGCCGCATTGAAACAACCTATCGGTTTCCGCAGAGCTTGATCTCCGTCAGCAGCGGCTTTATTATGAAAAACCCCGAGCAAAATCAAAAGCAGCTGCGCAGCGCCGTTGCGGATCGGGGCTTTTCTATGGAGAAGATCACAGGGTATACGGAATCCTACGCAGTGGAATTTCTTGCCGAAAGGCTGCGGGAACTGCCCAAGAAAAGCTCGGTACTGTTCCTGGGAAGATACCGATTTGATATAAAAATGCTGGATGGACACAGCCAATTTTCCTATCAGTACAACGCTGCCCTGGGGCGGACAGAGGTGACCTTTGCCAGACGCCCCGACTTGCAGATCTCCTTTATGACAGCTCATGGATCCAAGGGCCTGCAGGCGGACTATGTATTTCTGCTGAACACCAAGGCATACGGCATGGGATTCCCCAGCCAAATCGCCGATGCCCCTATTTTGCAGCTGCTTCTCGATAATTGTGACCACTATCCCTTTGCCGAAGAACGCCGCCTGTTTTATGTTGCAATGACGCGGGCAAAGAAAAAGGTGTGGCTTGTCACGCTAAAAGGAAACGAATCGGTTTTCGTGAAGGAAATTGATGAAGTGTACGGAGAAGCTATGCGCCGGGAGCAATATGCCTGCCCCCTGTGCGGCGGCCGGCTGGTGCGAAGGAGTGGCCCATACGGGGAATTCTTCGGCTGCTCAAACTACAAAACCAGCGGATGCCGCTACATAAGAAATATAGGCAAAAGCAAAGGTCAGCGGACGGACAAGTAAGTTTTGACTGCTGCGGCGCACTTGTATGGATGAACCTGAATTTCCATCGAACAAAACACAACCAAGGGTTTCTGACGCCGGTTTGGCCTCAAAATTCCTAACCCATCCATAGCTGTGAGAACTATGGTATAACGCGGTAATATTGTATCGAAATTAAGCTTATACACAATGTTTGCTAAATTACATCGACACATTTCTTTCGCTTTCATCCATAATCTAAGGAGGGACGGTATGAGCAGAAAAAGTCGTGAACGCAGGGAAAAGAACAAGGCTGTCCGTCCAGACGATTACTTTTCCAATGGCGTATTCGAGATGGCACGCTTTGGAAGAAATACCATCGTAAGAAACAATCGAACGCCTAAGCAGCATTCTGCGCAGATGGAGTATATGCGCACGGAATATACTTCCCAATACAAAAAAATCGCGCTGGAAGTAAAATCGCTTAAAGAAAAAGTAGCCCAGTGCGATCCTTATTCACTCCTCATGTATCTGAGAAGCTTAGCAGCCATGGGGCAAATGAATATTTTCAGCGAGATAGAATGCTCGAGTGATGCTAACGCAATAATCCGCGCGCAGGAGTATGTCCAAAGCATTTTTGTATCTACAGAAAACAACTATGTTCCCTCCGAACCAAATGAGGAAGCGGCGCTCCATGCTCAGATTGTAGCTGATTTCGATGAATTGTACAAAAGCTTCATGTTCTTTTATCATTTCTGGGCTGCGCACATCCAGGAATTGAGGAGGATTGATGATTCTCGGCTCAACGAAATCGTGGAGTCTCAGTATATGTACTGGGTTCGTGGAAACCGTTATCAAGTATTTGAATTAGAACCGTTGAAATCACTGCTTCCTCCTCACAACGATGTTTTGCGGGAGCTTTTCGGAGTTTCTTCGACAGAAGTGATTGACGGATTGGAGAAACTCCGGGGGAATGTTTTTCTTATCATCTGCCATTTGCAAACCTCCTTTTCGTGGCATGAAAAAAGCCAGTCCGCAGACTGGCCGGGTGGAAGTGACCTCCCTTCATGGTTTTATATATGAAAACGCCGCCCGTTGTCCTGTTGGGCGGCGTTTTGAACAACTTTCTGTCGACATATTCTCCACAATATGTTAGACTTTTCTCGTAGTCTTGAGGTCAAAAATCTGGGAGCGTTTGGAATAAATAGCGATAGATTAAAAGAATGCACGCATCTTTTAGCCAAAATTTAAAAAATATTGAACGCTCTGAAATTCCTCTAACGAATATCATCCTTGAAAGGGCTACGATTGTGCAGTTTATATTGATAATTTTGTATACCGCATTCATTTAAAAATTTCATTTTTTCAGGGAGATAATAACTATGGTGCATGACTGGGGAAAGTATATCAACGGTGAAGTTTTCATAGAAGATCCCATTGTTCTAAACAATGGGGACATCATTCCAACAGAGGATATTGAAAACAAAGAAGGCTTCAATATCAAGGAAATAAAATATGAGGATTTTCCAGGAATAGAAGAGGGATATTGGTTTAGTAATTACTGGGAAGAAACACCCGAATACATCATTCAGAAATGGAAAAAGGAAAAAATTCAGACAGGACCTTCTGGAAAATTGAAGGTGATTCAAAACCAATTTGAAAATGCGGTTTATGAAATTTTGCAAATGATAGACCTGCTTAAGAAGGAGAACAAAAAAATAATAAGTCAGCATTTGGAAAAGCATAAAGTACTTAAACCCATTTATGAAGCATGTGCTGATTTGTGGGGGGTTGGAAGCGTTTACAAGGAATTTTTTGGTAAAAACTATACTCTTAAGCAACTATTTGAAGAGATTGATTTGCATCGGTATCTTGAAGAAAACGACATGAAATTTGTCGAGGATGGCGACTTTTATTGTGACGCTTCAGGAAAGCCTGTAATGAATTACTGTTATTTGAAAAGCAACTTTTATGAAATAGATTCGCTTGTGAATTTTACGACCGTAAGAAATACGATATATTTAAAAATGTCTTATATATATTTATATACATTGTTTGATGAATATTTGTTAAAATCAATTGAATTCATTTCCAGAATTGACATGAGAACAATGATAAAGTACATCCCAAACATTTTATTAAAAGATGTTATTGAATCACAAAATAGGAATGAGCTTATTGAAAAAGTCCTTGAACAACTCATCTATAAAATGGGTTGGAATTCAATGGAAAACAAAATTGAGTTTTTCCAAAATTGTGGGATAACATTAGATGACGCGCTTGTTGATGACTTGATTTTGATAGGTGAAAAAAGAAATATAATTGTTCATAATCAAGGGATAGTAAATTGTGATTTTATAAAGAAGTTAGCCAAAACACGTCATAAAGACACATATAAAGTCAATGACATTGTTGAAGCAACGGTAGATATGTTGAAAACTGATGCTTCAGTTATGCAAAAACATGTTGAAGGAATTCACAATGCTATATGTAATAAATATTCTCTATTACCTTATTGCTGATCTTGACCTCTTATTGGTAATAAGTTGCTACTCAAAGCTATGCTATGGCGTTAAAATTGTACTCTCTCAGGATGAATACCTCTTGCCAACTACCAGCAAACCGTTGATATATCTGTGTTTTCTGAGATCCTATAATTACACTCGGACCAAAAAAAGCGGTTTTGACCGCACGAAAACCGCAAAGTAACACAACTTTGCGGTTTTTGCATTAATTGTTTTGACGATTCAAGGAGGAAGTTCATGAGAAAGCCATTATACAATATTGTTATTTTTATTTTTCACATTATAACGCTTATATTGTTATTCACCTTGTGTATTCATTTTAATGTTATTAAGTTGGATTTTTTAGACTTCTCGAAAGAGGCAGTCGCTTCTTTTTTTAAGAATGATTATGTAGTTAATATTGTCTGTACAATCCTTACCGCAGCAGCTTTATATATCATTCAAATTAAATATTCTAAACACAAATTGAAGAGTGATTTTAGATGTAATGAGATTATCCATGATGTGTATGATGGTATTGAAAGAACTCATGAATTAATTAAAGAGAGCAAAGAACTTTCTAACGAAATTGAAGAACTGGAAAAGGATCCTAATATGGATTTTAATGTGTATCGTAAGGAGGAAGCTCTAAAATACCTTGCGTTTTATAAAAAGCACAAGGGAGATTTCGAAATATGTAATATCGCATTAACCTACCCCAACAATTGGATACTCATAGATTCCGTTCAAACTGTTTTCTTCATTAACTTAAACTTTAAACTTTTGAATATTGTTAACAATATAAAGAATCGTCGACCGAATTTAGAAGATGAATATCCGAAAATAGAAAGTTTATTTACTTTATACGAAGAAAATGGAGATGATAAAGTCCTTATAGAATTAGGACACGAGATTCATAGATCCCTTGTCGATATTGATTTTATGTCAAAATATTGGTTCTCTTTGTTAGACTATTTAGGATATGATCCTATGCCAATTAAATTATATATTGAATTGTTTAAAAAGGAATATCCTGATTATGAGAATATGAGTGAATTTCTTAAGTTGCCTGTTGCTCAACAAAATAAAATTTCCCGCAAGGTTCAAAAAAAGGCATCAAAGATTTATTTAAAGTACAGAATCCAAAACTTTTTCAAATAAGATGTTTTCTTTGCCTACTGCACCGCAATTTTTAAGGGCTGACCGCCATGGTCAGCCCTTATTCGTTGCCTTCTCTCCTGCCTTGATTTCCGCAATCTCCTTCTTCATCTCCGCAATCAGCACCTTTAGTTTCTCCTCGCACTCCTCGCGGGTGTGGGCGTAGACATTCCGTGCGTGCTTTTTGCCGTCGGGCCATTTGGGAGAATAGCGTCCCTCGAAGAGATGGTCGTTGATCTCACTGACGCAGCCGGTGCCGGAGCGGCGCTTGCGGCCCACATAGGGCTTGAAGTCGGTCATTCTCGGCTTTTCCGCCTGAGCCGGGGCAGTTTCCTGCCCCGGCTCTGAAGCGTCCTCCTGCGGCGCTGCCTTGCCGATGCCGCGGTCGATGTTGGCGGCGG
>OGYC01001653.1_pt1 | contig 17969 bp, 23 predicted proteins | sample 1576461 | NCBI WGS metagenome assembly OGYC01 (sample SAMEA3541569, study PRJEB24748) | human gut metagenome | biome: human gut; feature: human-associated habitat; material: faeces | place: China | collected 2012 | reverse complement strand
AAACCGCCCAACTGGCACCCATGCATTTTGTGCACTTCCTACAAACCCGTAAAATCGCAAAATAATGCTTGACAAATAAGCGCTCATCTGCTATACTATAATCAGAGAGAGGGATAACAAACCTCAATATAATGAACCTACAAAGCCGAACAGAAAAGAAAGGAAGCACAACAATGAAAAACATCACTAGGGGAATCACTTGCTACAATTACAACTTTGGCGTAGTGTCTGGCACGCAGATCAAGAACGTTTGTACAATGGAGAGCTATAATAAGCTTGGAGAACGTGAGCTTAAACGCCGCTGTAAAGACCTTGGAGAAAAAGTTATCATGTACGCTTGCATCGAAACAACCCACTACTATCGCATGCCCTTGGGCTTCTTCCTAGAAAACGCTGAGAGGGTTGAGAAGGAGGAAGAGCAATGAAACCATGCGGGGTCGAAGTTGCCTACAAGGTAGACGGCAAACTTGAAGTAGCGCTAATATCACTCGATCTATATAGCAAGCTAATTGACCACATCGCAAATCTTCACGGCGAATTGATCAGCGTAAAAGTGATATCTATTTAAGGAGGTCAATTAAAATGAAGCGTCATATCATCGTTGAAACAACCGATCTAAAGCATTGCCTTATAGCCGCCAATTTCTTTAGGAACTGCAACACAGCCCTATATTTAATCCGCCAGCGCGGCGTCTGGCAACTAAGTGCCCGGTATTAACCGGGCACTTTTCATGCCCACAGCTCTTACACCCCACTTGTTAAAATTTTAACAATCGAACATTTGTTCGCACTCATGGGCCGCCTCCGGCATCGACTAACCCGCCCAACCTACCAATTTAATTGGTAGGTTTAACATCGCACACCCGGTTAGCGTAAGCTAACATTACTTTACACTAACCCATGAAAATTCCACATGTCGTGTTCATAACTAGTTCATATTTCCTTGCTATAATACACCATAGAGAGGAGGACAAACCCAATGAAATACATCACAAGAGAGCGAGCCGTTAGCGCCTTCCGATTTGGGAAGCACATCCCTCCCAAATGGTACATGGACCTGTTGAATCGCGGAAAAGTTTTTGCCAGTAGAGAGCAAAGCGAAAAAGGCGTAGAACTAAAACTAAAAATCGTATTACCCGGCAAGACATGCCTTGCAGTCCCCGGCGATTGGATTTTATTAGACCCCGAAGGCAAAATAAGCGTGCTTTCCAATGACGAATTCACCCGCACCTACAGGGAGGTAAACGATGGATGATTATGCCGTAGGAAGATTCAAAGCGTTTTATAACCTCATTATTTACGGCTACGATACAATGAACTCACCTCAGGTGGTAAACTCCAGTTGTCGTAATAACCAGGAACAAGAGGAGGGCTACAACGCAGGAATAGCAGAAATTGCACTTAATCGTGAACACATAAAGGCATATATTGAAAGAAGAACCACCGAACGATATTTAGACGCGCGCACAATAGAGCGTAAAGAAAAAGACTGCGCAAACGAGGACGAGAAAACAGGATATACAGACGCAACCTTAGACCTAACAAGGCACAAGAAATAGATGAATTCGTGAGCGTGATATGCAGAAGAATCTACACTTAACCCTTCCTAGCCGGCCTGTGGGTTATCAGGCCGGACCCCACGGGGTAAACCCGCTCCCTCCAATCACAAAACGAAAGGAAGTGAACACTCCCTCCACAATTCAATATGTTGAAACGGTACATTCTTAACAGTACAGAGGGAAGCGAGCAAAATCCCCGCGATTCTAAATCTAAAGAAAGCAAGAACTTGAACAGGAGGAAAAACCATGGCAAAGTACATGACCAGAACAGTAGATACTTATATTTATCATCTGGGAAGCATCGAGAACAGCGGAGACGCAACCACTATCACCCCCGTAATCGACATTTTCAGCGAAAAGAAGCTGGGCGAGCGAGAGACAAAGAAGCTTCTGAAAGAGCATGGCGCACAGATCGTCTACAAGATCGACAACGTACCTCATACCTATCGCCTGTCTCTTGACAAGTTCATGGAACTGGCCGAAGAAGTCCCCGTAAAGAACCATAAGTAAAACAATCAAATTTTAGGAGGAAATAACAATGGATATGAATAAGCAGATGCAGGCGTTTACCGGGTCTGAGACTTCCGACATGTTTGTCAGCTTTGACCCCGTTTCCGGTGAGGACAAAATCAAGCTGTACAACGCGATTAACGCCCCTGAGACCAGAATTGCCGACATGGTCAACAAGCCCATTTGCCTGACTGACGTTATCATGGTCAAGTGTAAAATCAACGACAGAGGTCGATCCGCTGAGCGGGATGCAATCCGTGTAATTCTGATTGACGACCAGGGCGAAACGTATGCGGCCACCTCTTCCGGTATCACCAACAGCGTCCGCAACATCTTCAACATTTTCGGCACCCTGCACTTCCCTGAGGGGCTGAAAGTAACCATTGAGCAGATTAAGACCAGCAACGGGAACACCCTGACCATGAAGCTCATGGCCTAACAAATGCGTCCCGTTATTCAATCTAGGGAGGGGCGTAAGCCCCTCCCTTTAATCAAAGGAGGTGTAAAATGGCATCCCGCACAGTATCCGAAAACACAAGCCGCATCTTAACAGAGGGGGCCGATTTTATCTCAAAGAAATTTCGCCTACCATGTGAGATCGACCCAGACGCGGCTTTAGTTCTAGCTCAAATTGCAACATTTGGGAAGGGGGTCAGGGTATGGCACGGAGGAAAAGAGGTACAACAGGATCAGCTGAAAATAAAAGTGTCTATAACCCAACAGAACAACAACTGAAAAAGCTACAAAGCGAGATAAAGAACTACAACAGGCGTTTACAGAGCGCAATTAAAAGAACATCTCCAGAACTAAGAGAATATTTACCACCGAAACTTTCATATACAGAGGAAGCAGGTAAAATAAAATCAGCAAAGGGATTTAAGCGCAGAATAGAGACCCTACAGAGATTTGATAGGGCCGGACTTGAGCTAACAGCCTTTGAAGGCCGCCCAATAGCAAATGCATCGCTTGACCTGTTAAAGCGCTCAGTGGCAGAAGAAAATAGGAGGCGCAAAAAGCGACTTGCCACACAGGCAGAAGCACAAGAGCGTTTAGGTAGATTTCCTACTCAGCCCGTATATGGCACAAGGCCAATAACACTCTCAAAAATAATAGCAGACGAAGAAAAGCGTCGGAAAATAGAAATAGATTTCCTAGAGCCCTCAGAAGCCGACCCACTAACAGAAGCATACAGGCAAAATTACATTAGACATGTATATGAAGCCATGCAATTATGGAACATGACAAACGGAGAGGACCCAGAAGTCACTAATCTTATAATGCAAATCATAGGCTTAGTATCAAGTGCATCAAAAGAAGTTATCGATGCTTCAATAGGCATACCAGAAACAAGGATAGACATAGTTTCAGACTATGAGTTATTCATGAATAACCTAGCCTACATACTGGGACTCTGGGAAAGCCTATGATATGGGAATATATGCGGCTGACTTTGAAACAACCACAAATCCTGATGACTGCCGGGTGTGGGCGTGGTGCATTTGTGATATCTATAACATAGATGAAACTATAGAATATGGAGAAACGATTTACAGCTTCATAGAATACATATCAAACTTACACGGCAAAATATACTTCCATAATCTGAAATTTGACGGAACATTTATAGTAGACTATTTACTAAAACACAATTTTGAGCACTCACAGGAAAGGAAGATATATCACAATGAATTTAGTACCCTGATATCAGATATGAGGCAATGGTATCAAGTCCGCTTTGTGCCGGACAGGGAATCAGGCGTAGAGGATGAAATACAAATAACAGATTCACTAAAAATCCTTCCAATGCCCATATCTGACATGCCAAAGTCTTTCAACATTGAAGAGAAGAAGCTAAAAATTGACTACAAGGCAGATAGAGAAATAGGGCATGAATTGACGCAGGAGGAGAAAGACTACGTTGCGCACGATGTTATAATCTTAGCAAAAGCGCTAAAATTTATGTATGACCACAATCAAACAAAACTTACAACCGGGTCAAACGCATTAAACGATTACATACACAGGCTAGGAAAAGAAGAGTATAAAGTAAGATACCCAGAAATAGACCTACCCACCTTCACAGATTTCAAGAAAGCGTATAAGGGTGGCTTTACCTATGTAAACCCAGCATACAAAGACAAGGAAGTAAAAGAAGGAGCCGTATTTGATGTAAATTCGATGTACCCGTGGGCAATGAAAAATTGCTTACTTCCTTATGGAGAGCCTGTATATTTCCCAAAGAAATACAAAGAAAATCCAATGTACCCTCTATACATACAATGCATATTATGCGAATTCAAGTTAAAACCAAATCACTATCCATGCATACAGATAAAAGGACATTTCATGTACCACGACACGGAGTATCTAACACAATCAATAGAGCCAACCTATTTATACCTAACAAGCGTAGATGAGAAGCTAGTATTCGATCACTATGACGTTAATGTAATAGAGTGGTGCGGCGGATACATGCTAAAAGGAACGCACGGCCTATTTGACGAATACATAGACTATTGGTACAACGAAAAGACCGAAGCTAGAATAGAGGGAAATCCGGGGCGCGAGAAAATAGCGAAACTAATGCTAAACTCTCTGTACGGAAAATTCGGATCAAAGAAAAAGGGAAAGTCTTGCATCCCATACTTAAGAGAAGATGGTAGAATAGGATTTAAGCTGTCAGAGGAGGAGATAAGAAAAGGTGGATATATCCCGATGGCCTGTTTTATAACCGCCTATTGCAGAGACAAAATAATTAGAGGAGCGCAGACATGTGGAGATAGATTCATATATGCAGACACGGACAGTCTACACGTATCAGGAACAGAGCCACCGGAAGGGCTGTGGGTAGACAACAAAGCCCTAGGAGCATTTAAGTTAGAAGAAACATTCATTAGGGCCAAATTTATACGTCAGAAAACCTACCTAGAGGTAACGCTAGGGAAAGACTATCAAGAAAAAATAAACATAAAATGTGCCGGTATGCCTAAGAACGTTAAAGAGACAATAACTGAAAGCGAATTTATCGAAGGAGCAGTATTTGACGGAAAACTCCTTCCCAAAATCGTCCCCGGCGGCGTCATTTTGAAGGAGACAACCTTCAAAATAAAAAAGGCAAAAGGGGTTGACAACTCGCTTTCATTATGATACAATACCCTAGAGGGGTCCTTGCTTTCCTAGTGTCCCCGTCCGGGGCACCGGGGCGAAGAGCCTTCCCGGGTGGGAATTGGCGGTGGTGTGCTGACACAGTGGAGGGCAAGGATTTCCCTTATTTTACAGAGGTGATAAAGTGGACACTAAGGACACGTCCATGTATTACAATGCAGATGACACGCTCTCAAGAAACAGGTTATTTAATTTTGTTGTAGGCGCTCGTGGAGCTGGTAAGACCTACGGAGCCAAAAAGAGGGCAATTAAAAATTTCACCGAAAAAGGCGAACAATTTGTATATCTTAGAAGGTACGACACAGAAATGCCTCAGTCACAGATGCGAAACTTTTTCGATGATATCATGCAGGAGTTTCCGGACCACGAGTTTAAAGCGGATCGTGGGTTATTCAGGATAGACAAGGAAGTCGCCGGGTGGTATTTCCCGCTGTCAAAAGCAGTAATGCTTAAATCAATGCCGTTCCCAAACGTCACCTTGATTATCTTTGACGAATTCATCATTGGAGCAGGAGCATACCGCTACCTTCAAAATGAAGTCGTGACCTTCCTTGAATGTTACTCAACAATATCAAGAGACAGAGATGTGCCAGTATTATTCTTGAGTAACGCCGTTACATTCAGTAACCCTTATTTCCTATATTTCAACCTATCATTAGAGAAAGGGCAGAAAAGAAAGCTACTAAAGGACATCCAACTAGAGACAGTCACAAACCCAGCATACGTAAACCACGTAAAACAGACCAGATTTGGGCGTCTGATAGACGGAACAGAATATGGGTCCTATTCAATGGACAACGAGTTCTTGCTAGACACGGATTCATTCATTGAAAAGATGGTTACAGCCTGCTTCTATGTTACAACGATACTAATAGACGGCTTCAAAATTGGCGTGTATAGGGACATGAACTCTGGTATTTTCTATCTATCAGAGAAAACTGATGACACAAGAAAGATAACAATAAGCCTAACATTAAACGACCATAACAATTCAACCGTATTAGCTACAAGAAACAACATAGTTATAAAAGGCATAATGGATGCTTTCTCTGCTGGCATGCTGAGATTTGAGACACAAAAAGTAAAGAATTTAGCATGGCCCATTCTAAGAAAGCTACTATAACAAATGGAGGGTTACAAAATGGCATACGAATTTACACAGGATTCTTTCCGGCAGTTCTCTGAGGAAGTTATCTCCGCGGGAGGAGATCAGGCCACCTTAACGACTTTATTGAGCCAGATGCAAGACGTTATCATTGATAATATCGGAAAAATGGAACAGCTTACGCAAAACAATGAGAACGTCACCAAGGAAAATGAGCGGCTCAAGAGTGCAAATATGGACCTGTTTCTGAGGATCGGTTCTCAGGCTGAGGCCATTGAGAACAAGGCCAAGGAAACCACCAAAGAAGAGCCGGTTGGAGTTGACGATTTTCTAAAGAATATCTATAAGGAGGATAACAACAATGGCAACTAAGAACAACCCTATTGCTAGCCCTGAAATGATGAACGCAATCCGCAATGATGCGAGTGACGCCTATAAGGCCGCTGTGCCTGTAGCCACTCCCGCAAATCTGGCGGACGTAGGAAATCCTATCCTTGCATACGATGCAATGGCCAACGAGTTTCTGAGTGCCCTGGTAAATAAGATCGTTGCTACCATCCTTTACCGCAAGATGTGGAACAACCCTCTGTCTATGCTCCGCAAAAACGCTGAGCCTCTTGGAGTTGACATTGAGGAAGCCCACGTGAATCCGGCTACCGCTCAGGCATATGATGGCACTGAAACCGGTATGGCCGCAGTTCTGAAAATGACGAAGCCTGACGTTGCCGCCGCGTGGTATCGCCTGAACCGCCAAGATAAGTACCCTGTTACCATCAACAACGAACAGCTCACAAATGCTTTCGTATCCTGGAACGCCCTGGAAAATCTGATTCAGGGCATCGTAGACAGCCTTTACAATGCAAATACCATTGATGAATTCAAGTACACCAAGCAGTTGGTTGTTGATGCAATTACTGACGCGAAGCTGAAAACAGTTCCAGCCGTTATGCCCACCAATGAGGCCACCGGAAAACAGTTTCAGGTACAGCTCCGCAACATGTCCATGCTTTTTACCTTCCCTTCCAGTGCGTACAACAACTATAAACTCATGGGAGGCACGGGCAATGACCGCGTAACATGGAGCCCCATCGAAGATCAGCTCATTATCATCCGAGCTGACGTTGCCGCTAATATCGGAGTTGAAGTCCTGAGCGCGGCCTTTAATCTGAGTTACGCCGATTATCTGGCAAGACAGATCATTGTAGATGACCTGGGTGCCGATAACAAGACTTTGGCTGTGCTGGCTGACACAAAAGCCTTCCAGATTCGAGAAAAGCTCCGCCGTTTCACCACCTTCTATAATGGTTCTGCGATGAACTGGAATTACTGGCTTCATGCGTGGGACACCTTCTCCCTGTCTCCCTTCCACAACTGTGTCGCCCTGCGCACTGAGTAAGCGTAATAAAGGGAGGGGCGAAAGCCCCTCCCTACAGAAAGTAGGTGAAAACATGGCATTATGGAGACCCGAAACAACTATTTATCTGTGCACTAACACAGGCATTGACCAATATAACAAACCATATTTTGAATCTAACTCCGCCATGCAGGGATGGCTTGCCGGAAAAGTAAAAGCGTCATTCAGCCAATACTCATATCAGAGAGCAGACGAAAGGCAATACTGCCGTGTCGAATACAATTACAACGATGCCTTAACATGTGATATTATCATGTGGCAAAATGCCGGCACCGGCCCGCGTTGGATTATCGCAAACATTACAGGGATCGAGTGGGTAAACCCGAACACTACAACCATCTATTTTGAAGTGGATGCATTTTGCACCTATTGTGGAGACATAAATTGGGCAACATCCTATAGTCTAGTAGAACGAGAGCACGTAACAAATGACTGGAAGGGCGCAAACCCAAACTGGATTAACATAGGAATACCCGAGGGAATGGGCGGCACCCCCGACCAAGTTGTCTATGACCAAATAAAGGCATACGCACCGGACACGTTCGTTGTATTCACTCCTTATGATTCTTCCGGTCAACCAATGTTTGGAGGCACTGTAGAAAATAATGTGTTTAACGGCTTAACTATGAGAACTTTTTCAAGCGCAGGAGCCGTTAACAGCTATTTGCAGAGCGTAGCAGAATCAAGCGAGGGAAAGCTAGAGAATATCCTAGGCGTTTACTCCGTACCCGGCGATTTCCTATCCAATTTGTCAGAAGCAGTTGAAACTATTCCACCGTGGCAAAGCGGCGGAGCAATTGGGCCAGACCTTTGCAGAAATGCGAAATGTTATTCTAGTGAATTTTGCGTGGCGCAAGTAGAAGGCATGAACAGCGAGACAGTGACATACAAACCCGAGCTAATCACAACACAAGGCACGTTTAACTTCCATATCTACGGGCGCTTTATCGGAGGCGGCGGAGGAATCATTGCAACGCCAGACGCCTATGACTACATGGGAAACCCGGGAGAATACGGGTGCGCAATCACCGTATTTCCGCAAGGTGCATGGGTTGGAAATCAATATGCTCAGTATCAACAGACCAACAAAGTAAACATTCTAGCAACCACAGCAAAATCAGCTGGATCTTTCATCCTTGCAGGAGCCGCTGCTGCCACAGGGGTAGGAATGGCCGCCGTTCCGGGACTCGTTGCAAGTGGCCTCAGTAGTGCGGCAAGTATTTGGGATGCAGATACAAAGGCCAAAAAGGGTTCAGCCGCTGTTAATGGCTCTGTGTCTTCTGACCCCATCCTAGCTGCCTCAATTGGCCAGTTTGGCTTCAAATTCCGCTGGTACATGTGCAACGAGAGCATCATGAAATCAGTTGACAGCTTTTTCGACCGCTACGGCTACAAGGTCATGAGGCTGAAAGTGCCAGAGCGCAACAGCCGTCCGTGCTGGAATTTCGTTAAGACCTCAGAGGGGCACGTATCCGGGCCCATTCCAACCGTCTACAGAGAGCGCATTGAAGCAATGCTAAATGCTGGTGTCACATTCTGGAACGTAGGAGCAAGAGCCATCGGTGACTTTTCCAACCCGTCCGCTAACAAGAGTTAGGAGGTTGCCATGGAAACTGTAATTGTTGCTATACTCTCTCTAATCGGAACGCTAGTTGGAACTTACGCAGGAATTGTTTCAGCCAACAAGGTGACAGAGTGGAGAATAAAGCAAGTAGAATCTAAAATATGCACCCTATCAAAACAAGTGGAAGAACTTACAGCAACAGTGAACTACATACAAGGCAAAATGGAGGTACTACATGACCATTGAGTTTATAACAGTTGTAGCTCTAGTGCTCATTTATCTGGCAATCTATATGTTACTAATCCCGGTTGGAAAACGTCTACACTACATTATGTCCAGAACAGTATTCAAAAATAAACCGATCAACCATACCGCATATTGGCTGACATACATAATGGTAAATATTATTGTATCTCTCACAGGAATGATTATCATTTTCAACCTAGTAAAATACACTGCGGAGGTGTGGATTATATGACCAATCTATTGAAACGATTAGCTAACCTCATGTCCGTTAAATCCCTAGTAACAATCGCCCTGACAATCGTGTTTTGCATTATGGCATATAAACAGACAATCTCACAAGACTTTATGACCATATACTCTGTTGTTATCGCTTTCTTTTTCGGTGCTCAAAGTACCAAGAGCAACAACCAGGAACTTCAAAACGACCTAGAATACGCGGAAACGAAAAACGCAGAATTATATAACCAGTTGATGGAGCTGTCAAAAGAAAACGCGGCCTTAACCGCTGAACTAGAGGAGGCGTACAAGAATGCATCTAATCCGGAACTACCTGACGAATAACGACTGCTATAAAGCAGGTAAGCCTCTAAATATTCGAGGCATCATGGTACACAGCACAGGTGCAAACAACCCCAACCTAAAGCGCTACGTCCAGCCAGACAAGGATGGTATCGGCGTAAACAAAAACTCCAACGACTGGAACCACCCGGGCATTGACACATGTGTTCATGCTTTCATCGGGAAACTGGATGACGGTTCCATTGCCACCGTGCAGACCCTCCCATGGAACATGCGCGCGTGGCACGCCGGTTCAGGCCGTTGGGGATCGGCAAATAACTCCTATATCTCTTTTGAGATTTGTGAGGACGGCCTTACAGACCCACATTATTTCAACGCCGTATATACAGAGGCTATAGAACTCTGCGCCTATCTATGTAGGCTCTACAGGCTGGACCCATCACAAGAGGATGTCCTAATCTGTCACTCTGAGGGCTTCACTCTAGGGGTAGCATCCAATCACGCTGACGTTATGCACTGGTTTCCAATGCACAACAAAACGATGAACGACTTTAGAACAGATGTATATGCACTCCTGAAAAGCGCCGGTGGAGCATCCCCGGAAGAGATCGTAAGAGAATACCGTAAGACACTACAGGACAATGACGCAGAGAACTGGTCAGAAGAGGCCAGAGAATGGGCAATTAGAAACGGTCTTATTACAGGATACGAAGGAAATTACATGTGGCAGGATTTTGTAAATAGAGAACAATTAGTTACCATTCTTAAAGCCTTCAATAAAACATTGGGAAATCCCGTGCCGTAAACTACACTCAACTCCCGGCGTCTACCGTCAACTCCCGTAGAGGCAATTAAAGACCAGACCTTTTCTGTTATGGGCTAGGGTAGACAGACAAGACCAGGCCAGACCAGTCCAGTAAAGTTATTTATTGTAAGGTATCGCTGGAGATATGCCTCGAAAGACCAGACCAGGACAGTTTATTATCCGATATTAGTTTAGGAGGCGTTACAATGAAAGTATTTATTTCACAGCCCATGATTGGATTTTCCAGGGAAGATGTTTTGAGGAGAAGGCAGGAGGCAAAACTGAGCTGGGCGATTATAATATAGAGTTTATTGAACCACGCGTTAGTTATTCTGACCCGATTCTGAATATCGGTGAATCTATTAAGAGGATGGCCGGTGCTAGTGTAGCTTATTTTATGCATGGGTGGGAAAAGCATAGAGACTGCATCATTGAGCATGAAGTGGCCGTTCAATATGGAATAAGGTGTATTACGTATGAGGGTTAAAAAGCGCAATGGGCCGTTCTCTAAACTGTATAGTAGGATTTTGGGCTGGATTGTGGTGTTGTTTTTAGCCTGCTTGTTGGCTGGAGGGTTTTATCTGGCTCTGCTGTCTATCAAGTATCAGTACACGGGAGCTTTGGCTTGTTGGACCATATGTGCAACACCTATCGGAACGGCTGTTACGATTGTGCTAGGTAAGACCATAGACAAAGAGATACAGAACGTAAAAGGACCTAACGGAGAGGGACTTGATTATACAAACGGCGCAAAGGAATACAACGTGGATTCTGCGCCGGTTTAGGAGGTGGTAAGATTGTTTGATTGCTTTTTCGGTGCAAATCTTCCGGGCATAGTATTCCCATCTAACGGAGCTAGGGCGGAGGTCTTAAACGCACAGCAGACCATAGAAATTTATAACCGATTTATCAATATGGCGTTAAGCCGGTTTAGATGGACGGGCCTGCCGGACAGTTGCAATGAACGCGCGCTTGAAATGACGCTGTTGTTTTACGGCGTGGCGCTGTTCGCTAATGATCCGGACCTAGGGTATATCCATACAGCGGTAACTTTGCCGGGGCCTTTTAACATCTACTATGAGAGCGTAGTGAGAGAGGCGTATAGTTTCGAGTATCGACACAGATTTGACATTGATAATAGTGTGTTGATTAGAGCTAATAAGACTATGACGCCAGACTATCTTTCTATTTGGAACTATTCGCCCAAAATTTCAAACGCACTCAGAAGCATCGATATCCACACTGAGACTATCAAGAGACCATTTGCAATTCAGTGTGACGAGAAGGACAAGCAAAGCGCTATCACGGCGGCAAACAAAATTGCCGGGAATGAGATTGCTATTTTCGGCTCTAAGTTCGGTAACCCTGAAAGCGTGAAGGTAATGAACTTTGGCGTAAACTGCGTGCTGAATGAGATGTGGGCAAATGTGCGAAACTACATGCAACAGCTTTGTACGAGCTTAGGAATCGATAGCCTTACAAGCGACAAGAAAGAGCGCCTTATTTCTGCGGAGGGGCAGGGGCAGAGAAATCCCACGCGGCACATTATCGAGAGTGAGCTGTGGTGCAGGGAAAGGGCATGTGAGGAAGTCAATACTATGTTTGGCTTGAATGTTGGGGTAGAGTTGAACGCCGTGGAAGACTTCATGGAAGAATTCATAGAGATGGATAAAGGTTTCCAGGAGGGAGGTGACGTCGGTGCGTCAACTAATAGGGACGAGCCAGATTAACCCGGAATTGGGGGAACTCGTTTCGGGTGGGTATGAAGTTTTCAACGACTGGTGGAACACCTTTATTCCAGAACATAAGAAGCACCTAGAGGGAAAGATTATAACATACTATTGGTTTAACCAGATCGGCGCGGAGACGCCGGACAGATTCAAGCATTTTCTTAACGCGGAATTGATGAAGATTATGCCATACTATAACAGGCTATATGAGAGCGAGCTAATTAAGTTTGATCCCATGTTGAATCAGTTGGTCAAGACTAATGGTAGAAACGTCGAGAATCTGCTTAGGGTAGCTAATTCCGGTGAGAATTCGGCAGCCGTCATGCTCAGGGATTTCGTGAATAGTCATAGGGATGACGAAAGCACAAAGGGGAATTTAACTGGCGCATATGATAGCACTTTGGATCACACGGCAGAAGAGACATATGAAAAGCAGGGCGACAAGACTTCTAAGGAAGTTGTTGACGAGGATGTAACCGGAACTAAAGATTCTACAACTAAGGTTGTGGATAATACGACTGAGGACAATTCTAAGGATATTACGCGGGAGCTTACTAAAGATAGGACACTGAATGAGACAGTAGAGACGACCAGGGATACGACTACTAAGACAAGTGGGTCTGGAACTAGCGATAGTACGCTGGAGAGGTCTGTCAATACGGACGGAACGAAGCTTTATTCGGATACGCCTCAAAAGAATGTTAATTCTAGTGGGGGCGTGCAGAACAGTGTTGTCTGGAACTATCTGACCAACGCAACGCAAACAGGAGAGGACCAGAACACCGATGAAAGTACGCACACTAGCAACAGCTATACAGAGGATAAAACGGAGAAGGTAACAGAGAACACGACTAGGAACGTGACGGAAAACGAAACTGAAAATGAGACGGTTGGAGAGACTGAGAAAAAGAATAAGGACTATACGAGTGATACAACATACCATGAGGATACAGCAGAGAACACAGATAGGACTACAAACTATAATGAAGATTGGCATGAAAACGGCAAGTCCAACATCACCGAAAATACCACGGGACATAATGATACCGTTGAGGATACAACAGGAGAGCGTCATACGGCTGGGATCGAGCAGGGCAAGACAGATGAAAAGCATACGCAAAGCAAGGATAGAAAAGAAGATGAGACGCAGACAAAGGAAAGCGGAATTGAGGAAGTTGTCAGCGGGTACGTTGGTATTAGCGGGTCTGAATTGCTGGCGGCTTTCCGTAAAACCTTCATCAACGTGGACGAAATGATTATTGAAGCCCTTAGAGGGTGCTTTATGGAGGTATTCTAATGAAAGATTGTTATCATGATTTTGACCATTGCTGTGAGCCCGATCCTTGCAAGCCTGAGCATTGCGGCCCTTGTAAGCCGGGCCCTTGCGGGACACCTGTGCCGCCTCCTGTCCGGCCTGTGGTGAATATCCCTGGACCTAACGTGCAAGCTCAGATGTGCGAAATGGCTGGGCGGGTGAATGAGTGCATCCTGAGATGGAACCAAATTCAGCGTAATTGCTATGAGGCTCTTGATAGAGTGGTTGGCGCGGCTGTGTCCAATGATGTGTATTATGATCGGGACGAGGTTGGCATGGAAACCGGTTATTCTGAGAATGACAGTTGCCCCTATCACGTTATCAACGTGAAGTGCGTTGACAAGTGCGGCAAGCCTATCTTTATCAAGCTTATGCCTGCATTTGGAAATACTACAAATTTCGGGCTTGTGCAGAGTATTCAGGATGTTAGTTTTGTGACTAACGCCAACGCAATTATTAGTGCAACCACGGACGCGCCGTGGAAGGGCGTAGCACGGTATATGGGTGCACCTATGGCTAGCACACCTGAGGGTGGCATTTTCTGCGGCGGATTCAACCGGCACGGGGCGCTAAAGATTTTCGGTGGTGATACTGACGAGGATACTCTGTGCCAGAATCAGGTGGTTGATCTCATTGGCTCTGTTATTCCCATCATTCTGGATGGTGAGATTACAGAGCAGGCTAAGGGGATGACCACCAAGCAGGCGATTTGCGCCGTTGGGTATAGGTCTTGTAACGGTGATAAAGTGTTCTTTAACTGCGGTAAGCAGGATGTGCAGGGGATGCAGGGTATCACTGTAGCGAATATCCTGAAAGGCATGGGTTGTACAACGGCTGTTATCACCGCGACTGCGGGCGGCGGCATGGAGTATCTGGGTAGCCTCACCTCTTCCCCTGACAACTGGCAGATGCCTAAGAACTCCGCGTATTGGGTGGTTAGCAAGCGCCCTTTTGAGGGATGGTGCAATCAGTTTGAAAGCTCTATTGCACAGCTGGTGCAGAGAGTCGGCGGCCTGAAAACTGACATTGACTTTATCAACCATGAGGTTGACGAGGTTAGCGAGGTAGCAAACAAGGCGTGGGAGCTGGCGCAAAAGAACGCGGACGATATCGCGAAGATTCGGGCGGACATTGAGAGAATCGATGGAGAAATCACAGCGCTGGAGGAGCGCATTACTACCGCCGAAAATGATATCAAGGCTCTGGATGCGGCTCTAAAACAGGAGATTCAGGACAGGAAGGACGCTGACGCGGCAGAGGCGCAGGTGCGGCAGGAGGCTGACGAGGCGCTGGGCAAGCGGATTGACAAGGAAATCGCGGACCGTGAGGCCGCTGACGAGCAGTTAAATACCGCTATTGAGACTGAGAAGGCGGAGAGGACCGCCGCTGACGCTGTGCTCCAGGGCAATATCAATCAGGAGGCTATTGATCGGGCCAATGCGGACCTGAAAATTGAGCAGAATCTCAATAAGGAAATTGTGAATCGTACAGAGGCCGACCAATTGCTTCAAGACCAGATCAACGGGCTCACTACCGGGGACGTGCCGCTTCCGTACGTGAAGAAAGCCGGTGACACAATGACCGGTGATCTACAGATGGAGGGCTCCGCCGTTGTTAAGCTGGTAGACGGCAAGACGGTTAAGGGTGCTTTTTACCGGGATAATGGGGATGTGTGCGTTAAAAGCGAGGGCGGAAACGTTCGGATTCTGGGAGCGGCCACTCTTCTGACGACTGCGGATAATGGCGCTGGACAGCTCAAGATTGGGGCTATTACCATTCAACAGCATATGAGCGGAGATATCCCTCATCTTGATATCAATGTGGGCGCTGACGCGGGTGCTGTGTACGTGAATAGAAATGGGATTGACGGCGGGACCGGTGAGCTGTGGGTCACTGAGATTCATGCCCCGAACGAACTGAGGCTTGCACCGGGTACGAACGTCAATGCTATGGATCACAGGATTACGGGAGTTGCGGACCCGGTTGATGATGGGGACGCTGTGAACAAGAAATATCTTGACAGTCACGGCCCTGAGTATACGTTACCAGTTGCTAGTGCTACCACTCTGGGCGGCGTAAAGGTTGGTGCTAATCTGGCGATTACGCCAGATGGTGTGCTGAACGCTACCGGCGGAGGCGGCACGGAATATGTTGCCGGGGAGGGTATCGTTATTTCCGGTAACACTATTTCTACTGATCCGGCTAAGGTTCCTACTAAGGAGGAACTGGAGGGCTATCTGCCGCTGGCTGGTGGAACGATGACCGGAAATATCAAGTTTGACAGTGATTCTGATTATGTGGGTGCTCTTGTTTCGGATCAAGACCATGTAATTATGATGGGTTCTCAGGGCGAGGGCGCTATCATGGGGTCTGTTAGCGCCGGGCATAGTCTGACGCAGGTTGATGCCGTTATCAATGCGAACTTGAATAGCAAGAAGGCCAGTGTGCAGGCTACTAGGACAACGGACGGTGGGAGTAATGTTGTTATTGAGGCGCAGGACCCGGATAGTGCGAACGCGGTGAGTGTCAAAGTGGGCGCTAAGGCGGCGGACGTGACGGGCGGGACGCTGAGTGTTTACCGTGATTCTGGCGTTGACTACGTTGACGTTAGGGCGAACCAGCTGAAATTTGGCGACAAGGGTCTTATTTTCGGCGGCGGTGATGGACTACGTATTATTTCCGGTGACCCTTCTGATGGCGGTGGTTTGTTATTTAACGGAACGCAAAAGACTGCTCAGTTCATTACCTATAAGCCGCAGTATCAAAGGGAGCCTACTGAAAATAATGACCTTGCTAACAAGAAGTATGTTGATAGCAAGGTTGGTGGGGCGATGCGTGGAAATATCAATATGGCGGAGCACGATATTGTCCGCGTTTCTAAGCTTGCTTACAACTCCTTTACTGGCAATGGCCCTAGGTTGGACTTCCGTTCTAATGGGATGTACATGGTTTACAACGGTGTGGACAAGTTTGGCATGGACGGTGACAGCCTGCACGCTGGCGGGCTCGCGTTGAAGGATTTGAAGAACCCGACGGACGCACAGGACGCGGCTACTAAGGCGTATGTGGATAGTAAAGCGGGTGTTATTGACAAGCCGACTTCCGGGAGTATTGTGGTTGATACGCCCACCGGACGCGTTACTGTTAACGTCAATATTACTAGAACGGCACCTGACAAAATTTTCTTTGCCCACGGTATGTTGTTTATACGGATTCCTAACGCCATTGTTGCATCGTCCAGAACCTCTTTTGGCACTATAACCACTTCCGGATTGTATGCGCCGTATGTTTCTGCTATGGGAGCAATTGATACCCTGTGGGGTGGCTCAAGTGGTGGTAATATCGACCTGGAGGCGTCGGCACCGTACACTGGAACCGTTTTTATCGTTGTTTGCTCTGAATATTCAGCAACTAATAACGCTATTGGTCCAATGATTGCCGGGTAACTATGGAGGTGATATGATGCATTGTGAATACGTTCAAATCAACCCTACGCAGGAAACCGTAAAATTTGACGCCAATGGGCACACCGTTTACCAGTTTTTTCTGGGCAATGTTTGGACACCTAAGTTTCTGTGTGTTGAAAATGCGCAGATTCCTATGATGTCTAATGACGCGACTGCACCTAGCGGGGCGTATGTGACTTGCGAGAGTGACAAACTTTTGCTTCATCTGGTAAACGCTGGGCAATATGACCATGCGGTGCTGATTGAAGAGGACGATATTAGCGATTTATTTAGTGATATCGCTGTATTGCTCAATTCTATCAGCTCCAAGATGGACACAGCTAACACTAAGCTGAGCGAGATTGCTACAAATACCGGCAGGATTCAGTAAGTAAGATAGAGGTCGTGAACGTGTTGGGCGTTTGCGGCCTCTTCTATTAGCGGCGAGTTAGCATATGCTAACTAAGGGTATGTTAAACCTGTATTTCTATAGGCGTGTTTAAGGCGTGCTATTAGAAACGATTTTTTAGGTATCGAATCTGACGGCCCCCTATACTCAATATGACCATGCGGTGCTGATTGAAGAGGACGA
>OGYC01001650.1_pt1 | contig 17990 bp, 15 predicted proteins | sample 1576461 | NCBI WGS metagenome assembly OGYC01 (sample SAMEA3541569, study PRJEB24748) | human gut metagenome | biome: human gut; feature: human-associated habitat; material: faeces | place: China | collected 2012 | reverse complement strand
TCTCGCCCTTGATGTGCATGGCGTTGGCCTTCCACAGACCGGCACCGATGAACACACTCTTGTAGCCGTCGCGGAACAGGTCATCGATGGTGATGGTCTTGCCGATGGTGGTATTGGGGCGCACCTTGATGCCCTTCAGTTCCAGATGACGGTACTGGAAATCGTCCAGCACGCTGTCCGGCAGGCGGTAGTTGGGGATGCCATAGCGCATCACGCCGCCGATCTTATCCCGGGCGTCAAAGATGGTCACATCGTAGCCCCAGCGTGCCAGCAGCACCGCGATGGTCAGGCCTGCCGGGCCGGAGCCCACCACAGCGGCCTTCATGCCGTTTTTCGGGGCGGGGCCTGCGGTCATCTTGTTGGCGTAGGTGGTGGAGATATAGTCCTCGATGATGGAAAAGTGCACCGGGTCGTGGCTGGGCATCCGGTTGCGGATGCAGTGGCCCTCGCACTGCTTTTCGTGGTTGCACACCAGACTGCATACAGTGGTCAGGGGGTTGTTTTCAAACAGCATCCGGCCTGCATCGTCCATCTGGTTTGCCTTGAGCAGACGGATGACCTCCGGGATATTGGTGTGGATGGGGCAGCCCTCCTGACACATCGGCTTTTTGCAGCCGAGGCAGCGGTTGGCTTCGTCCAGAACATGAAGTGCCATGGGTTCCTCCTTGTGTTTCCCCTGCGGGGACAGTCGTTTTTTGCAAGCTCGTTGTATCCAACATTGCATTGCTTTAATCATACACCCGAACCGCGCCGGATACAAGAGGGCACAATATAAAATTTTTGGAGTTATTTTTTGTCAATTCGTCAAAAAGATAATTTTTTGACGATATATCCCGCCCATCGGCTCCGGTTTTGCCCGGCACAGCGCACCAAGGTCGCTGGCCCTGCTTTGGGCGGCAGCCATTTGGGCGCAGGTCCCGTTTTCCCGCGCAAGCCGCGCCAGCGAGTGGGACAGCGGCAGCGCCGTCTCCCCGGGCAGGGGCAGCGCTTCCTTGCGCGCGCCCAGCAGGTGCAGATAGGGCGGCAGCGCCGGGGTCTGGGCGGTGTAGCCAAGCGCCGCATCCATCGCCAGCCGCCGCATCCGTGCCCGGGGGTAGCGCACGGTGGTCAGGGCATCCAGCAAAGCGGGCAGGCTTGCGGTCTCCCGCACGGCGTTTTCCAGCCGGTGCTCCAACCCCTCGGATACCCCGCGCACTGCGGCAAAGGGGGATGGCTCTGCGCAGGCTGCCCGCAGCAGCGCCAGCTCGCAGTGTCCCATGACCGTGAAATCCGTATACTTTCCGTCATATTCTGTCTGTTTATACAGTTCCAGCGCCTTTTCCGGCACATAGGGTGCCAGTGCCGCCGCACCGCCCTTCGACCAGAGCGTCCGCAGGGCGCTGGCGCTGGCAAAGGCTGCGTGATTGCTTTCGGTCAGTGCCTGCCCGTGGTCTGCCCCCTGCCGGGGCAGGGCGATGGGCTGCATTTCTACATTTTGTTCTATAATGGCTTTACAATACTCTACGGCAAGGTTATTGTTGGGCTTGTCCAGCAGGGCGGCAATGTCCGACCCCGGGCACAGCGCCTGCACCGCCGCCTGCCGGGCGGCGGCAAAGCTGCGCGCCCCGGCGGCAAGCTGCTGCCGGAGTGCAGCGCGGTAATCCTCGCTGCACAGCACCCGGGCGGCTTTTTGCAGCAGAGCGGTGTCCGGGGTCTCTGCCCCAAAGACCAGCGCATCGCACCCGGCTGCGGCCAGAATGCGCACCCCCGCCCAGGCAAAGGCTTCGGCACCGGCGCAGGCGCAGGGCGCGGGCAGGGCAAACACAAGGTCTGCCCCGCAGGCCAGCGCCGCCTGCACCCGCACCGTCTCCGGCAAAAGCGGCAGCGCCCCCCGCTGGGTAAGCCCGCAGCTCATGGCAACAGCCACCCGCTGCGCCCCCAGTGCCCGCGCCTGTGCCAGCTGCCAAGCGTGGCCGTTGTGGAAGGGGTCGTACTCCGCAATGATGCCTGCAAACTTCATGGAACTGCTCCTTTTCGCCGAAAGATTGTTAAATTTATATCGCGTATACAGAAAAAACCTGCCGTTTCCGGGATTTGTGGGCAGGATGTACAAAAACCTTGTACACAAGTTTTACCGCTTTGCCCGGGTTGCGCCTTGAAAAGCCGCCATCCCTATTATATAATAAACATAGGAATCTGTAAAATTCTGTCCGCAGGTTTTTCAGGCTGCGGACGGTACAAAAATTTTCAGGAGGCAACACAGATGAAAGTTCTGGTTATTAACTGCGGTTCTTCTTCCCTGAAGTATCAGCTGATCGATATGGACGGCGAGAAGGTGCTGTGCAAAGGCCTGTGCGAGCGCATTGGCATGGAGAGCAGCATGATCACTCACGAGGCCAACGGCACCAAGGCTACCACCCCGGCGATCTTCCCCACCCACACCGAGGCTTTTGCCGAGGTCGTGAAGAAGATGACCACCGGTGCAGGCAAGTGCATCAATGACGTGAGCGAGATCGACGCCATCGGTCACCGCGTCGTGCACGGCGGCGAGAAGTTCAAGAGCAGCTGCCTGATCACCGATGAGGTCATCAACACTCTGCGTGAGCTGAGCCCGCTGGCTCCTCTGCACAACCCCGCCGGTATTCTGGGTATCGAGGCCGCCCGCAAGGTGTTCGGCAACATTCCCATGGTAGCCGTGTTCGACACCGCTTTCCACAGCACCATGCCGCCGAAGGCTTATATGTACGCCATCCCCTACGAGTACTACGAGAAGTACGGCGTGCGCCGCTACGGCTTCCACGGCACCAGCCACAAGTACGTTGCCCACAAGGCAGCCGAGTACCTGGAGGAGCCCATTGAGCGCCTGAAGCTGATCACCTGCCATCTGGGCAACGGTTCTTCCATTGCCGCAGTCGATCAGGGCAAGGTCGTGGATACCTCCATGGGCATGACCCCGCTGGCCGGCCTGATGATGGGCACCCGCTGCGGCGACCTGGACCCCTCTGTGGTCAACTACCTGAAGTACACCCTGAACATCACCGGCCACGAGCTGGACGAGATCCTGAACAAGAAGTCCGGCCTGCTGGGCATCTCCGGTGTTTCCAGCGACAAGCGTGACGTGGAAGAGGCTGCCGAGGCCGGCAACAAGCGCGCACAGCTGGCTTCCGATATGCTGAACTATCAGATCAAAAAGACCATCGGCAGCTACATTGCAGCCATGGGCGGCGTGGATGCCATCGTCTTTACCGGCGGCATCGGCGAGCACGATGCCATTGCCCGTGCAAAGATCTGCCACCACATGGATTGGCTGGGCATCCGCATCGACACCGAGAAGAACAAGCACCCCGTTGGCGATGTGTGCGAGATCACCGCTTGGGGCGCAAAGGTGCGCACGCTGGTCATTGCTACCGACGAGGAGCTGATGATCGCCCGCGACACCAAGGAAGTCATCGAGAAGTAATTCGGGTCTCCCGAAGTTTTATGGAGCAGCGTTCTCTGCAAGGAGAGCGCTGCTCTTTTTCTTTAACGGGCACGCCCTCTCCGTCATTGCTCACGCAATGCCACCTCTCCCAGAGGGAGAGGCAAGAAACGCAGCGGTGAAACTGACCAAAGAAAGTCCCTCTTATTGTGTCATATCCACAAATAAAAGGCCGTCGGTTTGTTTTTTGGTTGACAAATTTTAAAATTAACGGTACAATAGGAAAGTCCTCAATCCGAGGGCATCCATTCATTCAAGCCCCTGGTAAGCTTACTGATCAGCGCGATGGTCCCAAAACCAAAGGTATGGTTACAATCCTTCCGTGGGCAAGAACTAACTAAAGAGGAGATACTACTATGTTTGAAGACAAGACTCTGGTCTGCAAGGACTGCGGTAAGGAATTTGTTTGGACTGCTGGTGAGCAGGAGTTCTACGCATCTCGCGGCTTCGAGAATCAGCCCCAGCGCTGCAAGCCCTGCCGTGACGCCCGCAAGAACGGCGGCGCACGCAGCAACAGCGGTGAGCGTCAGATGTTCGATGCTGTCTGCGCAGCTTGCGGCAAGGCTTGCAAGGTTCCCTTCCAGCCCCGTGAGGACCGTCCGGTCTACTGCTCTGACTGCTTCGCTCGCATGAAGCAGAACTAAGCGCTGATTTTACTTTAAATCGGTTTTAGTCTGAGAAGGCATCTGCCATTGGCAGGTGCCTTCTTTTTTTGCGCAAAAACTCCCCCCGCTTGCGCAAACAGACGGGGGGGAGTTCTCTTTCAGATCAGCGGCGCAATGAACTTGAGCAGCAGGCCCACAAGATACAGCAGCCGCTTGCCCTGCCAGATGCTGCGGGCCGTAGGCTCCACGCGGCGGCACTGGCCCAGCGTGTACTGGAAGTCCGATTCCACCGCCGGGATGCAGGCTGTGCCGCACATCCACACCGCATTCTCAAAATGGTGGTACAGGCTGCGGTAGTCCAGATTGATGGTGCCCACCACGGCTTCCCGCCCGTCGGCCACCATGACCTTGGCATGGGTGAAGCCGGGCGTCCACTCGCTGATCTTCACACCCGAAGAAAGCAGCGCCTTGTAGTGGGTCTTGGCCAGCGCGTAGGCAAACCACTTGTCCGGCTTGCCGGGCAGGATCAGGTGCACGTCCACGCCGCGCTCGGCTGCAAAGCGCAGGGCCGTTTCCAGCTCACCGTCCAGAATGAGGTAGGGCGTGATGATGTGCACATACTTCCGGGCGCGGTTGATCATGTCGATGTAGACCATCTCGCCCACCCGCTCGCCGTCCAGCGGACAGTCGCCGTAGGGCACCACGAAGCCCTGCGCCTTCTGCGGCGGGATGGGCTCCGTGAGGAACTGCTCGAACTCCGGCTGCTGCAAAATGCTCCACATCTGCAAAAACAGCGCCGTCATGGTGCGCACGCCTTCGCCCTGCAGCATGATGGCGGCGTCCTTCCAGCGGCCGTATTTTTCCACATGGTTGATGTACTCGTCGGCCAGGTTCACCCCGCCGGTGAAGCCCACCCGCCCGTCGATGACCAGAATTTTGCGGTGGTCGCGGTAGTTGTAATGGGTGGAGACGAAGGGTGTGATGGGCGAGAACACCTTGCACCGGATGCCCAGCGCTTCCAACCGCTTCGGGTAATCCCGGGGCAGGGTGGAGAACTCACAGGTGCCGTCGTACATCACCCGCACGTCCACGCCCTGCGCCGCCTTGCGGACCAGCACCTCCAGCACACGGCCCCACATCAGGCCCTCGTCCACGATGAAATATTCCAGAAAAATGTAGTGCTGTGCCGTTTCCAGCTGGCGCAGCATTTCTTCAAACTTGGCCTCGCCGCTGGGGAAGTAGGTGGTCTCGGTGTTCCGGTACACCGGGAAGCCGCCGCCCCTGCCCCGCAGATACCGCGCCAGCGACGCCGCGCCGGGGTCCTCGGCCTCCAGCTGGCGCACGGCCTGCTCGTCCTGCGGCAGCTGGGCGCTGGTCAGGCCCTCCAGCTCCAGCAGACGGCGCTTCAGGGCGTTGTGGCCCAGCTCACTTTTTGTGTACCAGAACAGCGGCACCCCCAGCACCGGTGCCAGCGCCACGACCACCAGCCAGGTGATGCGCACGCTGTTGTTCATGTCCTGGTTGAGCAGATAGACCATCATGGCCGCCGTGACCAGCAGTGTGCCGCCCAAATAGTGCGGCAGCAGCCCGCCGAACCAGCGCAGGATGCTGAACAGACCGCCGAACTGCAGCACCAGCAGCACAAGCACCAGACCAAACCGGCTGAAAATGGCGTGCACAAGGCCCTTCTGCCCCTTTTTGAGCAGTCGGATGCCGCCATCCTCGAACACCTTGACCTTATCCTTCACATTCTGCTGCAGCTGTTCTTTTTGCATGATGGTTCCTCCTACTTCTTTTTTAAATCAGGCCCAGATGCGCGAAGGCATTGTACAGGCCGTCCTCGTCCACGCCGGTGGTCACATAGTCGGCGGCAGCTTTGATCTCCTCGCCGCCGCTGCCCATGGCCACGCCGTAGGCGCAGGCTTCAAACATGGGGATGTCCACCTTTGCGTCGCCAAAGGCGATGGTGTCCGCCCGGTCCGCGCCCAGGTGCGCCAGCAGCGTTTCCACGGCGTGGGCCTTGGTGATGTTCTTCACGCCCATGTCGCCGAACAGCGCCGTCTCGCCTGCCCCGCCCCAGGTGCCGTGCTGCATCTCCGGGAAGGCTGCCACAGCATCCAGATGGTCCTGGTAGCTGTGCAGCACATAGCTGATCTTGTTCAGGTCGTCACGGTAGAGCGCGCCGTCCCAGATCATGCCCGGGAAGGCCTGCTCATAGGAAATATCGGTGCGGGCCGCGCGGCCTTTGCGCTGGGCATACTCGGCCATGACGGGCACCACCACGTCCTTGAAGGTGCGGCTGGCGAACAGGCCGTTGTTGCTTTCCAGATAGAACTCCAGCCCGCGGACGTCCAGCCAGTCCACGATGCGGCGGCACTGGTCTGCGGTGATGAGCTGGTGCATCACCACCGCGCCGTCCGACTCCACATAGCTGCCATTGCCGCCGATGTAGCCGTCAATGCCGATGTCCCAGATCTCCTGCTTGTTCTCGGCCTTGCTGCGGCCGCTGCACAGATAGACTTTGTGGCCGTTGGCCCGCGCTTTGCGGATGGCCTCCACAGCCGAGGCGGGCAGCTGGTTCTTGTAATCCACCAGGGTGCCGTCAATGTCGATCAGCAAGATCTTGCTCATAGGTTTCTTCCTCCTGTCGGGTGTTTTTTCTCCAGGATACCAGAATTCGCCCGCCGGGTGTTATCACATTTCCACCCGGTCGATGCAAAAAAATCATCAGCAGGGCGCAAAGCAGCCGCAGCCGTTCGGTCAGCGGGCGGTCCGGTCGATATTGGGTGCCAAAACGAGTTTTTTCATAAAAATCCTCCCGCAGACCGCCTTCGGGCTGTCAAAGTCGGTCATTTTGTGTTATTATGGTGAGAGAAGCATCTGCCCCGCTGCGCACAGCACGCCGGGCAGAAAAGATCATGGCTCTATTATAATCCATTCCCGCCCGTTTTTCCACCCAAAGCGGCAGGATCACCCAGGAGGATCGTGTATATGAACAATCTGATCATTGGCATCGCAGGCGGTTCCGGCAGCGGCAAGACCACCCTCGCCCTGCGGCTGAAGGAGCGCTTCGGCGAGGACGAGGTGCGCCTGATCTCCCACGACAGCTACTACAAGCGCCACGACGAGCTGCCCTTCGCCGAGCGCTGCAAGCTGAACTACGACCACCCGGACGCCTTTGACAACGCCCTGCTGATCTACCATCTGCAGGAGCTGAAGGCCGGCCGCGCCATCGACTGCCCGGTGTACGACTACGCCGATCACAACCGCAGCGACAAGACCCAGCACATCGAACCGGCCCCGGTGCTGATCGTGGAAGGCATTCTGCCCTTTGTGGAGCCGGAGCTGTGCGCCATGTTCGACTACAAAATTTTTGTGGACACCGACGCCGACGAGCGCATCCTGCGCCGTCTGGTGCGCGACGTGAAGGAGCGCGGCCGCAGCCTGGACAGCGTCATCGACCAGTACCTGACCACGGTCAAGCCCATGCACGAAGCCTTTGTAGAGCCCAGCAAGCGCAATGCAGACATCATTGTGCCCAACGGCGGCGAGAACAGCACCGCCGTGGAGATGCTGGCGCACCACATCCGCACCCTGATCGAGCGGGCGAACCGGGGGTAAGATAAATTTAAAAAGGCACCCACAGCCATCCGGCTGCGGGTGCCTTTTTGCATACGGGTTTAACGGACAGAGGTGCGCACCAGCGCGCGCTTGAGGCGTGCCTGTGCCATCTCGTACTCACGGTCGTTCAGGTTCTTGCGGGAAAGAATCTCCTCGGCGCGCTTTTTGGAAGCTTCTGCACGCGCCTGATCGATGTCCTCCGCCCATTCCCAAGTGGTAGCCACCAGACGCACGTCCCCGTCCAGCACGCTGAGCAGGCCGCCCATGCAGGCTGCACGGCGGCGCTGACCGTCGGCATCCACAATGTGCGCCTCGCCCATGCCCAGTGCCGTGCAGTAGTCGCCGTGCTTTGCCAGAATGGCGATATCTCCGTCTATGGCGCGGCAGACGATGCGCTCGGCCTGACCTTCAAAGGCGCAGCCGTCCGGCGTGACCACCGTCAGATGAAAGGTCGTCATGGCTTACCCCTTCTTCGCTTTTGCGAACACGTCGTCGATGGTGCCCGCGAACAGGAATGCGCTCTCGGGCAGCTCGTCGCACTCGCCGTTCAGGATCATCTTAAAGCCCCGCAGGGTCTCCTTCAGCGGCACATACTGGCCGGGCATACCGGTGAACTGCTCTGCCACATGGAAGCTCTGGCTCAGGAAGCGCTGCACCTTGCGGGCGCGGCTGACGGTACGCTTGTCCTCCTCGCTCAGCTCGTCCATGCCCATGATGGCAATGATGTCCTGCAGCTCCTTGTAGCGCTGCAGCACCTTCTGGACGGCGCGGGCGATCTCGTAGTGCTCCTGACCCACGACCTCCGGGCTGAGGATGCGGCTGGTGGAGTCCAGCGGGTCCACAGCGGGGTAGATGCCCTGCGATGCAATGTCACGGCTCAGGACCGTGGTGGCATCCAGATGAGTAAAGGTGGTGGCAGGGGCGGGGTCGGTCAGGTCGTCGGCGGGCACGTAGACGGCCTGCACCGAGGTGATAGAGCCCTTGCGGGTGGAGGTGATGCGCTCCTGCAGAGCGCCCATCTCGGTGGCCAGCGTGGGCTGGTAACCAACGGCAGAGGGCATACGGCCCAGCAGTGCGGACACCTCGGAGCCGGCCTGCGTGAAGCGGAAGATGTTATCAATGAACAGCAGCACGTCCTGATTCTTCACATCGCGGAAGTACTCCGCCATGGTCAGGCCGGACAGTGCCACGCGCATACGGGCTCCCGGGGGCTCGTTCATCTGGCCGTAGACCAGCGCGGTCTTGTTGATAACGCCGCTCTCGGTCATTTCGCCGTACAGGTCGTTGCCCTCACGGGTGCGCTCGCCAACGCCGGTAAACACCGAGTAACCGTTGTGCTCGGTGGCGATGTTATAGATCAGTTCCTGAATCAGAACGGTCTTGCCGACACCGGCACCGCCGAACAGGCCGATCTTGCCGCCCTTGGCGTAGGGAGCCAGCAGGTCGATGACCTTGATGCCGGTCTCCAGAATTTCAGTTGCAGGTTTCTGCTCCGCAAAGCTGGGGGCCTTGCGGTGGATGGGCCAGTGGGGCAGATCGTCCACCGGGCCCTTGCCGTCGATGGGGCGGCCCAGCGGGTCGAACATGCGGCCCAGAGTGCCCTCGCCCACAGGGGCATTCAGGCCGTGGCCGGTGGCGGTAACTTCCATCCCCTTGCCCAGACCCTCGCTGGCAGAAAGCATGATGCAGCGCACCGTCGTTTCATCGACGTGCTGCGCTACCTCCATGGTGCGCTCAGTGCCCTCTGCGGTCACGGTCAGCGCTTCCTGCAGGGCAGGCAGCTTGCCCCCGGTGAATTTGACATCCACCACGGGGCCCGCTACTCGAATAATAGTTCCCTGTATCATACAATTGCCTCTTGCATTATGTTGTGTGGGATGTGTTTCTCCCCCGACGGGGGAAAAACACATCCAGCATTACTCGTTATTCTGTACCGCCGCCGCGCCGCCGATGATCTCGGTGATCTCCTGGGTGATGGAACCCTGACGGGAGCGGTTGTACTCCAGCTCCAGATCGTGGATCATATCCTTGGCGCTCTTGGTGGCGGAATCCATGGCGGTCATGCGGGCGCTCTGCTCGGCGCAGAAGCTCTCGGTCATGGCACCAAAGATCATGCCGTGCATATAGATGGGGGCCGTCTGCTCGAACACCGTCCAGGCATCCGGGAACATCTCCACCTCGCCGCGGGGGTCGCCCAGACCCTTGGGAGCAGGCGTGAGGTGGGCACGGTCCAGCGGCAGCAGGCGTTCCATGACCGGCTCGCTGGTCAGCGCGTTCTGGATCTTGGTGTAGACGATGTAGATCTCGTCCAGTTTGCCGGACTTGAAATCATCGATGGCATCCACCGTGATATCACGGGCGCGCTGCAGGGTGGGAGCCGTGGCACCGTAATGGAAATCCTCCACCAGACGGGGATCCTTGCGGAACAGGGCACGGTAGCCTACCTGACCGATGACATAGAACCGGTCGTTCTGGTCGGCGTGCTCCCGCAGGAACTTGAGCAGGTTCTGGTTGTAAGCACCGGCCATGCCCTTGTCGGCGGTCAGCACGATATAGGCCCGCTTGGGGTTCTCCAGATCTCGCTCGTGGAAGAAGGGGTGCTCCGGCTCGTCGGGCAGGTGGGGCACCACGCGGGAGATGGTATCCCGCATCCGGGTGAAGTAGGGCAGAACATTCTGGTAGTTCTGCCGGGCCTTGCGGAGCTTGGAGGAGGAGATCAGGTACATGGCATTCGTGATCTTCATGGTATCCTGAATGCTCTCGATCCGCTCCTTGAGCAGCTTACTGGATGCCATTGCTCTCCCCTCCCGCGAATGCCTTCCACGCGGTCAGGATGGTGTCCACCTGTTCCGGGGTGATCTTGCCCGTGGACGTGATCGCGTCCATGGTGCCGGAAACATCGGCGTGGAACTGGCGCACAAAGGCATTGGTCTTTGCGCGCTGGTCAGCCAGCGGCAGGTCGTCCAGCATCCCGTGGGAAGCCAGGGTCAGCACGACCACCTGCTCGGCATCGGACTTGGGCTGGTACAGCGGCTGCTTGAGCATCTCGGTCAGGGCCTTGCCGTGTTCCAGCTGGCGGCGGGTCTCAGCGTCCAGATCAGAGCTGAACTGGGCAAAGGACTCCATATCCTTGTACTGGGCCAGCTCGATACGCAGGTTGGAATTGGCCTTCTTCATGGCTTTGGTCTGGGCAGCGCCGCCCACACGGGAGACCGACAGGCCGACATTGACGGCGGGGCGGTTGCCTGCGTTGAACAGGGCGCTTTCCAGGAAGATCTGACCATCGGTGATGGAGATGACGTTGGTGGGGATGTAAGCAGAGACATCGCCCGCCTGGGTCTCAACGATGGGCAGGGCAGTGATGGAACCGCCGCCCAGATCGTCGCGCATCCGGCAGGAGCGCTCCAGCAGACGGGAATGCAGATAGAACACGTCGCCGGGGTAAGCCTCACGGCCGGGAGAGCGGCGGAGCAGCAGGGAGATGGCACGGTAGGCCACCGCATGCTTGGAAAGGTCGTCGTAGACGATCAGGACGCTCTTGCCCTTGGACATGAAATACTCAGCCAGTGCAGTGCCCGCATAGGGTGCGATGTACTGCAGGGGAGCGGAATCGGAGGCCGTGGCAGCCACGATGGTGGTGTAGCTCATGGCACCGTGCTTCTTGAGGTCCTCGGCCACGCGGGCGATGGAGGAAGCCTTCTGGCCGATGGCAACATAGATGCAGAGCACGCCGGTGTCCTTCTGGTTCAGGATGGCATCGGTGGCAATGGAGGTCTTGCCGGTCTGGCGGTCGCCGATGATCAGCTCACGCTGGCCGCGGCCGATGGGGAACATGGAGTCGATGGCCAGGATGCCGGTGTGAAGCGGGGTATCCACGCTCTGGCGCTCCAGAATGCCGGGGGCCTGCTTCTCGATGGGGTTGTAGCCTTCGGCGTTCACCGGGCCCTTGCCGTCAATGGGCTCGCCCAGTGGGTCGATGACACGGCCCAGGAAACCATCACCCACAGGGATGCCGGCGCGCTTGCCGCTGCGGGTCACCAGAGTGCCCACGCCCACGGTCTCGGCACCGTCGAACAGCATAATGCCCAGCTTGCCCGGGTCCACGCTTTCGACCATGCCCTTGGCACCATTCTCAAAGGTGACGATCTCGCCGTAAACGGCCTTGTCCATGCCCTCCACCTGCACGATGCCATCGGCAGAGGAGATGACCACGCCGCCCTCGGCAGAGGTCTGGGCAGGCTTGTAATCCTCGATGCGGGTCTTGAGGGTGGCCAGAGAGGGCTTGCCAGCCATCATCTGGTCCAGCTGGTGGCGGCCGGAGTTGTCGAATACCCGGTCGCCCACCTGCAGCACATAGCCGGAGAGCAGGCTCTCGTCCACCGAGACATTCAGGATGACCTCAGTGGCATCATAGAGTTTCTTGACCTCGGCCTTGATGCGGGCGATATCCTCTTCACGGAGCTGATGTGCGGCGCGCAGGTCGGCCTTGACGATGCGGTTCTCAGAGAAGAATTCGCGGCTGAACTCAGTTGCCATGCTCAGCACCTGCTTTCTCCAGCAGATCGTCCAGCAAACGGGAATCGTCCTGCTCGGTCAGGTTCCGGCTCAGCAGCTTCTCGCACATGGCGCGGGCCAGTGCGGTGGTCTGTGCGTCGGCTTCGCGCAGCTTGTGCTGGCGCTCTGCCTCAGCAGCGGCCTTGCCCTCGGCTACAATGGCATCGGCCTGTTTCTGGGCCTCGGCCAGCAGCTGCTGTTTTGCAGTTTCGGCCTGCTGCTCGTAAGTCTCGCGGCGGGCAGCAGCCTCGGTGTCCACATTGCGCAGCTTGTCCTGCGCAGCGTTCATGGCCGCAGCGGCCTCCTTTTTGGAGGTCTCGGCGGCGTTCAGTGCGTCATCCACCTGTTTCTGACGCTGTGCGATGATCCCCATAACAGGCTTGTACAGGAATTTCCGCAGCAGCAAAAACAGAATCAGAACGTTGACGACTGTATACAGAAGATTCAGATTCAGTGTCAGCATTCGTCATGCCTCCGTTATCAACCCAGGAACAGGATGATCAGCAGTGCAACGACGAAACCGAAAATTGCAGTACCTTCGGCCAGAGCAGCACCCAGCAGCAGGTTGGTCTGGATCTTGCCGGAAGCCTCAGGCTGGCGGGAAATAGCCTCGGTTGCCTTGCCGGTTGCAATGCCGATGCCAATGCCGCCGCCAATACCAGTCAGCGCTGCAATGCCAGCGCCCAGAGCGATAAGTCCGTTCATAATTTTAATCTCCTTTTGATTTGATGATGGAAAGGGTTTACTCTTCGTCTCCCATGGTCTCCTTCATAAACAAAGAGGTAAGGAACACAAAGACGTAGGTCTGGATCAGACCATCGAACAGGTCAAAATACAGGCTGAAGATGGCAGGCACGAACACAGGCACCACCAGCTTGATCAGCTCCATAATGACAAAAGCGCCCAGCACGTTGCCGAACAGTCGCATGCACAGGCTGGTGGGCCGGATGGCCACCTCCAGCACGTTCATGGGAGCCATGATGGGGGTGGGGGCAGCCAGGCTCTTGAGGAAGCCAACGCCGCCGCGTGCATGGATGCCGGCATACTCGATCAGGCAGATGCTCATCAGAGCAAGGGCCGCTGTGACGTTCAGGTCCTTTGTGGGGGGCTTGATGCCGAACACACCGATCAGGTTGGAGCAGCCGATGTACAGCGCCACGCTCATCAGATAGGGGACATAGCGCTTTCCACTTTCGCCCAGCAGGCCCACAAAGAAATCATTGATCGTAGTAACGACTGTTTCCAGGATGGCCTGCCGCTTGGTGATGTGATCCACCCGCAGATTCCGCGTCAGCAGGATGGAGCCGATGACAAGAAACGCCATGATGCCCCAGCTCACGACCACGGACTCCGGAATGGAAAGCCCGAACACCGTGACCATGTCAACATTCAGCTCTTCTTTCAAAGCAGCAGTCAACGCATTCATTGATTAGCACTCTCTCCTTTCTTAATTTGTGATGGTATCATAGCACGATTTCTGCCGATTTTACAGCCCTCCACCTAACATTCTACTTTTTGTTATATTCCGTTTCTGCTTTGGATGAAAACAGTTGTGCAGATTGCAAAAAGTACGGGTGAGAAACTATGCGATTTGCACAATCTCTTTGCTGATTCTTAGCTATCTGTACCATTTTCTGGCCTTTGGATGAGGTGAAATCGACATTATTATTCACGGATTGTATAGCGGGCATATCAGATTTATATAGCTGCATGCTCTGTGATGATACCTATTTAATATGCCGGAGCAGTGTCCGCAATGGCCCGGCACGATCTGCGGGGCAGAGCCTTTGCCCGGGAAGGTGGAGCAGTGCACTGGAGGGACGGAATTTATGTATCCCAGAAATTTGGACTTTTGATGCAAAAGTATGTCTGATTTGTTGTGCACTCTGCGAATAGACAAACTGTGCATCTTCCTGTATAATAAAGCCAGAAACCAGAGAAGTACAGCAGAAGCTCAAATGAGAGCTAACCCCGCTGACTTTAAGTAGAAAGGAGCGAGACCGATGGTTGATATGGAACCCGCACAGTTCGGACAGACTGTCGGGATTCGCTGAGAAGCAAAACAGAGGCTCTCCACAAACGGGATGTTTCCCCCGTATAACAAAACAAATCAAAGAGCCGGTCTTGAGCATCAAAAATGCGAAAACAGTACAGTCTGTCAGAATAAATCCCCTGGCAATTCAAATAGATCCGCCCGAGGTGATCTCCCATGATGAGGACAGTTACACGGATGCACCTGTTTGAATGACCAAAAAGGAGTAACTCCAATGTACTAAGCAATGGAATCCCTGGCAAATCTAACTCGAAAGAATGTGGTAATATGAAATTCATCTTCAGAATCTCGGTACCGCAGTCCAACAGTTAAGAGAAGGGTCAGTCCAATGTACTAGAGTAGTTCATCCCCTTGCATAGAACTCTTCAGTTTCAGGTAGTTTCTAAGGAGAGTCACCCTATGAAACGCATACTCCGAAAATGAGAGAACCCAAGGAGAAGAGGCTTATGACTCCGAAGAAGTAAGTATCCAGCCGGACGAGGGCTTGCAACCGCCTCGATCCGGCTGGTTTTTGTTTATGGATTTTTTACGGAGGTACCCCCGCATGAAATTTGACACATCCCTTTTGCTGAACCTGTTTGCTGCCGCTGCCATGCTGGTAATGGGCTTTCGCAGTTTTTCCAAAAAGCACCAGATGAAGTTCAGCGATGACGAAGAGCGGGCTATGTGGGAGAAAAAGTTCGGTGTGTTCTATTTCTTTAATGCCGTTGTGTTTGCCGCTTCGCCGTTTTTGCCCCACACTTCCATTGGCGGCAGCCGCCTGCTCTCTATCGGCATTGCTGCGGACACCGTGTTCCTGCTGATGTACCACGCTTGGAAAAAAGGCCGGGAAGACGACTGAACCGTTTCAAAAAGCATTGCACCTCCTGCATTTCTCTGCTACAATGGAGAAAACGCAGGAGGTATTTTCTATGGTCAAGCATATCATTCTCTGGCAGCTCAAGGACGAGCTTTCTGCCGCCGAAAAGGCAGAGATCAAGGCGAACATCAAAACCGGGCTGGAGGGCCTGGCAGGGCAGATCCCGGGCCTTGTGGAGGTGCATGTGAACATCAACGGCCTGCCCTCTTCCAACGCAGACCTGATGTTGGACACCACCTTTACCGATGCAGCTGCCCTCAAGGGCTACTCCACCCACCCCGCCCACGTGGCTGTGGCCGATGGCAAGGTGCGCCCCTACACCAAGACCCGTGTCTGCCTGGATTTTGAAGTGTAACTGAACATGCAAAAAGAACACCCCCTCTGCGGTGCAGCTTCAGAAACTGCCGTGCAGAGGGGGTGCATTTTGTGTTATGAGCAGATGGAACGATCAGCGAGCGTCACGGTTTGCTTCGTACTCGTCCATGGAGATGTAGTGGTCGAGGACGTGGATGCCCTTCAGGCGCTTGTTGGAGAAGCCGGTGGAAGCGTACTGGCCCTCCCAGTAGTTCAGGCGGGTCGCCAGATAGGCGGGAACGCTCATGCCGCGCGGAATGACCAGTGCGTTGGTAATGAGCAGAGTCTCGGCATCGGCAAAGGCCTTGTAGCGGGCATCGATGTCATCGGTGATCTGCTTTGCAGCCTCGATGGCGTTCATGTAGGCCATGACAGCATCTGCGGTCTCGCCGGTGATGAAGCCGTCTTCCACGCCGGTGCGCAGGTAAGCATAGCGCATTCCACGGGAATCCTCAGCCTGATAGAACGGGTCAGTCTCGGTCTCGGGGTCGGAGTAGTCAGCGCCCCAGTTGCAGAGCAGGAACTCGAACTTGCCGTTGCGGCGCACAGCAGACAGGAAGCTGTCGGAGGGGCCGGCGGTGATGATGATGTCGATGAAGTCGGTGCCGTCGTTCAGCACACCCTCCAGCTGCTGCTTGAGCACCTGGCACTGCTTGTCCCAGTCGGTGGTGGAGGGGTTGTAGGGCAGCTGTACCTTGATGGGGAAGGTGACCCCCTGTGCGGTCAGCTCCTCAATGGCGGCATCACGGTACTCCTTGGCCTTGGCCTCGTCAAAGAACTCGGTCAGGTCGGCCAGGCCGCCGCACTTGGTGTAGTCCACACCATCGGTGGTGGCGCAGAAGTTGGGGGGAGTGATGGTGTTCAGCTTGTAGCTGTCGTAACCCAGAGGCGCGCTGACAGCCAGCGTAACGGCGTTGTTGATGCCGTACAGGAAGGCCTTGCGGAAGTTGGTGTTGTTGATGGCCTTGGCCCAGTTCTCGGGTTCGTATTCTGCATCCACGCCCTCAACGTTCCAGTTGGAGAACTCGTGTGCAAAGGGCATGAAGTTGAACATGTAGAAGTAGGTGTAGTTGGTGTTGGGACGATCCATGGAGACCATGTCCTTGGTGGTATCGTCGGCCAGCCAGCTGTCCAGAATGTCAGAGCCGATGGTGGCTTCGTCAATCTCGCCGCGCTTGATCATCTCGGGGCCGTTCACGGCAGCCTCGGCGTTGTAAATGCGGCTGATGGTGTCGATGAAGACATTGTCTGCATCATAGTTCTCGGGGTTCTTCTTCATGATCCAGGTTTCCAGAGACTCGTAATCAGACAGGTAGAAAGCACCGCAGCTGTACAGGGTCTCGGCGCTGGTGGCATACTGGTCGCCCATCTCGCTCAGCAGGGGGCCGTAGGCGGGCTCATAGGGCAGGTAGCACAGCAGGCTCAGGAAGCCGGGGAAATCGTAGGTCAGGGTGTAGGTCAGGGTATGGTCATCCACAGCGGTCACGCCCACGGAATCAAAGTCCACGGGGGCGTAGGTGGAAGCGGTGCCGTCTGCTGCGGTCACGGTCACGTTGCCGCTGCCATCGGTGACATAGGTGGTGCCGTCATCGTCCACAGTGCCGTTTTCAGCATTGGTCAGGTAGACGTGATAGTTGTAGTAATCATCCGCACCGGCAATGTAGGCGGTGACCAGGCCCACGTTGGAGGAAGCGTAATCCGGGGTCAGCACATACTGCAGGGCATCCACAAAGTCCTGTGCAGTCACGGGGGCAACGACTTCGCCGTTGTTGTCCACCCAGTTCTCCTCACGCAGGGTGAAGGTCCAGGTCAGGGTGTCGGCATCCCACTCCCACTTGGTGGCCAGGCCCTCGCGCATCACGCCCTTGTTGTCGTACTCGACCAGGGTGTCCACGCAGTTTGCACCCACGACCATTTCCAGGTCGGTAGCGGTGGTCAGATAGTTCAGGGTCGCAGGCTGGCTGGAATAAAGCACGGTGTACTTGCTGGTATCCGCACCGGAAGCAGAACCGGAGGAGCTGCCGCCGCTCTTTCCGCCGCAGCTGGACAGCAGACCGGCGGCGCAGGCACCTGCGGCTGCCAGGCCGCTTGCCTTGAGGAACTGACGACGAGAAATAGACTGTTTCATAATGAAATTCCCTCTTTTCTTCGTGTTGAAGTCTGGTTGCCGCCCAAAGCCGACAGGCCCGCTGTTTCCCGGCAGCGGGAAGCAAAAAAGGCGTAACGGAAACACATCCGTTACGCCTTTGTAACTTGTCCTCCCGACCACAGCTGGGTGGTTAAGAAGAATTATAGCATTTTTTTGGAGCTGCGTCAATAAAAACCTCTCCGTCCATGCGAAGCCCCGGAGAGGTCCATCGATCAGCAGGTGCTTTCGGTCGGGGCGGGAGCGGCTCCTGCTTCAGGGGCAGCGGCGCTTTGCGCTGGCTGAGAGGGCTGCATCTCGGCAGCCAGCTCCTTTGCAGCTGCTTCTGCAGCCTTTTTTGC
>OGYC01001646.1_pt1 | contig 18070 bp, 14 predicted proteins | sample 1576461 | NCBI WGS metagenome assembly OGYC01 (sample SAMEA3541569, study PRJEB24748) | human gut metagenome | biome: human gut; feature: human-associated habitat; material: faeces | place: China | collected 2012 | reverse complement strand
AAATTTGAGCGAACTGCTTCTTGACGCGGAAAGCATGGATAGAGTACAATGAAGAAAAAGCGAAACGTTATGTGCAAACAGGAGCAGCCAATGTCAACGATCAAGGACGTCGCCCGCCGGACCGGGCTTTCGCTGTCCACCATTTCCAAATATCTCAACGGCGGCAACGTCCGCGAGGAGAACCGCCTTGCGATCGACGCGGCGGTCGCGGAGCTGGGCTTTTCCGTCAACGTGTTTGCCCGCAGCCTCAAGGCCAACCGCTCCATGACAGTCGGTGTGCTGCTGCCGACAATCTCGAGTCCCTTTTTTGGCCGCGTGGTCGCGTCGCTGGAGCTGATTTTGCGGCGCAGCGGCTATGAATGCTTCGTATGCAGCTATGATTTTGACCGGGAGCAGGAGCTCGGCAAGCTTGCGTTTCTTGCGCGCTATCACGTCGACGGCATCGTCTACGTCCCGGAGCACGCGACCGCCGAAGAGCTTCGCGTCCGCGTCGGCACGATCCCTGTCGTGCTGATCGACCGGTCGCTGGAAAATGCGCAGTATGATACCGTCGTGGTCGACAATCTGAACGCGGTCTATATGGCCGTTGAGCATCTGATCGGCCGCGGACACCGCCGCATCGGCCTTATCGCAGGCCCGCAGACCATTTCCACCGCGCGGGAGCGCACCGTGGGCTACCGCCGCGTGCTGGCGGATTACCGTCTGCCGGTCGATGAGGCGCTCATTGCCGCCGGGAACTACGATCTCGAATCCGGCTCGCGTCTGTTCAGCGCCTTTCTCAATATGCCGCAGCCGCCGACCGCTGTATTCGTCACCAACTACGACATGACGCTCGGCGCGATCATGGCTGCGCATGAGCGCGGCGTGGCCCTGCCGGACGAGGTGGATTTCATCGGCTATGACAACGTCGACCTGTGCTCCATCGTTTCGCCCAAGCTTGAAATTGTCGAGCAGCCCATGGATGAAATGGGCCTGCGCGCGGCAGAGCTGCTGCTGGCGCGGCTCACGGGCGACGCGTCGCCCGCAAAGCTGCTGCGCCTCAAGGCGAAGCTTTCCAACCTGTAAGTCCCGCCCGGAAGGGCGTATGAAATGACATTCTATAAGCGTAAAGGAGTTTGTTGTATGGCTAAGAATCGTTATATCGGCGAATACCCCGTAATCGGCATCCGCCCCATCATTGATGGCCGCCGCGGCCCGATGCAGCTGCGCGAGAGTCTGGAAGATCAGGTCATGGCCATGGCCGAGGCCGCGAAGAAGCTGTTTGAGGAAAATCTGTACTATTCCAACGGCGAGCCTGTGAAGGTCGTCATGGCTGACACCTCCATCGGCCGCGTGCCGGAATCCGCTGCCTGCGCCGAGAAATTCAAGCGCGAGGGCGTCGCCATCACCCTGTCCGTTACCCCCTGCTGGTGCTACGGCTCCGAGACGATGGATATGGATCCCATGACCATCAAAGGCGTCTGGGGCTTCAACGGCACCGAGCGGCCGGGCGCTGTGTATCTGGCCTCTGTTCTGGCGACCCACGCCCAGAAGGGCCTGCCCGCCTTCGGCATCTACGGCCATGAGGTGCAGGATCGCGACCAGGTCACGGAAATCCCCGACGACGTGAAGGAAAAGCTGCTGCGCTTCGGCCGTGCCGCTGTCGCAGTCGCGACGATGCGGGGCAAGAGCTATCTGCAGATCGGCTCCGTCACCATGGGCATCGGCGGCTCCATCATGGATCAGAACTTCATGGAGGAGTATCTGGGCCTGCGCGTGGAGTCCGTTGACGAGGTCGAGATCCTCCGCCGCATGGAAGAGGGCATCTACGACCATGAGGCCTATGAAAAGGCACTGGCCTGGACGAAGGCGCACTGCAAGGAAGGCCGCGACGACAACCCCGAATACGTCGACTTCCTCGGCGAAAAGCGCCGCATCAAGTTTACAAAGGAAGAAAAAGAGAAGCAGTGGGAATTCACGATCAAGATGTACTGCATCATCAAGGATCTGATCCAGGGCAATAAGAACCTGCCCGCAGGCTTCATTGAAGAATCCGTCGGCCATAACGCCATCGCTGCCGGCTTCCAGGGCCAGAGACAGTGGACGGACCATTGGCCCAACTGCGATTATCCTGAGGCTGTCCTCAACTCGTCCTTCGACTTCGAAGGCCCGAAGGAGCCGATGGTCTTCGCAACGGAAAACGACGTGCTCAACGGCCTTGGCATGCTGTTCATGGAGCTGCTGACGAACCGCGCGCAGATCTTCGCCGACGTGCGCACCTACTGGTCTCCCGAGGCCACCAAGCGCGTCACCGGCTACGACCTCGAGGGCAAGGCCAAGGACAACGGCGGCATCATCCACCTGCTGAACTCCGGCGCAGCCTGCCTCGACGCCTGCGGCGAGTGCACCGACGAAAACGGCAATGCCGTCATGAAGAAATGGTGGGAGGTCACGGACGAGGACATCAAGAAGATGACCGACGCGACCGTCTGGTGCGAGGCCGGCTTCGACAACTTCCGCGGCGGCGGCTTCTCCAGCCACTTTGTCACCCGCGCGGAAATGCCCGCGACCATGATCCGTCTGAACCTTGTCAAGGGTCTCGGCCCCGTGCTGCAGATCGCCGAGGGCTGGACGGTCAAGCTGCCTGAGGAAGTCACCGACACGCTCATGGAGCGCACGAACCCCACGTGGCCGTGCACCTGGTTCACCCCGCGCTGCGACGGCAAGGCCGGCAGCCCGTTTGAGAGCGCTTACTCCGTCATGCAGAACTGGGGCGCGAACCACGGCGCGATCTCCTACGGCCACGTCGGCGCGGACCTCATCACGCTCTGCTCGATGCTGCGCATCCCCGTTTGTATGCACAATGTTCCGGAGCAGGATATCTTCCGTCCGGCAGCGTGGAACGCGTTCGGCATGGACAAGGAGGGCCAGGACTACCGCGCCTGCGCCGCCTACGGCCCGATGTACAAGAACATCCGCTGAGCCTTCCAAAGGGCGGGCGGCAGAATAGACTCCCTGAAGACTGACGCAATGCTTCAGCGGGAGCAATCATGGATGTCTGTGATTGCTCCCGCTGTTTTCGGCAATACAGGAGCATTTCATCTGCCGCCTTGAGTTTCTTCGCGGATTCGTATATACTGTATGGCAGATAAATGGAAAGCAGAGGAGGGCGCAGGATGTCCGGCGACGAGGCATTGTATCGGCAGTATCTGTCCGGCGACGACACAGGGCTGGAGGCTCTGATGAAACAATACGGCGACCCTCTGACGATGTACATTGACGGCTATCTGCACGATGTCCATGAGGCGGAGGAGCTGATGCTCGACGTTTTCGCCTATCTTTTCACAAAGAAGCCGAGGATCCGGGATGGAGGTTTTAAGGCGTATCTGTATAAGGCGGCGCGCCACATGGCGCTGCGCTGCAAAAGCAGGCGGAAGCGCCTGTTCAGCCTCGATGAGCTGGCGGACGAGCCGGACGGCAGGCTTCTGGCGGAGGAGGTCGTCCGGACGAAGGAGCGCAGCCGCATCCTGCACGTCTGCATGGACGAAATGAACCCGGACTACCGCGAGGCCCTCTATCTCACCTATTTTGAGGGCATGAGCTACGCACAGGCCGCGCAGGTCATGGGCAAAACGGTGAAGCAGATCACAAACATGGTATATCGCGGAAAGAAAAGCCTGCGCAGGCTGCTGGAACGGGAGGGGATCACAAATGCGGAGCTATGAGGAACGGTGCGCGGAGGTGAAACGGCGAATTGCCGCAGAAAAGCGGAAGAAACGGCTCCGGCGCGGCAGGCTCGTTATGGCAGCAGCTGCGGCGGCGTGCCTTGCGCTGCTCGCTGGCGTCTCGATCGCCATGCCCGGCATGACCGCGCAGCTTCAACCCGACAGCTGCACCGGCTTTGAGACGGCGGCCAATATGTATGGCGGCAGCGACGTGTTGGGATATATTATCGTCGGACTTCTGGCTTTCCTTTTGGGTGTGTGCATGACCATCCTGTGCTTCCGTCTGCGGCAGATGGAGCGGGACGAGAAAGACGAGGGACAGCATGGAGCTGATTGAAAATCTGCTGCAATTACTGGTCACGTTCGCCGGGGCGTGCCTTGCCGGCTTTGCGTATTGGAAAAGCAGAGCGCAGAAGTATTTTCTGCTGTTCTGCTTCTACGGCTGCTTCGCGCTGGGCGCGCTTTACTGGACGCTGTATCTGCTGCTGTTTGGCGCGACGCCGCGTGTGTTTTATGTGTCGGAATTCGGCTGGGTGGCCAGCATGATCTTCCTGCGCATTTTGCAGGCAACGCTCTCTGGCCCGGACGAACGTGCCTTCCGCTGCCGGGTGGTATGGCTGGCGCCGCTGGTCGGCGTGCCGCTGATGGTGTTTTACTGCACCTATGGGGATATCCTCTCCAACCTGATCTGGTGCGGCATGATGATCGCGCTCTCCTTCTGCTCCATACGGGGCCTCGCTTATGCGCGTCGTCAGACTGGTGCGGCGCGGGATATGCAGCACTTTCATACCGCCGTGCTGTGCTTTGCTGCGTCTGAATATCTCCTTTGGACGGCCGGCTGCTTCTGGCAGAACGATTCGCTGGCAAGCCCGGCCTTCTGGTGCGATATTCTGCTGACGCTCGCCATTCTGGGCCTGCTGCCCGCTACGAGAAAGGCGGTGCGCACATGACCTACATTGAAAACATTTTCATCTGCATGGCCTCGCCGCTGCTGGTCGCCGCCTTGTGCATGGGTAGGCGGCGGCTGCGCTTCTTCCTGTTCGGCGTTGCCGGGATGGGGGTGTGTCTGCTCTCGGCCTACATCAATACCTTCCTTGCGGCGGTGTATCAGGCGGACGCGCTTGCCGCCACCGTGGAGATCGCCCCGGTGGTGGAGGAGGTGATGAAGCTGCTGCCGCTGGTGTTTTACCTGCTGGTATTCGAGCCGGAGGCGGAGCGGATCAAGCCCGCCGCGATCACAGCGGCGCTTTCCTTCGCCACCTTTGAAAATGTGTGCTATCTGATCCAGAACGGAGCCGGCCGTTTTTCCTTTATCTTTTTCCGGGGCTTCGGGACGGGGGCCATGCACGTGCTCTGCGGCCTGATCGTCGGCGGAGGGCTGACGTATGCGTGGCAGCGGACGTGGCTGAAAATCGCCGGAACCTGCGGCCTTTTGGGCGCGGCCATCACCCTCCATGCGATCTATAATCTTCTCATCGCCTACGGCGGCACGGCGCAGTACATCGCCTATGTTCTGCCGGTTCTGCTGATCACCGCAGGCAAGCTGCGCATTTTTCGCTCACTGGGAGGCAGCAGGCTTGCCTGAGCGTCCGCAGCTTTTTGCAATGCACGAAAAAAGCTTTTAGCGTCAGCTGCCAAGCGCATATGTGCGCCTGGCAGCTGACGCTAATGCTACGGCGTATTACGAACCGCTATGGAGATCTGCGCCGTCGCCATCCCCGGAGGCGAGGGTATAAAGGCCGCTCAGATAGGCCCATGTCGTCTGGTCGATCTCGCCGGTCTGCGGGAGTGCGGCCAGCCGTTGCAGCCATTTGACCGCCGCGACCGAGGGCGCGTCGTGAACCCCGGTCACGGTCAGCACCGGGGCGTTGACGTAAAAGCGCGCAAGCGCCTGAAGCATGGATTGGATCAAAAACAGGTGCGAGTTCCGGCTGCCTGCGGCAAGCGTGCGGTTCGGCGTCCAGCAGACCGTGACCGGCGCGGCGGGCAGGACGGACGGGCTTTGGACGGTATAGACCGCGACGAGTTTGTTCCACGTCGCGTTGTCCGTTTCACCGGTGACGGGCAGAGCGTTCTGCCGCTGGAATTCCCGGACGGCCTGCACGGTGTTTGGGCCATAAATACCGTCCGGTACAATCTTCAACAGCGTCTCATCCGCGTGTGCGATGGTGCGGAGCATTGTTTGAAGGCTCCGGATGGGCTGACCGACGTAGTTGGCGGGTGTGTTCATACGATGCGCACCTCCCTGTCCTGCATACCCGACTTGAGCGTTATCCCCGGAAACTGCACGAAGCGCGTGGACTGCGCGTGCTGCAATAAAAACTGCATCCCCGCCAGATCGGACGCGCTCTGCGCGTCCGGTGTGCCGGTCGGAGTGCTTCCGGTCAGACGCTGGAAGACCGCGAGACTTTTTTTCGTCTGTGCGTCCAGCTTCCTGGTCTTTTTCGGCGCGTCCAGCTCCGGGAAGGCCGCCGCTGCGGCGATCAGCTGCTCCTGCAAATCAGCCTCCGTCACGGCCATCGGCGGACGTGTGAAAGGGAAGAGCGCTTCGTCTTCGAAAACGGTCGTTTCGATGCCTGCAAACTGCGAATAGATGCTGTCCCACGTCGCACGGTCAACTGTGCCCGTTTCCGACAGGCTGTAGGCGCGCTGGAAGGTCGTGACGGCTTGTGTAGTTGTGTCACCGAATACGCCGTTGACCGGCGGCTCCTGCACGGCGGAATTAAACTGTGAGATCACAGACAGCATATATTGAAGATGCGTCACCTTCGCGCCCTGCTCGCCGGGCAGGATCTGCTCGGGATATTCCCACGAATAGCCATAGAATGTCTGCCCCTGTGACTGCAGTTCGCCCAGCTTCAAGACGGCCGTGTAGAGCATTACGATCGTGTACCACGTCGCGCGGCCCACAATGCCGTCGACTGTCAGAGAAAAAATGGACTGGAACGCGCGCACGGCGTTTTCCGTTGCTCCGCCGAATATGGCGTCGACCGGGACCTTGGGGATGGCGGGATAGTTTTGCGAAATGCGGTTGAGCGCGACCTGCAGAAACGATACATTGACGCCGATATCGTTCCGCCGCACGGGGCTGCCGGGGTAGGATTCCTGCAGATTCTGTACGGGCGCGTTCGTCACAAGCTCCACATCTTCCCCGTAATATGTACGCAGAATATCGATGGAGTTTGCGCCGTCCTGCGCCAGATACTGTGATCCCCACTGACTCAGGCCCTGACAGGTGACTGTCACGCCGTTGCAGAATTTTGCCGCCAGCGGCTCGACAAAGCCCTGCTTCCGGAGATAATCTGTAAACAGTTCGTCGACCAACTCGGAGATGTTTTCATAGATGTTGCGGCCATTGATAAATTTCTGGTCAATGGCCGTCGAGGACGTGATATCGAAGGAATACCCCCGGCTGCGGTAATACTCGGTGTAGATCCGATTGAGCGCGAACGAGATGATCGCCAGCGCGTTGGCCCGCAGCGCGGCAGGCTCCCACGTCGGGTAGACCTCGCTGGACAGGACGTTTTTCACATAGTCGGAAAACGACACGGTAACATTTTCCGCGTTCGAATCCGGCGAACCGAGATGAACGGTGATGCTTTCGGGGATGTACGGGGCGATCGTCGCCAAAAAGCTCCCTCCTTTACAGATCCTGCGCCTGCGATGGGATGTCGAATTCCTGCGTCTGCGCGTAGCTGTCCGGCAGCGTCGGCGTCGGGATAAGCACGATCTGCTGTAGCGTCTGGATACCGGGGAAGATCTGCGCGTTGTGGATGAACACGCGGTCATAGCCCGCACGCTCTCCGCGCAGGTCGACAAGGGCATAGGGCATCTCGGCGGTCTGCCGCGTCTGGCTGTCGGACGCCGGGGGCGTGGGAACGTCAAAGGGCTCGGTAAAGCCGTCATAATTTGTCATGCGCACGGCCAGCAGCTCCTGCCTGCCGTCCGGCAGCTCCTGCGTGATGGTGAGCGTCGCGCCCGGAATGGGGATCTGCGCGGCGGATGTCACGATCTGCGCGGTCACGGTTCCGTATTCCTGCATTATACCGCCTCCTTTTTGCTTTCAGCCGTTAGCATATGCGGCAAACACAAAATTTGTGCATGAACAGAGACTGACCTGCGGATACTAGATAAAAAAGCAAGGGAGCGGAGCAGTATGAACATGACCCCGAAGGAATATAACCGCTATGTGGCGCGGCTGGCTAAAAAATCGCCGCTGGGAAAGGATCTGCTGAACAGCTTTCTCATCGGCGGCCTGATCTGCGTGGTCGGCCAGCTGATTCTGAACGGCTACACCGCGCTGGAGCTTTCTGAGCAGGACGCGGCGGCGGCCACCTCGGTCAGCCTCGTGTTTTTGAGCGCTGTCCTGACGGCCCTGAGCGTCTATGACGATCTGGCGAAGATCGCGGGCGCGGGAACACTCGTGCCGATCACGGGCTTTGCCAACGCGGTCGTCTCGCCTGCAATTGAATTCAAGGCCGAGGGCTTCGTCACCGGCATGGCGGCCAAAATGTTCATCATCGCCGGCCCCGTCATCGTCTACGGCACAGTCGCCAGCGTTCTTTACGGCGTGATCCTCGTGATTTTCGGCGGTTAGACTTCCCTTTGGGCGGAAGATCGGGTATAATCAGGTTGTAATTCGATTCCTCTCAAATTCTGGCTGGAGCGGGACGCTGCTCCGCCCGACGGGCTGCAGTGATTTTTGGGGAATTTACGGCGAATGCGAAGACTCTTGCCCGTTTTAGCGTAGGGGCAGACGACTCTGTCCGCCCGCAAAATACTGCGTTTTCGCGGAAATCTGCGGTGAATTTGCGACATTTTCGGGCCGACAGAGTCGTCGGCCCCTACAGGGTGCGTTAAAAAACGCAATAGAAAACCACTCACGCTCATTACATAAAGGAGACACCTCATGTCCAACAGAACCATCTGCCTCATCAACGATTCCTTCCCGCCCGTAACAGACGGCGTTGCGAACGCGGTCGTCAATTATGGCCGCGCGATCACCGAGAGCGGGAGCAGGGCCGTCGTCGCAACGCCGGCCTATCCCGGTGCGGATGACAGCGGCTTCTCATTCCCGGTCGTGCGCTATCCCAGCATCGACATGACGAAGCTCGTCGGCTATCATGCGGGCTTGCCGTTCTCGGAGAAGACCATGCAGACGCTTATGGAATACCCGTTCGATCTTATCCACTGCCACTGCCCGATCACCTCCGCCGTCCTCGCGCGCGAGCTGCGCGCCCGCATCCACGTCCCGGCGGTCTTTACGTACCACACCAAGTTTGACATTGACATTGCCAACGCCATCCACGCAAAGCTTTTGCAGGAGGGCGCAAAAAAGCTGCTCGTCGACAACATCAGCGCCTTCGACGAGGTCTGGACGGTCAGCCATGGGGCAGGGGAGAACCTGCGCTCGCTCGGCTATCAGGGCGACTGGCGCGTGATGCCGAACGGCGTCGACTTCGCACGCGGCCGCGTACCGGAGGAGGACGTGCGCGCGGTCTGCCGGGACTTTGATCTGCCGGAGGGCGTGCCGGTTTTCCTGTTCGTGGGCCGCATGATGTGGTACAAGGGCCTGCGCATCACGCTGGACGCGCTCAAAAAGCTCAAGGACGCGGGGCACCCGTTCCGCATGGTCTTCGTCGGCAGCGGCGGGGATAAGGACGAGGTCGTCGCCTACGCAAACGAGCTTGGGCTTTCGGACTGCGTGTTCTTTACCTCGCCCCAATATGACCGCAGCGTCATCCGCGCGTGGTACTGCAGGGGCGATCTGTTCCTGTTCCCGTCGACGTTCGATACGAACGGCCTTGTCGTGCGCGAAGCGGCGGCCTGTGAGCTGGCAAGCGTGCTGGTGCGCGGCAGCTGTGCCGCAGAGGATATCACGGACGGCAGAAACGGCTTCCTGATCGAGGAAAACGCAGACTCCATGGCAGCGCTGCTCGCAAAGCTCTGCCATGAACCGGAGGTCCTGAAGCGCGTGGGCAGGCAAGCGCAGGAGGAAATTTATATTTCCTGGGACGACGCTGTCCACCGCGCGCAGCAGCGCTATGAGATCGTGATCGAGCAGTACCGCTCCGGTGGCCATTCCGCCCGCCGCCGCTTCTCCGACGAGTATTACCAGTCGCTCGGCCTGTGCGTCGACGTGCTCAAACGCAGCCGCGAACACCTGCGCGAGCAATGGGACGCTTTCGCGGAGCACTTTCAGTAACGATATGCAAAACGCCGGAGGGCGCTCCTTTGGAGGCCTCCGGCGTTTTTATGCCCTGATTCAGTTTTTCAGCTTCCACGCAAGGTCGTTCAGGAACAGCTCATGCTCCAAGCCCTCGACCGTGGTGTCCTTCGTGATGTGGACAAATTCGATTTCCATCATTCTCGCCCAGTCGCGCAGCTGCTCGGCAGTCACGTCGTAGGAAAGAACGGTGTGGTGTGCGCCGCCAGCAGTGATCCAGCATTCGACGCCCGTGGTGAGATCGGGCATCGCGCGCCACATAACGCGGGCGACCGGCAGGTTCGGCATGGGCATGATAGGCTTGACGGCCTCAATATCCTGCACGATGAGGCGCAGTCTGCCGCCCATGTCGATGAGGCTCGTGACAACGCCCTTGCCAGCCTTGCCTTCAAAGACGAGACGAGCGGGATCCTTTTCGTTCATGCCGATGCCGAGGAAGTGCGTCTCGATGCGCGGACGGCCCGAAGCGACGGACGGGCAGACCTCGAGCATATGCGCGCCGAGGGAATATTCCTGCCCCTTGACGAGGTGATAGGTGTAGTCCTCCATGAACGCGGATGCGCCGTTGCCGTTTTCGCCCATGGCTTTCAGAATGGCGGTCATGGCCGCGACCTTCCAGTCGCCCTCGCCGCCGTAACCGTAGCCCTGCGCCATCAGATGCTGAGAAGCGAGGCCGGGCAGCTGCTCTATGCCGTAAAGGTCCTGGAACGTATTCGAGAACGCCTTGCAGCCCTCCGCGTCCATCATCTTCTTCATGGCAATTTCTTCACGTGCCTGATAGCGGATGGCATTGATATCGTCGGTCGCAAAGTCATACTTTTCACGGTAAACGGCCATGAGTTCGTCAATTTCAGCCTCAGAAACGGCATTCATCTCCTTCACGAGATCGCCGACGGCCCAGGTGTTGACCTCCCAGCCGAGTTTCTTCTGTACCTCTACCTTATCGCCCTCGGTGACGGCGACGTTGCGCATATTGTCGCCGAAACGCATGACCTTCATGTCCTTCGAGACGGCCACGCCGATGGCCGCCTTCATCCAGCTGCCGATGCGCGCCTGCACGTCCTCATCCTGCCAATACCCGGCGATGATCTTGCGCGGCTTGCGAAGTCTCGCGCCGATGAAGCCGTGCTCGCGGTCGCCGTGCGCTGCCTGATTGAGGTTCATGAAGTCCATGTCGATCTCTTCATTGGGAATTTCGCGGTTATACTGCGTGGCGAAATGCAGCCACGGCTTCTGGAGCAGATCCAGACCGTTGATCCACATCTTCGACGGGCTGAACGTGTGGCACCACGTGACGATACCGGCGCAGGAATCATCATAATTGGCCTCTTTCACGACCTGCGTGATCTCGGCGCTGGATTTAGCTGTGACCTTGTATTTGAGTGGATACGGCAGCACGGCGGACAGCTTCTGCGCCATTTCCTCCGCGCGATTGGCGACGGTGGTCAGAACGTCCTCGCCATAGAGCGTCTGCGAGCCGACGATGAACCAGAATTCATAGTGTTTCATAGTATCTCTCCTATCAAAATTACAGATTGCGGTGCTTATTCGTCCTTGTTTTTGCGCGAGAGCACCAGACTCTGGATCACAAGGAACAGACATATCATAGCAGAAACCGTGATATTTGTCCACCATGCCTCGTCAAGTCCCAGCGAGGAGACGATATTCTTGATCGTGCTCAGGGACAAAACACCAAAGAGCGTGCCGATGATATTGCCGACGCCGCCGGTCAGCATTGTGCCGCCGATGATGGAGGACGCGATGGCGTTCATTTCCGCGCCGCTTGCGTGCGACGGGGAGCCGGAGCCGACGTGCAGGAAATACACGAAGCCGCCGATGCCCGCGAGAATGCCGCAGATGAGGTGCGCGAGGAATTTCGTGCGCTTGACGTTGATGGCCAGCATATTGGCGCTGTAGCTGTTGCCGCCGAGCGCAACAGCCAGGATCGCATCCATTTCAATGTCCTTGGCGACGACGGAATAGTTGATGGTGGAGAAACGGCTGACCTTGATAAAGCCCGCAACGGCCACGCACAGGCCGAGGATGACATAGGTCATTGCCGCAATGCTGGTCTGCATCGCGGCGGACGCGTTTTTGTATCTTGCCGTGCGCGGCATGGCGCAGCGCAGTGCGCTCAAGGCGAAAAACGACCTTCTCTCCGAGCAGATCGACCGGCAGAAGGAGCATTATGCCGCGCTCACCGCGCAATACGCGAACATCCGACGTATGCGGCACGATATTGCCAAGCATCTTGACACCATGCAGGCGCTGCTGCAGTCCGGACAGTATCAGGCTGCCGCGGCGTATTCAAACGAGGTTTCCGCGCAGGCGCAGGTGCAGGCGCATCTGGGGATCTGCGAGAATCCGATCGTTGACGCGTATCTGTTTTCCCGCTCACAGGAGCTGGAGCGGCAGGGCTTCCGCGTTCAGCTGCGCGTGCTGCTGCCGGGCGGCCTGCGCGTTCCCATCAGCCGCACCTACCGCAGCACTGCGCGCGAGCAGTTCTTCTCCCGCTTGCAGATATAACCCCGCACCGCCTTAAATTGGCGGTGCGGGTCGTTTATTTTCGTTCTGCTGGCTTTCCGCAGCTCAGCCGGTCACTTTTTGCAGCGCCAGAGGAAGGCGACGATCTGGGCGCGGGTGCATTCTGCGTCGGGGCTGAAGGTGGTGCGGGTGGTGCCCGTGGTGATCGCTTCCTTTACTGCCCACAGGACCGCATCGGCGTAGTACGCGTCGGCGGAAACATCCGTGAACGGGTTGCTGCTGCCTGCCGCCGGGGACTGCTCAGAGCGCCAGAGGAAGGTCACGATCTGGGCGCGGGTGCAGGTATCGTCCGGGCTGAACGTCGTGCTGCTCGTGCCCTTCGTGATGCCGTTCTCGACGGCCCACAGAACCGCGTCATAGTAGTAGCTGTCTGCGGGAACGTCGGTAAAGGGCATGGTGCGGGATTCGGGCGCGGGTCTTCCAGCGGCACGCCACAGGAAGGTCACGGCCTGCGCGCGGGTGCAGATGCCGTCCGGGGAGAAGTGCGCGGCGTCCGTGCCGGTGGTAATGCCGTTTGCAACGGCCCAATCCACGGCGTCTTCATAATAGCTGCCGGACGGTACGTCGACAAAGCTGCTGCGTACCCGGAACTGCACCTCGATGGTGTGGGACGCGCTGATGTTCTCGAAGGTGTAGGACTGCACCGCGCCGATGCTCCGGCCATCAATTTTCACGTCGGAGACGGCATAGCCCCTGTTCGGCGTGATGGTGAAGGTCTGGTTCGCACCCGCCCGGACGCTGACGTCGCCGCTCGGCGTGATGAAGCCGCCTGCACCGGCAGTCGCCCGGATGATGTAATAGCCGGGAACGTACCCGCCGCTGCCTCCGCTGCCGCCGGTATAGGTCCAACGGGCGTACACGATGGTATTTGCCGCGAAAACGGTACTGGTCGTGATCAGCTCACCACCGTTTCGCTCCGTGTACCAGCCGTCGAAGCAGTAGCTGCCGCTTCGGAACGCGCCGGGCAGGAACGCCAGCCTGTGACCGATGGTCGTCATGCTGCTGACGGCGGGCGTGCCGCCGTTGCCGTCAAAGAAAACGACAAATTCATTGACGGGAACCGGCTCCCAGATGGCATAGAGCGTGATATTCGATGTCACCATGATAGCGCCGTCGGCGATCACGCTGCCGTCGGCGCTGAGCGCCCAGCCGCTGAACTGCATATTCACGGGCGGGATAAAGCCGCAGGCGGGAAGGGGATAGCGGCTGCCCCCTTCAACGGTGACCGGTTCCATGCTGCCCGTGCCGCCGTTGGCATTGAAGGTGATCGTGAACGTGGTCGGAATCACTGCGGAATCCTTCCACAGAGCCTTGATCTCGGTGTTTCCGAGCACGACGTAGCCGTCGCCCGCATTGTATTCAATGCCGCCGATCTCCCAAGCCTTGAATTCCTGACCAGCAGGCGCGGTAAAGCCGCAGGCGGGAAGGACGTACCGGCTGCCTTCTTCAACAGTCACCGGCTCCATGCTGCCCGTGCCGCCGTTGGCATTGAAGGTGATCGTAAACGAGCGGGCTTCGCCCTCTCCCACGACGACCTCTGCATCGGGGCTGGCGAAGTGGTTCCGATCCTCCGCATAGCGCACGAAGTAGCTGCCCGCAGTCAGATTTTCAATCTCGCTGCCGGTGCAGGCTGTGTAGCTCGCCTCAGCCGCCGCACGGTATTCCATGCTTGTATCCGTGCCGGTGATTTTGCCGTCGCTGCCGCCCTCGGTGGTCGGGCCGACGCCCTGCAGGCCGTCGGGGGCCTCCTGTTCGGCCCGTTCGATGCGCCACTGGGCTGTTGCCGCGTCCGTCGTGCCGTCCGTCCACCTTCCGGTTTTGGAGGTGACGCTGACGGTATACGTGCCCGCGTCCGTGGCAATGTTTCCGTCGATGTTCATCGTTTCGGCGTCATAGCCCTCTACGTTGGCAAGCTGCTCCCCGCCGTTGTAGACGTATTCGCCGGTGACGCGGATGGCTGTCGGCTTGACCGCCCTGATCTCCTCAAACTCGGCAATAATTCTGACGTCTGCTGCCGGCTGGATAAAGGAATCCGCGTCGTCATGGTCGACTGCCAGGCCGCTGTCCGATTCTTCGACCAGCAGGCTCTTCAGACGGTACCCTTCGTCCGGGACCACCGAAAGCATGACCAGATCGCCCGCGTAGAACAGAGGCGTGCCGTCCGCATCCGTCTGGGCAGCGTTCGTCGTGACCGTACCGTTTGCGCAGTCTGCAATCGTCACCTTGTACTGCGGGTCGCCCTCCACGGTCACCTGCACCGAGATGTTCTTCTTCCACTCCTCTCCCGGACACGGGACAACATCCAGTTCCGAAAGGTTCTTTTCGTTGTCTTTTGTGCCCGCCAGGATCACCGTTCCGTTGACCGTGAAGGTCTGCTCCCGCGAAGAATTCGGATCATAGGTTCCCGGAATCGTCCAATCCACATCGACAAGCATCCAGTTTCCGCCGCTATGAGCCGACTTGACCCCGATCTTGATCTTGGAGAGTTCCTCTTCCAGCGTCTGCGTTTTGGAAATACGCAGCGGCAGCACAGTTGGCTCATCCCAATAACGACCCTCCTGCCCCACATCCATCAGATAGTTCCACGTAGCACGGAGCCAAAGGTACTGGCTCTTGTTCCCGCAGGCGTCTTCGATGAAAATGTTGTGGTCCTTGCCGCTCTCGTAATCTGCGGGGATCGTATAATAGCCATCCTCATCCGGCAGCAAAACGGTATAATCCGCAGACTCCTGGGGTTTGCGGTACCACACCGTGAAAGGTGACTCCTCCTCTACCCTGAACCGCAGATCACCGTAATATCTCCCGCTGCTCTTCAGTTCCTCACCGGTAGAAAGATCAATGGCTTTCGGAGCCTCCACATCGGCGGTCAGGTTCGGTGTAGAGACATAGGCCGTTCCCTTGACGTTTTTGGCTTTGGCGTAGATATACCAGCTGCCATTTGCGTCATACTCTGCGGCGTTTATATGGGCCTCAGGCCTGTAGATGATGATGACCCCCGGTTCCGGGTCCGGGTGCTTGTATTCGATCCAGGGAATTTCGCCTTGCTTATCCATCTCCGCCAGCTGCTCCTGTGTGTAGCGATTCGGAGAACTGAAGTAGCAGCCAGGTTCTGTGGCGTTTGTTGTGTCGATCCTTACGGCCACCGAATAGCGGTTATTGTCCGTATCCTTGCGTGCAGCCTTGAGATAGTACGTTTCGTCCGTATCCGCGCTGTATCCCGTAAAGCGCTGGCTCTGCCCCAACTCGAGCTCCACCTGCGGATACACCGTGGAATACTCCAGCAAAAGTGTCCGGCTCCTGTTGATCAGGCCTACCACGAATTGCTTCTTTTCTTTGTCATATGGGATCTCCGTCCCATCCGCCCGGTCGGTCAGCTTTACCGCCGCATCCTCCGGCAGCTTCATCGTGAGGATCAGATACTCATTGTGTGCCAGCAGCTTATCCACATACGTCTTGCTTCCATCCGGACTTATCACCTGCACCCGGTGCCGCCGGTAGACCGTCACCGTTGCCGTGGTCTGGTTGCCTGCGTTGTCTGTCGCCACGACGGTATATTCATTTCCTGCGTCATTGTTGCCGCCGTCCGGCGCGGGAAGAGAATAGGTAGAGCCAACTGTCTGCTCCACACCGTTGATGGTCACCGACTTGATGCCGGAGGACGCCTCTCTCGATGCCGCCGGGTCGCTGACGGTGAAGGTGTACGCGCCCGGCTTTCCCTCGAGCGTTTTTTCATCGCGGACATCCTCGGCGGTATAGATCTCGCCGTCCTCCAGCACCTCCAGAACAGGCGCTTTCGTGTCCGTTTCCATGATATGGCCGCAGACATCGCAGACCAGCTGGTGCGTTTCCGTGTTCCAGCCGCTGGATTCGTGTTTGCCGTTCTGCGCAGACTCCGGCGCGACCGGGTCGCGTGCCTGACACTTCATATTTCTGCACGCCCAGACGTGGCACGACTGCCGGTCGACCCAGCCGAAGTTGTGCTTCCCGTTGCAGGGGTCGTCGATCAGCTCCAGTTCCATCGCGTTGATCGCCCAGCCGTAGTTCTTCACGTACGGCAGCGTCAGCAGCTGCACGTCGATACGCCCGTTCTCGTTGGGGATCAGGATATCATAGAGGTTCCAGAAGAAGGTAAACTCGTCGTTGCGGTTGATGGCTTGCGCCTCAACCTTCAGCTTTATCAGCTTTCCATGGTATGAGCCTATTTTGATGGACTTGTAGTCTTCGGGCAGGGGGTTTCTGACAAAATCTCCTATATATCTTAGCACTGTGCTGTATACCTTGCCCGAGTATACAAGATCGCCGTAGCCCATAACCGCTGCGTTCGAGGCATATTGATTATAGCCTGTTGTAAGCGTCAGCTTCGCGTCCGTCACGGTGATGTTCTGACCGTGGCACCAGCGGCCGCCGCCGATGGCTGCGCCGTATGCGCCGTGCGCGTTCACCTCGCCGCCGGTGATGGTGATATCGCGCGCCGGGACGTACTGACCGCCGCCGATGCCCGCGCCGTTGTATCCGCCGCAGGCGTAGATCTTGCCGCCGTAAATGTTGATATTATAGGCTGCGGTGTCGCCATCCATGTCCTGCTCCGATGTCCAGCAGCCTCCGCCGATACCGGCTCCTGCCGTGCCGCCGGTGGCGGAAATATCGCCGCCGTAGATGTAGATATCGCGGCCGCGGCCCTTGAAGCTGCCGCCGATGCCGGAGCCCGTTTCGCCGCCCTTCGCCTCGATTTTACCTGAGTAGAAATACAGCTTCTCGCCGCTGCCGTTTCTGCCGCCGCCAATGCCGGCTCCTCCATCGCCGCCCTTGGCGATGATGGTGCCGCTCCAGAGCGATGGGTTCGCCTGAGAGCCGAAGTGCATATTTGCGCCGTGACCGTACATATCCAGGTTGAACAGACTTTCTGCGATATTGCGGGTCGCCCAGCTTCCTCCTATGCCCGCCGCTTTATAGCCGCCCTGACACGTCACCGTGGTGCCCTTCATCACCTGCACGCACAGCTGTCCCTCGCTGCGGTTCTTCTGAATGGCCGCTCGTCCGGTGGCCCCCGTCAGCTTACTGTCCCGGTTGATAAAGTACAGATACGCCGACGCCTTTCCATGCAGCTCGATGGCCGGTGTCTTGGCGTCCTTCTTCACCTGAATATTCACGTTATCCAGGAAGATGTGCGGCGCCGCATTCTTTCCGTTGATCTGGATCTTCTTTGTCCAGACAAAGTCCGGATCGCTTGAGGACGAATAGATATAGTATGTCTTGCTGTCCTTGATGTTGATGTCGCTCGTTCTGTTGCACAGATCGATCTCCACATCAAATTTTGCGGGGATATTATCCATCGCGCCGGTCTCCGCTGCCGACGCCGTTGTCGGCAGCATGGTCAGCACCATACAGCACAGCAGCAGGATACTGAGTATTCGTTTCTTCATTGGCTTTTCTCCTCCTTTTCGCGTTGGACGGGCTTATCCGCTCCGTCTTTTCCTTGCCATTCTTTTTTCCTTAAATGAAAGCACAGCGCGGTGATGACCACCGCTGCGGCAAAGCAGACAACGCCTACCAGCACATAGCCGCCCGCGTCCTCCCGCAGCAGCATCGCGCCGAA